>OGQD01001378.1_pt1 | contig 15905 bp, 13 predicted proteins | sample 1553091 | NCBI WGS metagenome assembly OGQD01 (sample SAMEA2580290, study PRJEB22360) | human gut metagenome | biome: human gut; feature: human-associated habitat; material: faeces | place: Denmark | collected 2008/2010
AACCGATGACCTTCGGGTTATGAGCCCGACGAGCTACCTACTGCTCCATCCCGCGGTATATTTTTAAAAACGTTACCGACAAACGTTTACTTAGTAGCGGGAACCGGACTCGAACCGATGACCTTCGGGTTATGAGCCCGACGAGCTACCTACTGCTCCATCCCGCGATATTGGACTGCAAATATACGAATTATTTTTAAAACTCCTAATTTTTCTTTTAAATAAAGGACTTTCATGAAAACTATTTTAATATTCGTATCTTTGAGGTATGGCAAAAATATTGAAAATTTATCCGGACAACCCTCAGGAAAACCTTATCAATGAGGTAATTAAAACCTTAAACAATGGTGGATTAATTATCTATCCTTCCGATACTGTCTATGCTTTAGGCTGTAATATTTTTGATATTAAAGCGATGGAAAAGCTTGCCCAGATCAAAAAAATAAAGCTCGAAAAGTCAAAATTCTCTATTATCTGTAATGATTTAAGCCATCTTTCGGATTTTACAAGACCGATTGACACTTCTATCTTCAGATTTCTGAAAAGCCATCTTCCGGGACCTTTTACCTTTATTCTTGAAGCCAATAAAAGTCTGCCTCTCGCTTACAAAGGACATAAAACCATCGGAATCCGTGTTCCAGATCATCCGATTCCACAATTAATTGTTGAAAAACTGGGACATCCCATAGCTTCCACTTCCATAAAAGATGACGATGAAATCATCGAATATTCTACCGATCCTGAACTGATCGCCGAAAAATACGATCATCTGGTTGATATCGTAATTGATTCCGGTTATGGAGATAATATGGCTTCCACAATTGTAGACCTTACTTCGGGAGAACCTGAAATTATCCGTCAGGGAAAAGGAAATATTTAATTATAAAAAGCTTTGTCTTTTTATTTAAAATGATGGTTGAAGGTTTTTAGTATGAGTCTGAACGGAAAATATTCCTTAGGAATTCTTCTTACATTTGTTTTGCTCGTCGCAGTAATGCTGTATATTTTTCCTTTTATTACAATGATGACAGGAGAAAAAACCTTTACTGCGACCGCATTTTTGTATTCCAGAATGGTGCTCTGGATAGTTTTGGCAATTACTTTTCTGTACAGTTTCTTTATCGAAAAACAATCTTTTCTGCTGTGGAAAGACAAAAACTATTCTTTCACATTTTATCTGAAAAAAATACTCCGTCTTTATTTAATTTGTGCCGTTGGTGGCGCTTTTTTAAATCTTTTCATCAAAATCATCACCCACGAAAATACGAGTAATAAAATCGCACAGCTTTCATTCATTTTTAAAAACAATTATCCATTGATTATTTTTACCTGCTTAACAGCGGGAGTGGTGGAAGAACTTCTGATGCGCGGTTATATGCAGCCGAGAATTGAAAAAATTTATAAAAATCAATACGCAGGCATTGCAGTTTCCGCTTTTCTATTCGGAATTCTTCACATGACGTATGGAACGATAAGTCAGGTGATCATTCCTCTCTTCATTGGAGTTATTTTTGCTTTGTTTTATAAAAAATATTTTAACATTAAGATTATAATCATGTGTCATTTTATGTACGATTTTGTCTCACTGATGATCATGAATCTTATCAATTTCAAACATTTATCTGCTTTTTAACATTATGAAAATAGTTACATCCCCTGCCAAATTAATGAATGTGGAAAATTCAACCGACCTGTTGAAAACCACAACGCCTAAATTCATTGAACAGTCAGAATTTATACACTCTTATTTAAAACAGAAATCTCCGAAATATCTTTCAGAGCTGATGGAAATTTCTGCCAAATTAGCAGACGAAAACTGGGAAAGAAACCAAAAATGGAAAGCAAAACCTTCTGCAAAAGAATCCGCCCCTGCTCTATTTGCCTTTACAGGAGAGGTTTACAGAGGATTAGATGCCAAAACATTAGACAAAGATGCAGTAGATTATCTGCAGAAAAACCAGAGAATTCTTTCCGGATTGTACGGATTGCTTAAACCTTCGGATAAAGTGATGCTTTATAGGCTGGAAATGGGAAGACCTTTTGAATTTGATGAATATAAAAATCTTTACGAATTCTGGAGAGAAAAGATAACGGAACAGCTAAATTCTGAAATGAAAAAGAATGAAATCCTCCTGAATCTTGCAAGTAACGAATATTTTAAAGCAGTCGACCGTAAAAAACTCAACCATCAAATAATCGATTTCGATTTCTACGAATTGAAAGAAGGAAAACTGAAAACCATTGTGGTTTACACGAAACATGCACGAGGTCTGGTTGCAAGATTTTGCGCACAGACCAATGCACAGACTTTGGATGATGTGAAGGCTTTCAACTACGAAGGTTATCTCATTAATGAAGAAAAATCGACTGAAAATAAACTGGTTTTTGTAAGATAAACACTGAAATGATGAAAAAAAATTATTTACTTTTAACGCTTTTCTTTACCATTACCTTTTGCTATTCTCAAAAAAAAGAGATCGATTCTATACCCTTTTCTCTGGAAAAGCAACTGCTTACATTTTCGGGAAAAGTGAATGGAAAAACGATAGAATTTGCGCTCGATACGGGAGCCGCTGTTTCCGTAAGCAATTCTATCAATAATAAAACTGCCGGTGTAGAAATTCTGGATTCCAATAAAACCATCAACGATTCCAGCAACAAAAAGATAAAGATTAAAAGCACAAAAATAGAATCGCTTTCCATAGGAAATTTTGAAGTAAAAAATCTAAAAGGAGTTACATTTGATATGCCTTTTTTGTATTGCACCAATCTGCTACTTTTGGGACAGGATTTCATCAAAAAATTCAACTGGAAAATAGATTTTACAAAAAAGCTGATTTATATTTCAGAAAAAGCATTTCCGACAGATCAGTCTTACCAAAAATGGACGGTTTATTATCACAGCAACAGACCTTTAATTGATTTTACCATCCAAAACAAAACCTTCAGGAACTGTCTTTTAGATACCGGATTTTCAGGTGTAATGGAAATTAATTCTAAAGATACGGACATCATGAATGCTATTTTTGATGAAAAAAAGTCTAAAAATCAAGCCGATGAATTCATTTCTACAAATATGGGACTGAGCGGTTTGGGAAATCCCGAATCTTACAGCACTTTTTTTGTTGATGAAATAAAACTGGATCAGACTGTAATTCGTCAATTGCCGGTTACCATCAATAAAGCAAAAGAATCCAAGATCGGAATTAACTTTTTCAGCCAGTATTCAGATGTTTTAATCATGAATTTTAACGAAAATGCTTTCTATTTGAAACAGTCCGGAAAACCATTGCTTCCTAAAAAACAAATGGATGCCAAAGCTTTTTTCATCGACGGTAAGCTCACCGTAATTTCAAAAAATATGAACGAAAATTCTACGGCAAAAAACGTACAGATCGGAGATCACATCAAATCGATCAATGGTAAAAATGCATCAGAATTTACGGAATGCGAGCTGTTACAATGGGCATATTTCAGCAAAGAAGATTATATTCTGGAAAAAGATAACGGCGAAAAAATTGAGATTAAAAGTAGCAGCCATTTAAAATAATTGTCTAAAAATGACCATTTCAGAACTAAAAAATTACTTCAAAACAGAACTTTCCACATTATATACAGATTCGGAATCTGCATTTCTGAGTTCAATATTCATCGAAAAAATTGTTGGGTTTAATGCTTTTTATCAGCGAAGATCTGCAGATCAGGAATTATTAAAAGATGATGAAAACAGGCTTCTTGAAGTTATTTCCGAGCTAAAAACTTCCAAACCTTATCAGCATATTTTAGGCGAAACAGAATTCTACGGAATGACGTTTTTTGTGAATGAAAATGTGCTGATTCCCCGTCCTGAAACGGAAGAACTGCTGGAATTTGCAATAAAAAAGATCAAAAGTTCAACGTCTTATATTCACGGTTTAAAAATTCTGGATATCGGAACGGGAAGCGGAATCATTCCGTTGGTTTTAAAAAAACATTTCCCGCAGGCGGAAGTTAGTTCTATCGATTTTTCTGAAAAAGCACTGGAAGTTGCCAGAAAAAATGCAGCATTTCATCAGCTTACTATCAGTTTCATTCATGCGGATTATCTGAATTTTGATTTAAAAGAAAACTTTGATGTCATTATTTCAAATCCGCCTTATATCGGAAAAGATGAAGAACAGGAAATAGAACATTCCGTAAAAGGTTTTGAACCGACCATGGCACTCTTCTCTCCTACTTCCGATGCATTGATTTTTTATAGAAAAATTGCCGAAGATTCTAAAAAATACCTGAATAAAAACGGACTGTTATTTTTGGAAATCAACCAGAAATTAGGACCAGAAACACTGGATTTATATCGTAATGATTTTGAAGAATCAGCATTGATTAAAGATTTATCGGAAAATGACCGTTTTGTTTTTGGGAGAAAGTAATAAAATTCCACTCAAAAACATTCGAAATTGAAGCTTTTTAGTTCATTAATGAATCTTTTAAGGTGGATTTTGACTCTTTTATTATCATAATTCAGTCTGTCACAATCAATTCTCAGGATATAAAAGTAGTTTAGCTAATTAAAAAATTAAAGATTTTTATCTGTCTTGAAGTTCAATAAAAAAGCAATGAACCATATAATTCATTGCTTTTAAATTTATCTGTAAGAAATCCTTATCCGATTCTTTTCTTCACAAAAATCTCATACCCCAGGTAAATCAAAGGAAGCGACATAATTCCGAGATACATTGAATTTTCAATCGCCGCCTGTGGCTGATTGGCAACGGCATAAATAAGTCCGAAAAATGCGCCTCCTAAATGAGCAGAATGACCAATATTATCATTCCTATTAGGATTAAGCATCATGTAAACGGAATAACTAAAATACAATGTCCCAAAAAGCCAGCCCGGTAAAAAATTTACATTAATTTCATTCGGAGCCATCGCAATTGAGGCAAAAATAATTCCCGACACAGCACCAGAAGCACCAATAGCAGAATACCAAGGTTGATTTTTATAGATCAGCAAACTAAATAAATTCCCCAGAATCATAGATCCGAAATAGAGAATCAGGAAACCTATATTTCCAAAAAAAAGTATTACCGCACCCTGAAAAAAGTATAAAGAAAGCATATTGAAAAACAAATGCATAAAATCGGCATGAAGGAATGCCGAACTTATTAGCCTGAAATATTCTTTTCTATTGTTGATCGCACTGACACTGAATTTATATTTTTCAAACATTACAGCATTATTCAATCCCATATAACTAACAATACAGGTAACCGCAATAATAACTAAAACAATTGGACTCATAATTTATTTAATTTTCTGTATTATCATCATTCTGAAACAGGTTTCCAATGGTTCCGTCTTCATCAAATCCCGCTGTTGGTTCGGGATCTTCATATACTTCCGGTTCTTCTTCCACAGGTTCAGGAATGTTGATATTGATGGATTTCACCTTGAATTTGGTAAACTGGTTTCCGATGGCTTTGATTCCTTTTACGGCAATAAATTCATCGATATTCACTTCTTCCGGCTCTCGCTCTTTGCCTTTGTCTTTTGCGAAAATAATTTCAGCAGTGGCTCCGTTGGCAACAATTACATTTTCAATGAACGATTTTGAATGTTCCGAAGGCATAAAAGTCTGCACATTCGGCGTGTTTTCGAATAAAAACCGTTTGATAAAATAAATATCTTTTTCACCATCATAATAAATACAGGTTACCGGCTGATTCGGACGCCATTTTTCCAGCACCAGATATTCGTCATCGAAGCGGTTTCCCAGATCAAAGGAAACTAATTTTGCTTCTCCGTTGGTGTTGATGGTTAAAATTTTATCATCCCCTTTGAAGCTTCCCAGTAAAGTCCCTCTTCCGTCTGCATTCAGCCTTCTCACCGTATCATCAAACCAGATTCTTCGCGGTGCTAATGTAGAAACGCCTTCTTCCTTCAGATCCACTTTCTTCACGGAATATTTGGTTACCAGATTTCCTTTGGAATCACGACCTTTAATCGCCAGTTCTGAGAAATCGATGTCCATTTTATTTTTTCTGATTCTTGGATTGGGTTTCAGAAGAACTGTCACTGTTTCAGCTTCTCCGTTTGGATTTGCCGAAAAATAAAGCACTTCCGATCCTTTTTTATCCGAAGCTAAAGGATAATCTGTATTTCGTGTAACACCAGTTACGGAAAAACGCTTCATATAGTAAGGTCCTTCCCTTCCTTCGCGGTAGATCATATTGTAGACCGTCCTTTTATCGTTTTTCTTCCAGATCGCAACATGAAGAATATCTTTTCCGATAAATGTTTTTGCCTCTACTTTTACCACTTTCATGCTTCCGTCTTTTCGGAAGGTAATGATGTCGTCGATATCCGAACAGTCGAACAGATACTGGTCTTTTTTCAGAGACGTTCCGATAAAGCCTTCCTCGAAATTGGCATAGAACTTTTCATTGGCAACCGCAACTTTTGTTGCATCAATGGTATCAAAAATTCGAAGTTCGGTTTTTCTCTGTCTGTCTTTACCGTATTTTTTCTGAATGTTCAGATAATAATCTATCGCGTACTGAATAAGATTCGCAAGATGATGTTTCACCTGCTCGATCTTACCTTCCAGCGCAGCAATATTTTCTTTGAATTTATCTAAATCGAATCTTGAGATTCTCTTGATTCTGATTTCTGTCAGTTTTAAAATATCTTCTTCCGTTACGGCTCTTAAAAGATGTCCGGTATGAGGTTTCAGTCCTGCATCAATGGTTTTCAGAACATCTTCCCATGTTTTTACCTCTTCAATATCGTGGTAAATCCTGTTTTCGATAAAAATTCTTTCCAGTGAAGAAAAATGCCAGCTTTCCTGAAGCTCATGAAGCTCGATCTCCAGTTCTTTTTTAAGCAAAGAAACAGTATGATCGGTGTTCATTTTCAGAATATCAGAAACATTCATGAACATCGGCTTATCGCCGACAATTACACAGGCATTCGGAGAAATGGTGACCTGACAATCGGTGAAAGCGTATAAAGCGTCAATGGTTTTATCCGGCGAAACATCATTATGAAGATGGATCAGGATTTCAACTTTATCTGAAGTATTGTCTTCAATTTTCTTGATCTTGATCTTTCCTTTTTCATTGGCTTTAATAATGGAATCAATAAGATCACTTGTTGTTTTTGAGTACGGAAGCTCCGTAATAATAAGGGTATGCTTATCGTAAGGGGAAATTTTAGCTCTGGCTCTTACTTTTCCGCCACGGTGTCCGTCGTTGTACTCTGAAACATCGAGATAACCCGCCGTCATAAAATCAGGGAAAAGCTCAAACTTTTTACCTTTCAGATACGCTACGGAAGCATTGATGAGTTCATTAAAATTATGCGGAAGAATTTTGGTTGAAAGTCCGACTCCGATCCCTTCAACGCCCTGCGCTAAAAGCAGCGGAAATTTTACAGGAAGATCAATCGGTTCATTATTTCTGCCGTCATACGATTTTGCCCATTCCGTTGTTTTCGGATTGAAAACCACTTCGAGTGCAAAAGGCGTTAATCGGGCTTCGATATATCTTGCTGCCGCTGCAGAGTCTCCGGTGTAGATGTTTCCCCAGTTTCCCTGTGTATCGATCAAAAGTTCTTTCTGGCCGATTCCTACCATCGCATCCGTAATGGAAGCATCACCATGAGGGTGATATTTCATGGTGTTTCCAACGATATTGGCAACTTTATTGTAACGTCCGTCTTCCAGCTCCCGCATGGAATGCATGATCCTTCGCTGAACAGGCTTAAATCCGTCATAAACCGATGGAATTGCCCTGTCTAAAATTACATAAGAAGCATAATCCAAGAACCAGTCTTTATACAGTCCTGAAACTTTTTTTAAGCTTTCGCCTTCATGCGAGTATTCTTCTGTCATTCTTTAATTTATTAACTCTTTTTCTCTTTATTGGCCTTAACGACCTTATTTAAGGAAACTTTTAAATCACTAATTTCTCTTTTGGTAAGATATGAAATTTCATATCTTAAAGTAGTGGAACCGCTGTTTTTGCTTGAGATGGTAACGTAAAGCCTTTTCATAAAGAAAAGATCAATAATCTCAAATTTCTGCAGTTTATACTTCGGGAATTCATCACTTAGCGGCTTATGCAGAAAAGGAATGATATTCCGGTTTCTGAAATGAAGCGCTTCTCCGTCACTGTCATATTCAAAAATCTGCCTTCCGTTAAGATAGAAAAATACAATTAAAAATACGGGAACAATAATCAGCAGTACGCCTTCCCATCCAAGGATTTTAAATTTGTATTCCTCCAGAATATAAGCTCCGACACCTCCGACCAACAGCATAGCCAGCAAGGTAGTTATGAAGCTGTAGACCGAAGTTTTGTTACGGTTACTAAGTCTCATATTAAATGTGTTTGTGAGTTTTTGTGTTTTTCTAAAATAAGAATTTTAATTAATTTTCATCTATGATCTCACTCAATATTTCTTTTTTGTCTATATCCGGATCTTCTACCACTAAATTTTCAAGAATAAAAACCTGTCTGTCTGGTGTATTTTTTCCCATATAAAATTCCAAAAGCTGATCGATGGTCTGATCTTTTCCTACCACAACAGGTTCCAGACGGATGTCTTTACCGATAAAGTGCTTGAATTCATCAGGAGAAATCTCTCCCAATCCCTTAAATCGTGTGATCTCAGGATTTTTTCCCAATTCATTCAGTGCTTTTACTCTTTCCTGCTCTGTATAGCAATATCTTGTCTCTTTTTTGTTTCTCACCCTGAATAGCGGTGTCTGGAGAATGTAAAGATGCCCGTTTTTAATCAGATCCGGGAAGAACTGAAGGAAAAACGTGATCATCAGCAGACGAATGTGCATTCCGTCGACATCGGCATCGGTGGCAATAATTACCTGATTGTATCGAAGATCTTCCAAACTTTCTTCAATGTTCAAAGCTGCCTGAAGAAGGTTGAACTCTTCGTTTTCATATACTACTTTCTTGGTTAAACCATAACAGTTTAGCGGCTTCCCTTTCAGAGAAAATACCGCCTGAGTTTCCACATCTCTGGATTTTGTAATGGATCCGGATGCAGAATCTCCTTCCGTAATAAAGATCTGGGTTTCCCCTTTTCTTTCATTTTTCTGATCGTTGTAGTGCTGTCTGCAGTCGCGAAGCTTTTTGTTGTGCAGAGAAACTTTTTTGGCTCTTTCTCTCGCTAATTTCTGAATTCCGGAAAGCTCTTTTCTTTCTCTTTCCGAGATTAAAATCTTTCGTTGGATCGCTTCGGCAACTTCAGGGTTTTTATGTAGAAAATTATCTAATTTGCTTTTCAGGAAGTCAATGATGAAGGTTCTTACGGTTGGTCCGTTCGGTCCGATGTCATTAGATCCTAACTTTGTTTTGGTCTGAGATTCGAAAACCGGCTCTTCTACATTGATGGAAACTGCTGCCACAATAGATTTTCTCACATCAGATGCATCAAAGTTTTTATTGAAAAACTCACGGATTGTTTTCACGTAAGCTTCACGGAAAGCGTTTAAATGCGTTCCTCCCTGTGTTGTGTTCTGTCCGTTAACGAATGAAAAGTACGTTTCTGTCTGAGATTTATCGGTATGCGTAATCGCAACTTCAATATCATTATCTTTCAGATGAACAATCGGGTAAAGCGTTTCGTTTTCCAGCTCCTCGTCCAGCAAATCTTTCAAACCGTTTTCTGAGAAGAATGTTTCTCCGTTGAAAAGAATTTTTAATCCGGGATTCAAATAAGCATAATTGCGGAGCATTCTTTCGATATACTCTTTTCTGAATTTAAAATGAAGGAAAATATCGGCATCCGGAATGAAGGAGATTTCCGTTCCGTTTCTGTCTGATGTATCTTTTTCCTCGAAGTTTTCGGTGATAAGTCCTCTTGAAAATTCAGCAACTTTCATCCTTCCGTCTCTGAAAGAACGGACACGGAAATAATCGGAAAGGGCGTTAACTGCCTTTGTACCCACACCATTAAGACCTACGGATTTTTTAAAGGCTTTACTGTCGTATTTCCCTCCGGTATTCATTTTAGAAACCGCATCCACTACTTTTCCCAACGGAATTCCACGCCCGAAATCCCGGATCGTAACTTTACCGTCGTCTAATTTTATTTCAATTCTTTTACCGGCTTTCATCCTGAACTCATCGATGGAGTTGTCCAGAATTTCTTTCAGTAAAATGTAAATACCATCATCGGCGGAAGAACCGTCTCCCAGCTTCCCGATATACATTCCGGGACGCAGGCGGATATGCTCCTGCCAATCGAGGGTTCTGATATTATCTTCGGAATAGATCGGATTTATTTCTTGTGACATATATAATTTCAGCAAACATACAAAAGTACGAAATTGAAGAAAATTATCCGAATATTTTGATTCATTTTTTTGTAAATATTCTCATAGGTATTGCATTATTAATAATGAAATTCTATATTTACATTATTCAATATCAAGTGAAAAACCTGCTTTATTTTATTTTTTTCGTTAAAATTAAAGCTGATTATGTTTGAATTTAATAATCTTAACAACATCAATAAATATTATCTTATGGCTGTCTTTCTGTAATTACCACTAAAACTGAAACCAAAACCAAACTCACATGAAAAATAAATTGAATGCCTGTATCATTGATGACATAGATGAAGGCAAATACATTTCCCGATTACTGAAAAAGGAATTTCCTGAATTCGAAATTGACCTTCAGACGAAGTGTATTCTTTTCGATTCAGATTACTTCAGCAAAAATTCCACGGATATTTTACTCGTTGATATTCATTATTTTGACGAAAATGATCTGGAAATGCTGGAAAAACTTCAAGAAAATGATTTCTCCATCATTCTTATCACAGAATCAGAAAAATCTGCTATTCAGGCAATAAAAAGAGGATTTATCCATTACATCTTCAAACCTTTAAAAAATCTGGATTTCGTGCTCACCGTTAATAAAGCACTTGAAAAATTCAGAAAAAACAGGATCTCCCCTTTTTCCGGTTTTCAAAACAAGATCAATCTTCCTACCCTCCAAGGTTTTAAGCGGGTGAATGTTGACGAAATCATCCGTTGTGAAGCCGATTCCAATTACACTTTTATTTACCTTTCCGACAAAAGCAAAGTAATGGTTTCCAAAACACTATGCGATTTTGAGAAGAACCTTTCGGAGTATAATTTTTTCAGAATTCACCATAAGCATCTCATCAATCTCGAACATCTGAAAGAATATATTAAAGGAAAAGGCGGACAGGTGGTAATGGCGGATAATTCTGTTCTGGATGTTTCCATCCGTAAGAAAAACGAATTCCTTCATAAAATGGCTTAATATAACGTGAGTTCGATGTAAAAACAATACAAAAATATCAGTAGGAATTTAGCCTATTTTAATGATTAAGAAAGTAATGGGCTTTAGCCAAAACTTATACTAAATTTTGGTTAGAGTCAATTTTGATTTGGAATCTTTACACCGAACTGAAGCCTGACACAATTAACAGAACACAAAATATTGATTATCTATTAATTTATATTCTCTTTATCGAAAACACGTTAATGTAAGAATGAATATTTTTACATAAAACCGTGATTCTTACATAACAGTAAATTCTTCCTTTACTAAAATTAAAACAATAACATTCAGTTATTTAAGCATAAACTCATCGCAACTTTCTGTGCAGGAAATACATTTATTTGCGAAAAGACTACACTTACTCAAAATCCGTTCACATTTGCTTAGTCACTTTAGTGTGAGATTATTTTATGTGATACTTTTAAAGTCTTAACTACAAAAAAATTTAAACAGCTAAAAAGGTGAAAACCAAAATGTATTCAATGAGTATTAATTCTTAAAGTTTTTGTTGGTTTTTGATGTATAAAATCAATTTCGCATCATGGTAAGAATGTATTTTTTAATCTTCTGTTTTCTTTTGGGAAACTTAATGCTTTTGGCACAAAACCCTCCCTGTTCAGACTTTAATGATCCTGTAAATCCTTACGGAAACTGGGCTCCGGCTGCCGCACCCAACGGAAATGTAAGCGTGGGCGTAAGTTCTCCGAATCCTCTGGACGGATCGCAGTTTCTTGTTATAAAAGACAAGTCGGGAGGATCATGGTATCAGAACTGGAAAGATTACCAAAAGCTGGGAAACTATTTTTTAGGACAGTGTCTTTATTTTGATTTTTATCTGGATAACGACAGTGGCTACGGATTGCCCTATCATCCGTACATCACGCTTTCCGACGGTACCAACAGCGCTACATTTGTTGCAAGTGTAACGGTAACTCCCGGAAGCGGATGGGTTCGTATAAAAGCGCCTATTCAGCTTTCCAGCGGCGGTGTTCTTCCGAGCAATTCCGATGGAGCATGGACGATGAGCCCTGTGAATACGGCAATTTTCGACAATATCATCATGAATTCTCAGGTTCTTTCCATTACTCCGGATATTACGTCTACACAACAGGAAGTGATGTATTTCGACAATATCTGTGTAAAACCTTGCGAAGGATGCAATGAATGCAATTCCAACTTTAAAATCCAGACTACGACAAGCACATCAGGAAATTACACTACGGCTCAGGTATTTCTGGAGAGCACCAATTCTCCAAGCTTATATAAAGTAGACTGGGGCGACGGAACTTCTGGAAATGTTTTAACATCCCATACTTATAATCTGCCGGGAAGCTACCCTGTTTGTGTGACTCAGTTTGAAGGAGACCTGCCTAAGTGTAAAACGTGCATTTCAATCTGCGTTCCGAAACCTGCGGAAGGAGGAAATGCCAAAAATTCAGCTAATCTGAAATCTCCGCTGAAAGATGTTGCAGGTGCAGCAAGAGCAGAGTCCGGAACAGCCAGTCAACCGGATTACAATCTGGTTCCCAATCCCGCAAAAAATTATGTTGATGTACAGACCAATCTTTCCAAAAGAGGAAATGTAACTGTTAAAATTATGGATACTTCCGGAAAGATTCTGATTAACACTTCCGAAACGGTAGAAAGCGGAAGGCAAAGCATCAAGATTAATACTGAAAAACTGATTCAGGGAACTTATATTGTTGAGATACAATCTGAGAACAGTAAATCTTCGCAAAAACTTCTGATTTCGAAATAAACCGATCAACAAACACAAAATAAACAATCATGAAAACAATACTAAAAACTGAAGGACAGCTTCAAAAAAGCTTTCAAATCATAAAATCACAAAAATTAATTTTAGCCCTTTTCATTGGTTTAATCTCACATGCTGAAGTTTCTGCGCATGCTTCTACGATTACCAGAAAATGGTGCGGCGGATTTTTTCACAGAAAATTTGTCGCTCAGGCTCAGACTTCTGTCCTTTCTTACAAAAAATATGTAACAGGGTACAACTGTATCGGTCAATTTGTAGGATACGGAAATGTGGGTTTATGGTCTTCCACCTGTTCTAATGAAAGCAAAGGATGTTCCCGTCCTCAGACAGCCATCTGCAGCAAAAGCGGAACGGTTTACGATCAGGTTTACAATGTGTGCACTCTTTCTTTCACAGGTCCGTATGCGTACAACAGCTATGCAAAAGCCGAACACCTTACCAGCGGAATTTATCTTACACAGACTTCTTCCGGCAGAGGTTCTGCAGGACTTACAGGAAGCTATACCTTAGATGAAAAGAAGTTCTCTAAACTGGTAGATAACGGAACTTCTTTTGGAGAAATTACCGGTGATGTTACGGTGAACGATAATAATCAACTGGTTGTTACTAAAATGAACGGAAGAATCAACATCACTCCTTCTGCGGATTTTTATTCTAACGTAAAAATAGTTGTTATTAAAGAAAACGTTAATATTTCGGATGACGAAGCGCTTGCGAATGAGCAGGCTGTACAGAACGGAACTTATCCTGATGTGGTGTATACCGCAACCGTACATATTTCTAAAAACGGACTTACTTACGACGGAATTTTTAAAAACGGATTTATCAGCAACCAGATTAAAGAATATGCTACCGCACAGGAAAAAGGTGTTTCTTTCAGCAATTTTTCTTCATCCGTTCCTATTAATGTTAATTTAAATGATGATGAAAAACTTACACTGGTAACAGTAATGGATGGCGGATTTGATATCAGTACTGCAGTGGTGCAAAAAAATGCAAATACGGCAATTGATAATACTCTTTCTTCTGACACGCCAAAACTCACTCCAAATCCTGCAAAAGATTATGTAGACGTAAATATGAACCTTGAAAAAAGAGAATTGATTACTGTAAGAATCATCAGTTCTTTAGGTAAAATAACTGCCGAAAAATCTGAAACGCTGAACAGCGGGAAACAATCCATAAGACTCCATACGGATCAGCTTCTTCCCGGAACTTATATTGTTGAGATAAAATCGCCTTCTAAAACGGCTTTGCAGAAACTGCTCATAACGAGGTAGTGCAATTCATATCTTTAAAAAAGCCATCCGAAATCGGGTGGTTTTTCTTTTGAAGTATTTCTTTAAAAACATTTTAAGTATTTCATTCCTGCTCCAATAAAATATCTTTTTGCGTTTTGTGGTTAATTTAAGCCAATAAATCTCTCCTGATTGTAAAAAATAAATTAAATTCGATACAAGAAAAAAACAATCCTTAATGATACAACTTCCTTTATCCAAACTTTCCAATGTAGGAACTACGATTTTCAGTCAGATGACGCAGCTTGCCAATGAAAATGAAGCCATCAATCTATCACAGGGTTTTCCCGATTTTATGCCGGATTCCGAATTGCTGGATCATGTGGATCATTTCATTAAAAAAGGCTTTAATCAGTATGCACCGATGGGCGGAATGATTGGTTTGAAGGAAGAAATTGCCGGAAAAATAGAAAATTCTCATCAGGCAGTGTATCATCCGGATTCTGAAATTACCGTTACTGCAGGCGGAACTCAGGCTATTTTCACAGCAATTGCGACTTTTGTAAAGAAAGAAGATGAGGTGATTATTTTTGAACCGGCTTACGACTGTTATGAACCTACGGTAGAACTTTTCGGGGGAATTGTAAAGCGTTTCGAAATGAAAGCTCCCGATTATGAAATCGACTGGAATGTGGTAAAAAGTTTAGTTTCGGAAAAAACCAAAATGATCATCCTGAATAACCCGAACAATCCTTCCGGAAAGATTTTAAAGGAACATGACATTCAGGAATTAATTAAAATTGTGGAAGGAACTTCTATCCTGATTTTAAGTGATGAAGTGTATGAAAATATTGTTTTTGACGGAAAACAGCATTTAAGCATCTGCAAATATCCCGAACTGAAAAACAGAAGCCTTTTAGTGGCTTCATTCGGAAAACTGTTTCATGTAACCGGGTGGAAGATAGGCTATTGTGCGGCTCCGAAATATCTGACGGATGAATTCAGAAAAATACACCAGTTTAATGTATTCTCCGTGAATACACCGATGCAGCTTGCTTTAGCGGAGTATATGAAAAATCCGGATCATTATAATCAGCTGAATCAGTTCTTTCAGGAAAAAAGAGATTTTTTAAGACAGGGTTTAGCCAATACTTCTTTTGAATTACTGGATTGCGAAGGAACGTATTTTCAGGCTTTAAAATATGATAAGATTTCTGACAAAAATGATCTTGATTTTGCGCACGAACTCACGATTAATCATAAGGTGGCAAGTGTTCCTTTTTCTTCTTTTTATAAAAATAAGCTGAATGAAAATGTAATCCGTCTGTGTTTTGCCAAGAAGCAGGAAACTTTGGAAAGAGCTTTGGAGAATTTGTCTAAACTGTAATTTTATTTCCCGCACATTTAGCAAACTATACAGATTTCAAAAAAATAAAAAAGCTGGTGACATTGATAATTTCTGTCACCAGTTTTTAATTTAACCATTACAAAAAGATTGTAAGTAATTTATCATAAAGTTTAAACTCATTTTAAATTTAACCGCAAAAGGTGCAAAAGACTTTAATG
>OGQD01001379.1_pt1 | contig 15903 bp, 12 predicted proteins | sample 1553091 | NCBI WGS metagenome assembly OGQD01 (sample SAMEA2580290, study PRJEB22360) | human gut metagenome | biome: human gut; feature: human-associated habitat; material: faeces | place: Denmark | collected 2008/2010
CCGCCTGCGATGGCCTGCCGATGAAGGGGATCCCCCTGCCGATGCCGCGCTCCTGCAGCCCCTGCATGAAGGCGTCGCGGTCGATGCCGCAGCGCTCCTGGTCGATGCGCAGGACGTACAGGTGCCAGGCGTGGTGCTGCGGGTAGTCCGGCAGCGCCAGCGGTTGCACCGGCAGGTGCGCCAGGCGACTGGCGTAGCCGGCGGCCAGTTCGGCGCGGCGGGCGTTGATCGCTTCGAGCCTGGGCAACTGCACCAGGGCGATGGCGGCGTTGATATCGGTGAGGTTGTACTTGAAGCCCGGTTCCACCACCTGCGCCTGTGGCTTGCGGCCGTGGGTCAGGCGGTCGTAGGCATCCACGCCCAGGCCATGGAACTTCAGGGTGCGCACGCGGTTGGCCAGGGCCTCGTCGTCGGTGACGAACATGGCGCCCTCGGCGCAGGTGAGGTTCTTGATCGCGTGGAAGGAGAAGATCGCGGTGCCGCGCGAGCCTACCGGGCGGCCGCGATAGAAGGTGCCGGCCGCGTGGGCGGCGTCCTCGATCACCGGGATGCCGTGGCGCAGGGCGAGCTCGTTGATCGGGTCCATGTCGCAGGCCGCGCCGGCGTAATGCACCGGAATGATGGCGCGGGTGCGCGGGGTGATTGCGGCTTCGATGCGCGCGGCGTCGGTCATCAGGGTGTCACGGTCGACATCGACGAACACCGGCGTGGCGCCCAGCAGGCTGATCATGTTGACGGTGGAGACCCAGGTCTGCGACGGGGTGATCACCTCGTCGCCCGGGCCGATGCCCAGGGCCAGCAGCGCCAGGTGCATGCCGCCGGTGGCCGACGACAGGGCAACCGCGTGACGGCAACCGATGGAGTCGGCGAAGCGTTGTTCCAGTTCATGGTTCTTCGGCCCGGTGGTGATCCAGCCCGAACGCAGGACTTCGTTGACTGCCTGGATCTCTTCTTCACCGATGCTGGGACGGGAGAAGGGGAGGAAGGGCATTTCCATGTGGTGTTCCAAAGGCCATGGCGGCTCTGTCAGGGGGTGAGAGAACGCTACGGGGGTGATCGTTAAGAAGCCGTTAAGTGGATGTCGTGATTCCGTTCGTCGGTCGAACATGCGACAAGCAGCACCCGAAGGTTGGAGGGGGGGGAGTGAACGGTCTGAAAACGACATGTCTGATGTCGGAAAACGCTGTTGAACACTCGTTCATCCTTGGCTATGGTGGCCCAACGCTCCTGCGGACCCTTCTGCAGGACATTCCGTCATTCGGATGAGGCCCTTGCATGCGTTATTCGTCGCTTGTGGACAGGATGGTCGGACCCGGCGTTGCCGCCTGGGATATTCACTACGCCGCCATTGCCGCCCAACGCGCCGGCCGCGACGTGATAGTGCTCAGCGTCGGCGACCCCGATTTCGCAACCCCGGACTTCATCACCGATGCCGCCGTTTCCGCCTTGCGCGACGGCGACACCCACTACAGTGATGTAGCTGGCCGCCCGGCACTTCGCCAGGCGATCGCCGCACTGCATGAGCGACGATTCGGCCAAAAGGTCGCCGCCGAGAACGTCATTGTTGTCGCCGGAGCGCAGAACGGCCTGTTCGCCGCCGCGATGTGCCTGCTGGAAAAAGGCGACGAGGTCATCACCTTCGATCCGGTCTACGTCACCTACGAAGCCACGCTGAAGTCCACCGGTGCCGTGCTGGTCGGGGTTCCTACCCGTCCGGAGAACGGTTTCCGCCCTCTGGCGGGTGATATCGCGGCTGCCATCACGGCGCGCACCAAGGCGATCTTCCTCGCCAACCCGAGCAACCCCACGGGCGTCGTGCTGACTCGCGAGGAGTTGCTGGCGATCGCCGAGTTGGCGCAGGCCCACGATCTCTGGGTGGTGGTGGACGAGGTCTACGAGGGCCTGACCTTCGAGCGCGAACACCAGAGCTTCGCCGCGCTGCCGGGCATGGCCGAGCGCACCCTGAGCATCGGCAGCCTATCGAAATCCCATGCCATGACCGGCTGGCGCGCCGGCTGGATAGTCGCCAACCCGACGCTGGTCGGGCATCTGGAAAACCTTGCGCTGAACATGTTCTACGGCCTGCCGGGCTTCGTGCAGGAGGCCGCGCTCGCTGCGGTGGAGCGCCATGATGAAGTGGTGGCGTCGATGCGCGAGATCTACCGCCGCCGCCGCGACCTGGTGGTGGCGGCGCTGAGTGATTGCCCGCGGGTGAAGGTCCTGTCGCCCGAAGCCGGCATGTTCGTCATGGTCGATGTACGTGACACCGGCCTCAGCTCGCTGGACTTCTCCTGGCAGCTGTTCCATGCCACCGGCGTCTCGGTGCTCGACGCGGCAGCCTTCGGCCCGCAGGCGGAAGGTTTCGTGCGGTTGTCCTTCGGGTTGAGCGACGAGAGCATGGCGGAGGCCTGTGCGCGGATCATTCGGTTTGTCGAATCCCTTCCCGCACGTGCCGAATCAACTGTAGGAGCGAGGGGGGCGCCTCAGCCATTGCTCGCGAACGCTCCTGATGCTTCTGCGGCTGTGGCTGGTTCGCGAGCAAGCTCGCTCCTACGGGAACAGCCCACCACTAAGCCGGTGATCGAAGTGCGAGATATCCACAAGCGCTTCGGCGACTTCGAGGTGCTCAAGGGCGTTTCGCTGTCGGCCCGCGAGGGCGAGGTGATCTCGCTGATCGGCGCCAGCGGTTCGGGCAAGAGCACCCTGCTGCGCTGCATCAACATGCTGGAGATTCCCAACCAGGGCTCGGTCACCGTCAACGGTGAAACCATCCGCCTGGCTCAGAGCCGCCAGGGCGAGCCGATGGTGGCCGACCAGAAGCAGCTCACCCGTATCCGCTCGCAGCTGGGCATGGTGTTCCAGAGCTTCAACCTGTGGCCGCACCGCACCGTGCTGGAGAACCTGATCGAGGCGCCGACCTTCGTCCTCCACGAGAGCAAGGCCGAGGCCCGCGAGCGCGCCGAGGCGTTGCTGGAACGTGTCGGCCTGGCGGAGAAACGCCACGAATACCCGGCCTTCCTTTCCGGCGGCCAGCAGCAACGCGTGGCCATCGCCCGCGCGCTGGCCGTGCGACCGAAAGTGATGCTGTTCGACGAACCGACCTCGGCGCTGGACCCGGAGCTGGTGGGAGAAGTGCTGCGGGTGATCCGCTCGCTGGCCGAGGAGGGGCGGACCATGATCCTGGTCACCCACGAGATGGCTTTCGCCCGCGACGTGTCGAGCCATGTGGCGTTCCTGCACAAGGGCCTGATCGAGGAAGAGGGAACGCCCGAGGAAGTGTTCTCGCGCCCGCGCAGCGAGCGCTGCCGGCAGTTCGTCAACGCGCACCAGAATCGCTGACCGATGCCGCGCTGCCGGCGCATCGATGAGCGTGACCCATAACAAACGAAAACAACGCAGGGGATCACGATGAGCAAGAAAGGTCTGTGCAATCTGATGGTGGGTGCGGCGATGCTGATGGCCGGCGCGGCGAGCGCCCAGGCCGAGACGATCCGCTTCGCCCTGGCCGCCGAACCCTATCCACCGTTCTCGCAGAAGCAGCCCGACGGTAGCTGGGTCGGCTTCGAGCCGGACCTGATCCACAAGGTCTGCGCCGAGATGAAGGCCACCTGCGAGATCGACGAAGTAGCCTGGGACGGCATCATCCCGGCGCTGCTGGCGAAGAAGATCGACGTGATCTTCAACTCCCTGTCGATCACCGACGAGCGCGAGAAGCAGATCGCCTTCAGCCGCCCCTATTACGACACCCCGGTCGCCGTCGCCGCGCCCCAGGCGGTGGATGTGCAGATCAGCCCCGAGGGCCTGAAGGGCAAGGCCATCGGCGTGCAGATCTCCACGGTCAGCTCCAACTACCTGAAGAAGTACTACGAGAAGATCGCCGACGTGCGCTACTACGACACCCAGGACTCGGTGAACGCCGACCTGGTGGCCGGGCGCATCGACCTGATGATGGCCGATGGCATTGCCGTGGCGTCCTTCGTCAAGTCGCCGGACGCCCAGGCTGCCGGCATCGTCAACAAGGGCGAAGTGAAGTACGACCCCCTGTTCGGCCGTGGCGTTGGCGCCGGCATGCGCAAAGGCGACACCGAGCTGAAGGCGAAGATGGACGAGGCCATCGGCAAACTGCTCGCCAGCGACGACTACAAGGCGCTGTCGGACAAGTACTTCGGCATGAGCGTCGCGCCCAAGCAGTAACTCTGGCGCGATCCGCTTCAGCGCCCGCGCGCTTGTCCGGCGCGCGGGCACAAACCTGAGCCTCCCTTCCTGGAGACGGCCATGCAAAGCATCTTCGACCTGATCGGCTTCGGTCCTACCGGCTGGGGCCCGGCCCTGCTCAAGGGGTTGCTGGTCACCCTGCAGATTTCCGTCGGGGCCTTCCTGGTCGGCCTGCTGATCGGCCTGGCCGCGGCCAGCGCCAAGATCGGTGGTCCGCGCCCGCTGGCGATGCTCGCGCGCGGCTACACCACGCTGTGCCGGGCGGTACCGGAACTGCTGCTGATCCTGCTGCTGTTCTACGTCGGCTCCATGGGCCTGAACCAGTTCTTCGAGTGGCTCGGCTACGGCCAGGTGAAGCTCAACGGCATGATGGTGGCCATCGTCGTGCTTGGCCTGGTGCAGGGCGCCTACGCGTCGGAGATCTTCCGTGGCGCGATCCAGTCGATTCCCTATGGCCAGATCGAAGCGGCGCGCGCCTACGGCATGCACGGCTTCGGCCTGTTCCGCCGGGTGACCTTGCCGATGATGGCGCCCAACGCGCTGGCCGGCATGGCCAACCTGTGGGTCAACCTGATCAAGGACAGTGCGCTGATCAGCGTGGTGGGCACCAACGAGCTGCTCTACACGGCCAAGCAGGCCGCCGGCTCGACCCGTCACTACCTGACCTTCTACCTCACCGCGGCGGCGCTGTACTACGTGCTCACCGTGCTTTCCAACCTGTTCGCGGGCTACCTGGAGCGACGCTTCCGTCGCTGGATTCCGGCGGTCTGAACGAGGCGCGGCGATGAACGAACACTGGCTATTCGTCTATGGGGCCCTGCTGCTCAAGGGCCTGGGCACCACCCTGGTGATCCTGCTGATTTCCGCCATCCTCGGCTTCGCCCTGGCGCTGGTCGTGGCGTTGGCGCGGATGTCGCGCAACTTCCTGGTCTCGCGCCTGGCGCTGGCGTACACCAGCGTGATTCGCGGCACGCCGTTGCTGGTGCAGATCTACATCTTCTACTACGGCCTGGGCAGCCTGTTCGCGCAGTTCCCGCTGATCCGCGGCAGCTTCCTCTGGCCCTACCTGCGCGATGGCTTCTGGTACATCGTGATCGCGCTGATCCTCTCGGTCGGCGCCTACGTCGGCGAGGTGGTTCGCGGTGGCCTCAAGGCGGTGCCGCGCGGCGAGCTGGAGGCCGCTTCGGCGTTCGGCATGAACCGCAGGCTGGTGCTCTACCGTGTGTGGCTGCCGAGGGCGATCCGCCTGCTGCTGCCGACCCTGGCGGGGGAGAGCGTGATGCTGCTCAAGTCCACCGCGCTGGCGTCCACCATCGCCGTGGTCGACCTGCTCGGCGCAGCCAACGTGGTGCGCGCGCAGACCTTCCAGGTGTATGAGCCGCTGCTGCTGGTGGCGGCGATCTATGTCTGCCTGACCTTCATCATCGAGGCGCTGTTCGCCGTGCTGGAGCGCACCACGCCGGTTCGCCGCGAAACACAGAAGCCGGCGCAGCGATCATGGTTGGGCAAGCGCAGGACAAGGACGGCAGTTTGATAATGCACAGTTCGCCTTACGATCTTGCGAGCTAGAGCTGGATTAGGCGGGCGGCGCTCGAAGAGCGGAGTTTACGCCAGTAAATGAGCACCTGAGGGCGGCGCTCGCCTAATCCAGCCGACGTGCAGCAGATCGTTGCCAAACCTCAGGCGTAGGCGCCGCGACGGAGGCCCTCCACCCAGCAGCGGCTGAGTTCGAGACCGTCGGCGGCGCTGAAGTTGCTCGGGTTCAGGCACCACTCCAGCCACAGACCGTCGAGCATGGCGGAGAGGCCGATGGCGGCCAGGCGCGGGCGCGCCACGCTGAAGTTTTCGGCGTGGGCGAGCTCGCTGATGAGTGTTTCGAGGATGGCAAGGTAGCTCTGATAGCCGCGCTCGTGCGCCTCGTTCACCGGCGGCGAGTGGCGGATCAGGCTCCAGAACACCACCCAGGGGCTGAGCAGGTCGGGGTCCAGCACTTGCGGTGAGAAGGAGCCGGTGAGGAAGGCTTCCATGCGTGCGGCGGGATCGCTGCCGACGGCGTCCACCTGCTGGTAGAGCGCCTGGGTGACCTCGCTGGCAAGGGTCTCGTAGGCCTGGGCAACCAGCGCGTCGATGCTGCCGAAATGGTGGTTCACCAGGCCCACGGCGACGCCGGCTTCCTTGGCGATGCGGCGCACCGAGATGCCCGCGTGGCCATCGGCGACCAGGCACTTGAGGCAGGCGCGCACCAGGTGGTCGCGACGTTCCTCGGAGGTGGCGCGCTGGGCTTTCTGGCGGGGCATGTCCACGGTGCGAGGTCCTTTTGCGGCGTGCCGGAAACCGGCGACTGGAGTCGATACTAGGAGGCGCCGGCAAAGATTTCCATGGGCGATTCGGACAGAGGAGAGGGCTTGATGATCGAGGATGTGTCCTTCAGCGTGCCGGGTGACTCCGGCGCGGAGCTGCGCGTTCTGGCGTGGCGTATCGACGGCGGCAAGCCGGGGCCGCGGGTGCACCTGCAGGCTGGCGTGCACGCCGATGAAATCGCCGGGATGCTGGTGCTCCACGAACTGCTGCCGCGCCTGCGCGAGGCCGCCGAACGTGGCGCGCTCAATGGCAGCGTGACGCTGGTGCCGCAGGCCAATCTCATCGGCATCGGGCAGTTCCGCCAGGGGCGGATTCTCGGCCGCAACCACGATGCCACGTCGCGCAATTTCAACCGTGGCTTCATCGCCTCGGCAGCGGCCAGCGGGACCCTGGACAACCTCACGCTGTGGCAGAAGCGCCTGGCCGAACTGGCCGCGCCGGCGGACATCGTCCTCGACCTGCACACCGACGACGAGGCGCTGCAGTATGTCTACGTCCACGAATGCTTCTGGCCGGCCGCGCAGGACCTCGCCGCGGCGCTGTGCGCGGATCTGGCGATCATCTGGGAAGGCGATGGCGACGGTGCGTTCGAAGAAGTGGTGATTGCGCCCTGGCTGGCCGAACAGCGCTTCGATGGGCGCCTGGTCGCCACTGTTGAACTGCGTGGCCAGGGCGACGTCAGCGATGCGCTGGCGCAGCAGGATGCCGACGGCCTCTATCGCTTCCTCGGCGCGCGCGGCGTGGTGGACGATGCAGGTCCGTTACCGGAATGGAAGGGCGTCGCCACGCCGATGGGCTTCATGGAAACCGTGTTCGCGCCTGCAGCCGGCGTGCTGGTGTTCGAGCGAGAACTGGGCGAATACCTCGAGGCGGGTGAGCGCTTCGCGCGCATCGTTTCGCGTCCGGGTGACCCTGATAGCGAACACATCCTGCGCGCGCCGCAGAGTGGCTTGTTCGCCACCCGTTACCGTGACCGGCTGATTCCCCAGGGCGCCATCGCGGGCAAGTTCACCGGTACGGCGCCTTCGAGTACCTGGAGCTCCGGCGCGCTCGATCCGTAATCGGCTTCTGTACGGGGCATCCCTCACCCCAACCCTCTCCCAGAGGGAGAGGGGGCAGATTGTGCGGGCTGACGCTGTGGTTTCATCCTGCACAGAACGGTCCCCTCTCCCGCTTGCGGGAGAGGGCTAGGGTGAGGGGCTCTTACCCGCGCATCTCGACTCAAAAGCAAACAAGGAAGAACAAAAAAACGCCCGCGCAAGGCGGGCGTTCTCGTGAGCGGCGAACTCAGTGGTGTTCGCGGGTGGCGCGGAAGGTGATGTCCGGCCAGCGCTCTTCCATCAGGCTCAGGTTGACGCGGGTCGGGGCCAGGTAGGTGAGGTGGCCGCCGCCGTCCACGGACAGGTTCTCGAAGGCCTTGTCCTTGAACTCCTTGAGCTTCTTCTCGTCCTGGCACTCGATCCAGCGCGCGGACCAGACGTTGATCTGCTCGTAGGCGCACTCGACCTTGTATTCCTCCTTCAGGCGGCTGGCGACGACGTCGAACTGCAGCACACCGACGGCGCCGAGGATGATGTCGTTGTTGCGCTCGGGGAAGAACACCTGGGTGGCGCCTTCCTCGGCCAGTTCCTGCAGGCCCTGGCGCAGCTGCTTGGATTTGAGCGGGTCCTTCAGGCGCACGCGGCGGAACAGTTCCGGGGCGAAGTGCGGGATGCCGGTGAAGCCCAGCGCCTCGCCTTCGGTGAAGGTGTCGCCGATCTGGATGGTGCCGTGGTTGTGCAGGCCGATGATGTCGCCGGCGAAGGCCTCTTCCAGCTGCTCACGCTCGCTGGAGAAGAAGGTCAGCGCGTCGGCGATCTTCACGTCCTTGCCCAGGCGCACGTGGCGCATCTTCATGCCCTTCTCGTACTTGCCCGAGCAGATGCGCATGAAGGCGATGCGGTCGCGGTGCTTCGGGTCCATGTTCGCCTGGATCTTGAACACGAAGCCGGAGAACTTCTCCTCGGTCGGCGCCACGGTGCGCTCGTGCGCGCCACGCTCCAGCGGTTGCGGCGCCCAGTCGACGATGCAGTCCAGCACCTGGTCGACACCGAAGTTGCCCAGCGCGGTACCGAAGAACACCGGGGTCATCTCGCCCTTGAGGAAGGCGTCCTTGTCGAACTCGTGGCAGGCGCCTTGCACCAGTTCCAGCTCTTCGAGGAAGTTGTCGTAGAGGTCGCCCAGGTGCGCGCGGGCCTCGTCCGAATCCAGCTTGTCGATGACCTTGGTCTCGATGCGCTCGTGGCCGTGGCCCGGCACGTAGACGATGATCTTGTCCTGGGCGAGGTGGTACACGCCCTTGAAGTCGCGGTAGCAACCGATCGGCCAGGTGATCGGCGCCGCCTTGATCTTCAGCACCGCCTCGATCTCGTCGAGCAGCTCGATGGGGTCGCGGATGTCGCGGTCGAGTTTGTTGATGAAGCTGACGATGGGCGTGTCGCGCAGCCGGCAGACTTCCATCAGGGCGATGGTGCGTGGCTCGACGCCCTTGCCGCCGTCGAGGACCATCAACGCCGAGTCCACCGCGGTGAGGGTGCGGTAGGTGTCTTCGGAGAAGTCTTCGTGGCCGGGGGTGTCGAGCAGGTTGATCATGTGCTCGCGGTAGGGGAACTGCATCACCGAGGTGGTGATGGAGATGCCGCGCTGCTTCTCCATCTCCATCCAGTCGGAGGTGGCGTGGCGGTCGGACTTGCGCGACTTCACGGTACCGGCGACGGCAATCGCCTTGCCCATCAGCAGGAGCTTCTCGGTAATGGTGGTCTTACCGGCGTCGGGGTGGGAAATGATCGCGAACGTGCGGCGCTTCGCGACTTCGGCGGCTTGGATGCTCATGGATGGATGCCTGGTCGATTCGGTGAAGACGGGCAGCGAGCGGCCCGAAAAACGCGGGATTATAGCCTGAATCGAGGCGTCGCCGGCAGACCCGGCGACGCAAGGCTCGGGGCTGTCAGTGGTCGCTGTCGGCGACCGGCTCGGCGCCCTTGTAGATGCGCCGCACCAGCGGGCCGATGGACAGGCCCTGGAGCAGGATCGACACCAGCACCACCACGTAGGTCAGGCTGAGGATCAGGTCGCGCTGCTCGCCCAGCGGCAGGGACAGCGCCAGGGCCACCGAGACGCCGCCGCGCAGGCCGCCCCAGACGAGGATGCGGATGGTCCCGGCGGGCACCTGGCGGCGGCCGTTCTCGGTCTGGCGCAGCACGACGATGGCCGGGGCCACGGTGAGCAGGCGCGAGACCAGCACCGCGCCACCCAGGGTGAACGCCGCCACCACGTGCAGCCAGTTGAACGGCAGCAGGAGCAGCTCCAGGCCGATCAGGGCGAACAGCAGGGCGTTGAGGATCTCGTCGATCAGCTCCCAGAACTTGTCGATGTAGCGCCGCGTTTCGTCGGACATGGCGTAGTGGCGCGCCTGGTTGCCGATGATCAGGCCGGCCACCACCATGGCGATGGGCGCCGAGACGTGCAGGCGCGCCGCCAGCGCCGCGCCACCGATCACCAGGGCCAGGGTCAGCATGACTTCCACCTGGTACTGGTCGATGCCGCGCATCATCAGGAACACCCCGTAGCCCAGCGCCGCGCCGAACAGGATGCCGCCGATGGCTTCCTGTACGAACAGCCAGGCAATCGTCGAGGCGGTGGGCGTTTCGCCGGCCAGCAGGATGCCCAGCAGGATGGTGAAGACCACCACGGCGGTGCCGTCGTTGAACAGCGACTCGCCGACGATGGTGGTGGCCAGCGGCTTGGGCGCGCCGGCGGACTTGAGGATGCCCAGCACCGCGATGGGGTCGGTGGGCGAGATCAGCGCGCCGAACAGCAGGCAGTAGATGAAGTCCACGTGCCAGCCGAAGAGGGCGAAGGTGTAGTAGGCCAGGTAGCCGATCACCGTGGTGGCGATCAGGACGCCGAAGGTGGCCAGCAGGCCGATGGGCCACTTGTAGTTGCGCAGGTCGGCGAGGTTCACGTGTAGCGCACCGGCGAACAGCAGGGCGGGCAGGAACCAGGTCATCAGCACGTCGGAGAAGTCGATGCGGCTGATGATCTGCTGCATCTCGACTTCCAGCACCGGGTAGCCCAGCAGCGACATGCCCTGGGCGATGAAGGAAAAGATCAGCGCGGTGGCCATGACGCCGATGGTTGGCGGCAGGCGGATGAAGCGGTAGTTGACGTAGGTGAGCAGGGTGGTCAGCGCGATGAACGCCGCGGCCAGATCAAGCATGGCGATGGATCTCCGTGGTAGGCAAGAACGCCGGCCCCGAGTGACCTATCCATGGGTCGGGGGCACGCGAAAGGATTCCGATGATAACCGCTGGGCGAAGTCGCGTACGTTTTCACCGGGCGCATCCGCCGTTGGGCAAGCGGCGGGGGCCGATGGTTCAGCCGGATCGGAAGTTTTTTCGAAAGTTTTTTTGTCCGCCACAGCCCCCGGACCATGGGGGCTGAAGCCGAATGCGCGGCCGCGCGATGGCACAAGGATGGCAATTTTATTGAACGTAACGGCGCGCACGGGGGTCCACCCCTTCGCGACGACAATCCGTAGGCGCTTTCGCAAGTACTTGATTCTCGTCGCGTTTAATCGAGGTCCCAGGTAAGTCTCAGGACGGGATCGAGCGTCACGTGAGCGCGGCGATGCCAGTCGCCGCGCACCCGAAGGGAGTCCCCCAACCATGGTGAAGTCCACCACGGGCAAGGCCCTGTTCGGCGTCTGCTTCGCAGTCGTTGTGCTGGCTTTGCTGATCCACTGGATCACCCCCGCCACTCTGTGGCAGTACCGCGAAGACCTGCTGTTCTACCTGCAGGCGCACCTGATCCTGGTGTTCGCGTCCATGTTCGCCGCCATTGTGGTCGGCATCCCCGCCGGCATGCTGCTCAGCCGGCCCGCCCTGCAAGGACAGGCCGAGCGCCTGATGCAGATCTTCAACGTCGGCAACACCATCCCGCCACTGGCCGTGCTGGCCATCGCCCTGGCGATCGTCGGGATCGGCAACGGCCCGGCGATCCTCGCGCTGTTCCTCGCCTCGCTGCTGCCCATCGTGCGCAATACCTACGAGGGCCTGCGCGCCGTGCCGGCGTCGCTCAAGGAAGCGGCCACCGGCATCGGCATGACGCCGCGCCAGGTGCTACTGCGCGTCGAACTGCCCAATGCGGTGCCGCTGATCATGGGCGGTGTGCGCATTGCACTGGCGCTCAACGTCGGCTCCGCGCCGCTGGCGTTCCTGATCGGCGCCAACAGCCTGGGTAGCCTGATCTTCCCCGGCATCGCCCTGGACGACCAGTCCAAGCTGCTGCTCGGCGCCGTGTGCACTGCGCTGCTGGCGCTGGTGCTCGATGGCCTGGTGGTGCTGTTCAGCCGCGGCTTCCTGGAACGGGGGCTGGCGAAATGAACGGGAGTTGTTTGAAAGGAGTCCGCATGACACGACGTCTGCTCGGTGCGCTGGGCCTTGTGCTCGCCGCTACAACCGGTCTCGCCCAGGCGGCCGATGTGATCCGCATCGGCGGCAAGCCGTTCACCGAGCAGCGCCTGCTCACCGCTATCACCGCGCAGTACCTGCAAAGCAAGGGCTACGAGGTGAAGGTCACCAACGGCCTGGGCAGCACCCTGGCGCGCAGCGCGCAGCAGAGCGGTCAGCTGGACCTGGTCTGGGAATACACCGGCTCGTCGCTGATCGTCTACAACAAGGTCAAGGACAAGCTGGACGCCGAGCAATCGCTGGCCAAGGTCCGCGAACTGGACGGCAAGAAGGGGCTGGTCTGGCCCACGCCCGCGCCGTTCAACAACACCTATGCGCTGGCGATGCCCGAGGAACAGGCCGAACAGCTCGGCGTGCGCACCCTCAGTGATCTCGCCCGGGTGATGAAGGAGCAGGGCGACAAGCAGACCCACCTGTTCGCCATGGACCCGGAGTTCGCCGGCCGCCCGGATGGCCTCGCGCCGATGAGCGAGCTGTATGGCTTCCATTTCACCCGCGACGACGTGCGGCAGATGGATGCGGGCCTGGTGTACACGGCGCTGAAGAATCGCCAGGTATTCGTCGGCCTCGTCTACACCACCGATGGCCGTCTGAAGGACTTCAAGCTGCGCGTGCTGCAGGATGACAAGCAGTTCTTCCCGTTCTACAACGCCGCGCCGGTGATGCGTGCCGATCTGCTGCAGAAGCATCCCGAGCTGAAGACGCTGTTCGATCCCATCGCCAGGCTACTCGACGATAAGACCATGCAGGCGCTCAACGCCCAGGTCGATATCCAGCAGGAGCCGGTGCAGCGCGTCGCGCAGCAGTTCCTGCGCGAGCACGATCTGCTGGGCGGCAAGGCTCAACCTGAACAGGACCAGCCCACAAAGGAGGAGAACTGACATGGACTTCATGACCGTGATTTCCCGCCTCGACTGGGTGCAGGTCGGCCAGCTGACGCTGCAGCACCTGATGCTGGTGTCCATCGCCGTGGGCCTGGCCATCGTCGTCGGTGTGCCGCTGGGTGTGCTGATGACGCGCTTCAAGTGGCTCGCCGGGCCGCTGCAGGGCGCCGCCACCGTGGTGCTGACCATCCCCTCCATCGCGCTGTTCGGCCTGATGCTGCCGCTCTACTCGAAGATCGGCCAGGGCCTCGGCCCGCTGCCGGCGATCACCGCGGTGTTCCTCTATTCGCTGCTGCCGATCCTGCGCAACACCTACCTGGCGCTGACCAACGTCGAGCCCGGCATCCGCGAAGCCGGCAAGGGCATCGGCATGACCTTCTGGCAGCGCCTGCGCATGGTCGACATCCCCATCGCCGTGCCGGTGATCCTCGCCGGCGTGCGCACCGCCGTGGTGATGAACATCGGCGTGATGACCATCGCCGCGGTGATCGGCGCCGGCGGCCTGGGTGTGCTCATCCTCAATTCCATCAGCCAATCCAACATGCCCATGCTGGTGGTCGGCGCGGTCCTGGTGAGCCTGCTCGCCATCGCTGCCGACCTGCTGCTGCAGTGGCTGGAGCGCGCGCTCACCCCGAAGGGCCTGCGCCCGCAGACAGGAGACTGAACATGATCGAACTCGACCAACTGACCAAGACCTTCACCCTCAAGGACGGCAAGGAATTCCGCGCCGTCGACAAGGTCAGCCTGACCGTGGACAAGGGCGAGATCTGCGTGTTCCTCGGCCCCTCCGGCTGCGGCAAGACCACCACGCTGAAGATGATCAACCGCATCATCCAGCCCACCTCCGGCCGCGTGCTGATCGACGGCCAGGACACCCGTGAACTGGACGAAGTCACCCTGCGCCGCCATATCGGCTACGTGATCCAGCAGATCGGCCTGTTCCCCAACATGACCATCGAGGAAAACATCATGGTCGTGCCGCGCCTGCTGGGTTGGGACAAGCAGAAGTGCAAGGACAAGGCACGTGAGCTGATGGCCATGGTCAAGCTCGAACCCAAGCAGTACCTGTCGCGCTATCCGCGCGAGCTGTCCGGCGGGCAGCAACAGCGCATCGGGGTTATCCGCGCGCTGGCGGCGGATGCGCCGCTGCTGCTGATGGACGAGCCCTTCGGCGCGGTGGACCCGATCAACCGCGAGTCGATCCAGAACGAGTTCTTCGAGCTGCAGCGCAAGCTGGGCATGACCGTGATCATGGTCAGCCACGACATCGACGAGGCGATCAAGCTGGGCGACAAGGTGGCGGTGTTCAAGAGCGGCCGCCTGCTCCAGTTCGACCACCCGGACACGCTGCTGGCGCACCCGGCGGACGAATTCGTCAGCGCCTTCACCGGCCAGGACAGCACGCTCAAGCGCCTGCTGCTGGTGCGCGCCGAGGATGCCGCCGACAGCAGTATCGTCACCGCCAACCCGCAGACCACGGTGGCTGAAGCGCTGGAGAAAATGGAGGAGGACGACCGCCGCTACCTCGTCGTGGTGGACGCCAACGGCAAGGGCCTGGGGTACGTGCGCCGCAAGGACATGCGCCGCAAGGACGGTGTGTGCAGCGACTTCCTCAACGAATTCCGCGTGACCGCCAGCCATGACGAACACCTGCGCATCCTCTTGTCGCGCATGTACGAGTTCAACAGCTCGTGGTTGCCGGTGCTCGATGCGGACGGGCAGTTCCTCGGCGAGGTGACGCAGGAGTCCATCGCGGACTACCTGAGCTCCGGCCGCTCGCGTGGGCGCAAGACCAATATCGTGTCGCCGGCTGAAGTCGCCCAGGCATCGTAGGGTGTTACCCGTACCCCCGCTGCGGATGGTTCCCTCTCCCCCCGCCCTCTCCCTGAAGGGAGAGGGCGCTGATCGTGCCGGCTGACGCAGCAGCTTCAGCCGATGCCGAACGGTCCCCTCTCCCTTCAGGGAGAGGGTTAGGGAGAGGGAGCGCCCAGCTCCGATTTTCCCCGTTCACCCTCCACGATATCCCCACCCGCACCACCCATCCCGAACAGCTGAACTCCCCCCTCTGTCACCGGTCGTTAACTCAGTAGGCCGATGATGCTGAAACCCGTCGAAAGCCCCGTTCTGTGCGGTATTCCGTGCATTTTGTTGAGTATCCAAAACAGTCAACCGGTAGTGCGACAAAGGGATGTAAAAAAGCGGCAATTCAGGGTTGAACTCACGAACTTCAGGTCCTAAAGTTCGCGCCCGAACGTCCATGCTGGAAACGATCCATCCGGCTCAAGTACTGACGACGAGAGATAGCCGGTGCCTTGCCCCGGTATCGGTAATGCTCGGCGACATGCCTTGGGAAGTAGGCGAACCAAAGTGGGGAAACGGATTCGACGTTCAGCTTCACCCCTACGAATAACCTGTTCTGCCATTTGGAGTCCCAACCATGTCCATCAAGGTCGAGGATTACTTCGCCCCCGACACCTTCCAGCGCATGAAGGCGTTTGCCGACAAGCAGGAAACCCCCTTCGTCGTCATCGACAAGCAGACCATCGCCGATGCCTACGACCAGCTGACCGACTGCTTCCCGTTCGCCAAGATCTACTACGCGGTGAAGGCCAACCCCGCCACCGAGATCACCGAGTTGCTGCGCGACAAGGGCTCGAACTTCGACATCGCCTCCATCTATGAGCTGGACAAGGTGATGAAGACCGGTGTGCGCGCCGAGCAGATCAGCTACGGCAACACCATCAAGAAAGCCCGCGACATTCGCTACTTCTACGAGAAGGGCGTGCGCCTGTTCGCCACCGACTCCGAGGCCGACCTGCGCAACATCGCCAAGGCTGCGCCGGGCTCCAAGGTCTACGTGCGTATCCTCACCGAAGGCTCCACCTCGGCCGACTGGCCGCTGTCGCGCAAGTTCGGCTGCAACCCGGACATGG
>OGQD01001380.1_pt1 | contig 15887 bp, 13 predicted proteins | sample 1553091 | NCBI WGS metagenome assembly OGQD01 (sample SAMEA2580290, study PRJEB22360) | human gut metagenome | biome: human gut; feature: human-associated habitat; material: faeces | place: Denmark | collected 2008/2010
TTGCGGGGCGATGTAGACGGCAGTGCCGCCGACGGCTCGTGACCGCAGAGATTACCGTGCGCTTACAAAGCGTCTGCCCGGAGCGATTCTACAATGTTTTCAGACCGACTTCTTCGTAATGCGAATCTCACACTAATTACGATGACAAACAACACAAGTAGAGCGGCTAGTCCGATTTGTTGCCATGGTATAAGGCCCAAGAAATCCATACCAACAAAGGATGATTGCATAACAACAAACATGCCAAATCCGGCAAGTGCTGCAAGTATGAGGCCAATAACAAACCCGCGTAATGCATAGCTCATGCACTCATAAATAAGCATGGCGCGGAATGCGCGTGGACCCATGCCCACAGATTTCAAAACGGCAAACTCTCGCTTTCTGAGTATGAGTGAGTTAACGAGCGTATTAAAGGCATTTGCAATAGCAATGAGACCGGTTATAACAGCGAAGCAATAGATAAAGAGCTGCATTGTTTGAGCTATTAAACGTGTTTGTGCTCGGCTGTCTGCAAGGTTATAGATTCCAATATCATCTGCTATGTCGCCGAAGTCCTCTTCGTAGATTTTCTCGAGTGAGTCAACTGCCTTGTTGGCGATCTCGGCATTGTTGTTGCAGGTAAACGATGCGGAAATGTTACTCAACGTGCTTGCAGCGACGACGTCAGAAGCCCATTCGGGCAAGATGACCTGTGGTATGCCTGACTGGTTTACACACGGAGGTAATGTTTTTTCAAGTGCACCAATTTCAAGTGCTTGGGTGTTAACGGGTTCACCACTCTCAAATGGGTTGAGCGAGGAGGCATCATCTGAGGTGTTTGGAGCAGCAATTTGTATGGTCCCGATGCCTGAAAAAAGCTCTACCTCTGCATATTTTCCATCATAGGTGGTTTGATAGGTATTGATAAGAACACCACGCGGATGGCTTTTATCGCAAAAGAGACTTTCATCCAAGCCAAGCGAGGAGATATAGGTATGCCACGTTGTCTCGTCTACTAGCTGTATTGAGATATCGCTGCTATACGTATTGTTTTGCAGCTGGTGAGAAGAGGCAAAGTAGTCTTGAGCGCTACTGCTGAGCATAGCGTTTGGAATGACACAATAGCTGAGGCGCCCAATACTCCATCCAAGTCCTTCAAGGTCGGTCTTGTCGCAACTTTCGCTATAAAGCTGACGAATGGTATCTGATGCAGCAGAGGCATTATCCTCAAAGGAGCTTGTGGGAAGCGACACCATAATGTCTTGAGAGATCTCTCCGTCTCGTCCCTCAGAGATTCCACTTGCGTTGGACGCATAGGTGAGCAACATTGCAAGAAGACCAGCAATAACAATTAAAGCTACCGAAACCGAGAGTGAAGCCACTGCTACACGATGGCGGCTCGCTCCTCGTGTGAGATTGCAATGTGCAATATAACCCGGTGTTCCAAACAGCTTTTCAATAAGACTTTGGTGGTACGTGCCGTGCGATTTTGCTCCCCTTCGAAGTGCCCGACGAGAAATGCGGTACGTCTGGTTTTGACGAATAGCGTCAACAGCTGAGACTCTGCTCGCGCGGATGGCGGGAATCCAGGCGCTTATTAATATGACAGCCAAAGAAACAAGGGCTGTAAGAATAAGGACTGGCCACGAAATAATGGCATGAACAGCGGCTCCTTGCAGCGTTTCTGCGCCAACAATAATGAGGATGCTTTCTGTACTTGTCGAAAATACAACCTCGCATCCAACAATGCCTAACACCAATCCAACAGGAATGGCGATGCAACCCAACAACATTCCTTCAGTGAGCACTGCTCTTCTCAGTTGACGACGGCTTGCGCCAAGCGAGGCCAACAACCCAAACTGCTGCGTTCTTTCTGCCACCGAAATGGCAAATGCGTTGTAAATAACTGATATCCCCGCAACAATAATGACTATCCCAAGGACAAGCGCGAGACCCCAGAGCGAATCCCAGATAGAGCGGTTATCAAATATGTCCTGCCAACGGAGCAAGCTGCTATGCAAGTCGTAAGTATTGCCATCCTGCAAGCCATCATTAGCTGAGCTTTTCTCTCCAAACAAACTGGTTGAGAAATCGGTTAGGTCGTCGTATGACTTTGCATCGACAAGAGAGAAGGCAACCGATGTGCGTGTTGCATCGGAGGTGTCTGTTGCAGCCAATAAAAGGGCATCTGGATCATAGGTGTAAGCAGATTGGCTGAGCAAAAGATTTGATCCGAGGGCATTTTCTCTCACAAATCCAACAACAGTGAACGTGTGAGTTCCTAAGTCTGGCAAGAATTGCTCTGAATAAGGCTGACCGTCACTGGGCTCACGAAGCCAGGTGCCTTGTGAAGAAACGATTGTTGTTGGAGTGTCGTTTGGCTTAGTTGTATCAAATGATAAACGCGTACCAAGATTGAGCGTAACGGTACTGCCAAGTGAGAGTTTCCCTGAGGTTGAAAGGCCACAGGGGGCAAGTTCAACATCCTCCAGATAGCTCGGCAGAACAATTTCGTTAGGGGATTGCGGTGCTCGTCCGCTTACGAGCGCTGGTAAAGCGAGTGCTGAAGAGGTTTGCTCAGAAGATTGGTCCGATTGGTGTGAGAGCTCTTCCGGCCATGTTTTGAGATAGAGATAATCGCCGTAGTACTTGGCGTTTTTGTCACCAAGCCTAACTGCTCCAAGTTCAGTTACGGTTTGAGCGGTGTCAAGACGAGGAGAATCAGCAAGCTTCTGCAACTGGTCCGGTGTGACATTTTCTACGAGAACCTGCCAAGACCCTTCGTCTGCGCGTGTTCTTTGTTCCAACAGGGTTTGAAAGGTGACAACGCTGGTGCATACGGCTGTTAGTAATGCGCAAGCAAGGGCAATGCCAATGATTGAAACTACCGTGCGGAATGAATTGCGCTTAAGCGAGCGAAGAGTAAAGCTTGTAATAATGCCCATGGTCTCCTCCTAGCGCGTTTCGGTGGCTAAAGAGGAGATGATGTCGCTCGTTTTTGAGGGTGTTTGTCGCTCGTCTGAAGCGATGTGACCGTCTTCTATGGAGATAACGCGGTCGGCCATAAGGGCAACATCCTCATCATGAGTAATAACAACGAGTGTTTGTCCGTATTTGCGATTTGATGCGCACAGCAGATTCATGATCTCGGCAGTGTTGCGTGTATCAAGATTGCCTGTTGGTTCGTCTGCAAGAACAATAGCAGGTGCGTTCATGAGAGCTCGACCAATAGCGACGCGCTGTTGCTGGCCGCCGGACAGTTGGTTGGGAAGATGCTGTTCAAGGCCAGTGAGACCCAGTTCATGGATAAGATTATCCAGCCGTTCTTTGTTTATCTCTCTGCCATCTAACCGAACGGGAAGTGTCATATTTTCTACGACGTTAAGCACGGGGATAAGGTTGTAGAACTGATAGACCAGGCCAACCTCGCGGCGGCGAAATACTGCAAGTTTTTCGTCAGAGCGAGCGTAGATGTCTTCCCCGTTGAGATATACCGTGTCGTCGGTGGGACGGTCCACGCCACCTAATAGGTGCATGAGGGTTGATTTGCCCGACCCCGATGAGCCGACAATAGCAATGAATTCCCCCTCCTGTATCGAGAGGTTTATGTCACTGATTGCGTGGACTGCACTCTTTCCCGAGCCATACGTTTTGCTTAAATTGCGTGTGGTAAGTAGATCCATAACGCCTCCATTATCATGCGGCTATGCCAATCATGATGATGAGGACCGTAGCTTGCACGGCCATGTCGGCAATATGACAGATCTGTCATACAGATTGAAAGACGGTCAATTCTCTGTGTATTGCTTGCGATCAAACAATGGCTTTGAAAAAGGTTATGTCAAAACGGGCCCCAGCTACTGATCCGTCGGGATTCGTGTTATTGGAAGCTGTTATGCGTCCACCCTGGGCCACAATAAGGCTTTGTGCCAATGCAAGCCCAATGCCTACACCGATAGAAACAGAATGTGGTTGAGACGTTTCTCCTGTTGTTTGACAGGAACTTCTCTGCTTGCCTCGATAGAATCGCTCAAAAATATGTGGCAAGTCTTCAGGATCAAAGCCGGATCCAGTGTCGGTAATGCACAGGCGGCAGGCAAGGGTATCTTGCGACGCACGTATCGATATCGAGCCACCTGGTTTCGTGTGTTCCAGACAATTTTTAAGAATGTTCTTGAGTGCCTCGCTGGTCCATCTCTCATCGCCAACAAAATGTATGGTTGGATCGATGTTGTATTCCAGCTGTATTTGAGAAAGCTCGAAAGCTACTTCAAACGGAGCTATTGCTGCCTTAACAAGCGCCTCAACGTTTACCTGCTCATGCTGTAAAGCAATAGCACCTGCGTCGGTTCTCGCAAGAGTGAGTAAAGATTCCACCAGCCATTGGATCTGATCAACAAGCTGACGTGCGATGTTTACATGTTTGGCAAGGTTGGAGTAGCAGGAATCCTCTGAGGTGTGGTTTGCGTTCAGTGCGAGCTGGGAAGGCGTGCACGAAGTCTCCGACAACCCCTTGAGATCTTTGCGAGCCAACGCAAGCATAAGTCCCAGCGAAGTTAAAGGGGTGCGGAGCTGGTGGGAAATATCGGCAAGCGAATTTGCTAAGAAGGTGCGCTCCTGTGCGAGGGTTTCGTTTGTCCTGTGTAGGCGCGTGAAGGCTTTATCAATCTCGTTAGCAAGAATCGCCAGCTCTCCTTCGCTCATGCTTGCAAAACTAATTGACCTATCAGAATGAAGTGCTTCATCAATACGAGCAGCAAGATTTCTCAGCTGGTGGTAGCGCCAGATGGTAAAGAGACCAAATATGCTTATGAGGATTGCTGAGGTAAGAAGTATCCAGGCACAACCTGTAGTAACTAAGCTGCTGTTGAGCCCATAGGCAGAAGTCAGCTGTGAGAGATAGGCCCCCAATCCAGCTGTGCTGACAAGAACGACGCCTCCTGCTATACCGAGCGATATTTTCAGCTCGTTATTTCTCAATAGCATGTTTGTCTCCTGAGAGGTTGAAAATGTAGCAAGGGGTTCATGGTTGGTGGAAGAAGCCAAGTTCTTATCCATATATTTTGTAGCCCAGACCACGAATAGTAACGATGCACTGGGGATGAGCGGGATCTTTCTCAATCTTATTGCGGAGCCGCTTTATATAGACGCTAATGGTGTTCTCTTCGATATAAGCACCAGCATCATCCCAAAGGGCCTCGCGAATCATGTCGCGTGTGACCAGATGACCTTTATGAGTTGCAAGAAGGAGAAGTAGTCGATATTCCAAGGCTGAGAGGACAAGCTCCTTGCCTTCGCGACAAACGTAGGCTCTCTCTGGATCTATGGAGACCGATCCATGCTGTACAAGACGATGCTCGGGATGAGATCGGCGAAGAGCTGCGCCAATACGAGCTAAAAGCTCATTTGGACGGAAGGGTTTGGCGATGTAGTCGTCGGCTCCCATTCCAAGACCAGCAACGGTGCTGTATTCATCTCCCGATGCGGTAAGAAAGATTACTGGTAGGGAAGGGTGCTTTTGCTTAATTGCGCCACAGACGGCAAAACCATTGCCAGAAGCTAAGGCGATATCAAGGAGCACCAGGTCATAGGGATTGGAGGCAGAAGATGAACAAGCGAGCCGAATCGCTTCATCTTGTGTGGTGCAAGTCTGTACACTATGCCCCTCTGTTCCGAGAAGCTCTGAGAGTGAAGATGTGATAATAGGGTCATCTTCAACCAGCAGAATACGCGCCATTACATACCTCTCTTCCTTCATACTCCATTGTGATTCAGAAGTTTGTTGGTGACGAGTGACGAATTAGTAAGGAAGGATGAAACGCTTTGATTAAGGAGTTTTGTGCGGAGAACATGGAACATGTTGCTCAGGCTGTGGCTGCCGGAGCGCAACGTATTGAACTCTGCGACAACCTTGCGGTAGGGGGCACTACTCCTAGTTATGGTGTTATTCGTGCAGCAGTTGCCTTTGCGCGCGAACAGGGGGTTGAGGTTATGTGCATGGTGCGGCCTCGCGGGGGCAACTTTGCATATACTAATGATGAGGCAGCCATGATGCGCGATGATTTGCTCTGCGCTAAAAACTTGGGCGTTCATGGTGTTGTCTTTGGTTGCTTACATAATTCCTCAATTGATCAGGAGCTTACACGTGAGCTTATCCGTTTAGCTCATGAACCAACTGATACGGCGCCACAGGGGATAGCAGTGACGTTTCATATGGCATTTGATGCGATTGATCCAGACAAACAGCTTGTTGCTATCGATTGGCTGGCTCATGAGGGTGTAGAGCGCATTCTTACCCACGGAGGGGCAGCTGGAATGCCCATCGAGGAAAACATTGGCCGCTTGCAAGAGTACGTATCCTATGCTTCAGGGCGCATTATTGTGCTTCCTGGAGGAGGTATTACTTGGAAAAACGCCGAAGCTGTGGCGAATGAGTTGGGCGTTTCGGAAGTTCATGGAACAAAGATTGTGAACATATAAAAATCGAACCCCCAGTTCGGAAACCGAATCTAGGGGTTCGCTTAACTCTCAGGTGGCTGGGGCAGAGGGAGTCGAACCCCCATCACGGGAACCAAAATCCCGTGTCCTAACCATTGGACGATGCCCCAATTGCACAAACTCAACCGAAACAAAGTATAACAGGTTTAGTAAGCCTTGCCGATTGTATCAGGGTGAGCCCGGATTTGCACAGAGATTGAAAGAATTCTTCTTACAGCATTCACTAATAATCGATACGCACATGTCCAAGCCTGCTTAATTCTAGTTTCAGAATATAAGCAGGCTTTCAGGACAAAACTTGAAGCCACGTACTAGATACGGTCGCTAAATGCACCGCAGATTGCATCGAGAAGCATGACTGCTAAGGTTTGCGCATCGTTTGCGGAAAAGGTTCCGTCATAAGAATGTGCAACAGGAAGCTCAAGCCGCACGGGTGCATGTTTGGGTATTGAGGCCTCACATGCGGTATGAATGCGACGGGGCAGTGTGTCAGGATCATCAATCTCGACGTTAGCAAGCTTGCAGTCTGCAGGGCGCTCGCCAGGAGAGATGAGAAAGACAATGCGATCTTCTGTATTTGCTTCCTCAAGACGGTCGATAAGCGTCACACTTGCGCGCTCAGTGGTGGCGTAGGCAAGATTCCATATACGCCCAGCAACGTTGCGTGAAATAGGATCATCTGCAGCAAATCCCAAGCGGATGTCTTCGAGTACATCAGAGGCGCGTGCATAGCCCATAGGTCCTTGTGGGTGTGGGCCTGACGCGGGTTTGCCACCCCATACATGATGCAGTCGATCAATGGCGTCAAACGTATCTGCAAAGGCCATGCCATCAGCAAGAACACCAACGTTTTCTTGGAACTGCTTTACGGCAGCTTCGGTATGAACGCCGTAATATCCATCTTCAATGCCACAAGAGAAGCCCAAAATATTGAGACGCGTTTGCAATTCGCGTACATCGTTGCCATGGAGATTGGGAAGGCGCAAATAGAGCGTGCGGTCACCGAGTTCATAGCACTCATCAACCAGGGCAGCCCAGGTAGCCGAGTCAATCTCAGAGCCTAAAGGCAAATCATGGTCAAGCCTAAAGCGTGTGACTGCTTCAGCTGTGGAAGATCCAAAGGAGCAGGCCGTCTGCTCTGCCTCGGATATTTCGTATCCAAGCTTCTTCAAACGATCCTGTATATCTTCTACTGCGACTCCGCTCGCGCCTTCGCGAATGGGATCCATCGTACCTCCTCGTAAGTGAGTCAAACCAAATGCTTACTTGGCTCGCTCAACAAAAAAATCCGCCATAGCTTGAAGCATTTTGCATGCTGTGTCAGAAATAAGCCCCTTGTGGGCAAGGCTTTCTGCTGCCTGTATGGCCTTATCGACATTTTTTTGAGCAACTTCCTGACAATATGCTATACCGCCGCCAATCTCAATAAGCTCGACAGCTCGCGCAAGCTGCTCTGAATCGTTAGTTGATGATTCAAGAATAGTAATAAGCTCCTCGCGATCGGGAGAACCCAAATGGCTGAGCGCCCATACCACTGCAAGCGTGCGCTTACCTTCGGTAATATCCGAGCGAAAATCTTTCCCTTGGCTAGTGGGATCACCTATTAAATTAAGCAAGTCATCTTGCACCTGGAAGGCAATACCCGCAGGAAGACCCACCTCAATAAGACCCTGAGCTGCCTCTTTTGAGGCCCCAGCAGCAAGAGCGCCAATATAAAGAGGGCTTGCAGCGGTATACCAAGCTGTTTTGCTCGTGACCATGTAGAGATAATCCTGTGTTGTAAGGTCCCAGCGACCATCACGGACCCAACCAAGATCCAACGCTTGCCCTTCCAACGTGTGTCGTTCCATTTCGATAAGTGCCTGGGCAACGTTGAGACGATGCGCTTCATCGAGGCTGTTATCGTTAAGAACGATTTCAATCACGTTGGTAAGGGCTAGATCTCCAGCATTGATTGCAAGTCCAATACCTTCTGTTCTGTACAGGCAGGGCTCACCGCGACGCAACTCTCCTTCGTCGGCAATGTCGTCATGGATAAGAGCGGCGCTCTGAAACAATTCAATTGCGACTGCTGCAGAGAGTGCCTGTTCAGCCTTACCTCCAACTGCCTCAGCACCCAAGAGAGCGAGAACAGGTCGAACGCGCTTGCCGCCAGAAGCGGTAAAGCGTGCAAGCGGACTATAAAGATAGTTCGCAAGATCGGCAGCAGAAGCAGAATCCGTTAAAGGATGAGTCTGTGCATCAGTAAGTGCCTGCTCAACAAGCGGCAGTTTCTCATGCAAATAGACAACAAAAGGATTCTGCTCTGTTTTGGGGGAAGATGTTGTCATTACTAGTCCTCGTAGCCATTAGGGTTGTGAGACTGCCAGTTCCACGAATCGCGGCACATATCGTTAATGTCGTAACGTGCCTCCCAGCCAAGCTCGCGTTTAGCCTTGGAGCAATCGGCGTAGTTTGCCGTTACATCGCCAGCGCGACGCGGCTCAATAACGTAGGGGAGATCACGGCCACAAGCAGCGGAGAAGGCCTTGATAATATCAAGCACTGAGCTGCCTTTGCCGGTACCCAAGTTAAAGATCTCTACGCCGGTGCGGCCATTCATCCAAGCCAGTGCAGCCACGTGGCCAGAGGCGAGATCCATTACGTGAATGTAATCGCGCACACCAGTGCCATCGGGCGTGTCATAATCGTCGCCATACACATGTACGGCATCGCGCTTTCCAACAGCCACTTGCGCAACATATGGAACGAGATTATTGGGAATACCCTTTGGATCTTCGCCAATAAGGCCTGAGGGGTGAGCTCCAATGGGGTTGAAGTAGCGCAGAAGTACAACGTTCCACTCATCATCGGCAACGGTAAGATCGGACAAAATCTGCTCAATCATCCATTTAGTCCAGCCGTAAGGATTCGTTGCGGGTTTTTTAGGGCTCTCCTCGGTAAGAGGCAGCGAGTCGGGATCTCCATAGACCGTGGCTGAGCTTGAGAAAACAATCGATTTGCAATTGTGATTGCGCATCACATCAACAAGGGTGAGCGTATTGCCCAAGTTGTTGCTGTAGTACTCAATAGGCTTCTGTACCGATTCTCCGACGGCTTTGTAGCCTGCAAAATGAATAACCCTATCAATGAGGAACTCTTCGAATACCTTTTCCAGTGCCGCCTTATCGTTTACATCCAACTTGCGGAAAGCGAGACGAGAAGCGGCTTCTTCTCCGACAATTTGGCCAATACGGTCGATAACACGCTCTGATGAATTAGAGAGGTCGTCGACAATAACAACGTGATAGCCGCTTTGCAAAAGTTCAACAACCGTGTGGCTACCTATAAAACCAGCGCCACCAGTAACAAGTACGTAAGTATCCTTCGGATCTTTTTTCTGAGACATGATGCCTCCTTTTGGGAGTGCGCAAGAGAAATTCTGCGCTTTGCGGATGCGTCGTCTGAGAGAATTTACTCCCATCTCAGAAAAGTATACGACCCTAAGGTGTTACTCGCGAGTTATCCATAGCGTGAGGACAATTTGTTATCAGTTTTATTGCGGGTTATTGATAGTGCCAACAGATGCTAGGATTCCAACTTGGCATGTTTAATCTCTTGCCCCTGCACTGGTGCAAGGAACAAGATATAGAGACGCTCTGGCAATCTCGGGTGTAACTGCGAGTATACCGTGCGTCTGGAAGGAGAAGTATGTCACTTGATTTCAAGAGAAAGCTGCCCATTCCAAAAGAGATACGTGAGGATATGCCGCTTTCCCCTGAGATGGCAGCTCGCAAGCCTGCATTTGATGCCGAGGTAGCAGCAGTTATCAAAGGCGAATCTGACAAGCATCTTCTCATTATCGGTCCGTGCTCAGCAGACCGTGAAGACTCGGTACTCGACTATGTAACACGCCTTGCAGCTCTGGCTGAGCGTGTGTCTGACAAGCTCATTGTTATTCCGAGGGTGTATACAAACAAGCCGCGTACAAATGGTACGGGCTATAAGGGTCTGCTTCACAATCCCGATCCTGAGGCAGCCCCCGATCTGCTTGAGGGTGTAAAGGCTATTCGCCATATGCATCTGCGTGTGGTGGAAGAAACGGGTCTCTTTACGGCCGATGAGATGCTGTATCCCGACAATTATCAGTATCTTATCGATCTGCTTTCATACATCGCAGTGGGTGCTCGATCGGTAGAAAATCAAGAGCACCGCTTGGTTGCAGGTGGTGTTCCCTATCCAGTTGGCATGAAGAACCCAACCGGTGGCAGCGCAACGGTTATGCTCAATTCGATTTATGCAGCTCAGCAGCCACAGACGTTCATTTTCCGTAACTGGGAAGTCCAGAGTTCTGGTAACGAGCTTGCGCATGCAGTGCTCAGAGGCTATGTCGGTTTGGATGGTATTAACTATCCGAACTATCACTATGAGTATCTTGAGCGCTTGGCCGACAATTATGTGCCCGAGAAATATGCTAACCCGGCGGTTATTATCGACTGCAACCACGACAATTCGGGCAAGCGTCCTTTAGAGCAGGTGCGTATTTGCAATGAGGTGCTCGATAGCGTGGCGCGCTCAAGCAAAATCGCTCGCCTGTTCCGCGGCTTTATGGTTGAGTCGTATATTGAGGACGGCAATCAGCCCGTTGATGGTGGCGTATACGGCAAGTCCATCACTGATGCTTGCTTAGGCTGGGATAAGACCGAGCGCCTTGTGCTCGAGATCGCAGATCGCCTGTAAGCGTCGCCTCATAGGTACATAAACAGTTTTGCAGGACCCTTGGGAAATTATCCTAAGGGTCCTGGCATACCTATCGTGGATAAGAACGCGAGAAGAACAAGGTAGGCGGCGCACAGTACGGCTGCGATGAAATCTCTGCGCGTATACACCAACGGGTGCCAATGGGTTCTTCCGCTACCGCCCTCATAGCAACGAGCGTCAAGTGCACGAGAAAGTCCATCAGCATGATGAAGAGAGCTTGCAAGCAGCGCGATGAGGATTGAACTGATGGCGCGCAGCCGATTTGAGCCATGCTTAAAGGATGCACCACGCACTGTTTGAGCATCGATAATAGCTTGAGTCTCGTCAGCCGAACAAAGCGCAGCATAAGAGAAAAGACTAGTGCCAGCTCATGACCTGGCAGCCCAAAGCGCGTTAAGGGCGAGAGTGCTGCTTCAAAAGCATCGGTAAGCTGCGTTGGCGTTGTTGTGAGCAGCAGAACTGCCATGATAATAACGGCAGGAATCATCCTCAAAGGATAGAGAAGTGCGGCGCGTATGCCGCCAGTAGTAATTTCAAACGGACCGCAGGTCCAGAGGGGCTGACCGCCGCGGGCAAGAAGCAGATTAAAAAGACTCAGGACCAACAGCATAATTACCACGGGGCGGATGGATCTGAGCACTTTGCTCGGTGCTGCCTGTGCAGCCACAATAATGCCAAGTGAAACAATGAAGGCAAAAAGCAGCTGAGCCGTATTGGATATAAAAAAGACCGAAATCATACCAATAAGCGCAATAGCAAGTTTGGCGCGTGGATCCAGTCGGTGAACAAAAGAATTACCTGCACAGTATTGGCCAAGGGAGATACGGAATGCCATGCTAGCTCACCCCTTGGCGTGAATAATTGCTCACAATACGGGTAACCAGCGTGTCCATATCGAGCGGATTGCCCAGGTTGTGTATGCCGGCGGCTTGTAGAGCGAGATTGTAGGTTAGAGCGTGGGGGAGTCCCAATCCAGAGTCTTTGAGTAACGCACGATTCTCTACCGAGAAGACTTGTTCTGGAGTTCCGTTCATGAGGATGTGTGAACGATCGAGTACCACGACCTGATCTGCCTGTGCAGCATCGTCCATGGAATGCGTGACGGTAATGAGTGTAACGCCCTGCTCATGCACGCGTTTAAGAATAGTTTCCAGCTCATGACGACCATGAGGATCAAGTCCTGCAGTTGGCTCGTCAAGCAGCAGAATGGTGGGTTCCATCGCAAGGATGCCTGCAAGTGCACAGAGACGTTTTTGTCCGCCCGAAAGCTCGAAGGGTGAAGCATCTTTTCGCTCAGAGAGACCAACAAGTTTAAGAGCGCGTTCTGTCTTTTGCCTCACTTCTTCATGGGTGAGCTTGAGGTTGCTGGGGCCAAAAGCAACATCTTCAAAGACAGTTTGAGCAAAGAGTTGGCGTTCAGGACGCTGCATAACATAGCCAATACGTCCATAGAGCTGACGGCGATTTCGCTTGCGTGCGGTATCAATGCCGAGCACTACCACATGGCCCTTATCCGGTTTCTCAAGTGCGCACAAAAGGCGAAGGAGGGTAGATTTTCCTGAGCCTGTTTGTCCCACTATGGCGCAAGTAGTACCTGCAGGCACAGCAAAAGAAACATCATCAAGTGCGACGTGGTAATTCTGATTGCCTTGTGGGGCATATGAGTACGAGACATGATCGCAAAGAATAGCCATTTCAGTGCTTGCGTTGATGTTGTTTTGTATAGGCGTTGAAGAGACGTGCTTTGAAGAGACGAGCGATGAGGCTGGATTATGAATAGGATTTGCTGTAGATGCATGCAAAGTGGCAATCCCAGCAAGCTCTTGAACAAGAACATCCTCTTTGCATGTCCATGCAACAGGAAGGCCTCTATGCTGCAAATGCTCGGCAAGGCGTGCGGCGAAGGGTGCCTCAAGACCAAAAGAGTTGAGCGGCTCAGAAAAAACCTCTTGAGGGGTACCTTCGCGCACAATATGGCCATGGGACATAACGAGCACACGGTCGGCTGCAAGCGCTTCATCCATGAAATGTGTTACATGAACGATTGCAACACCAGTGTTATGCAGGCGTTTAATGACGCGCATGATTGAATTGCGTCCGCGTACGTCAAGCAATGCACCGGGCTCATCAAGAACAAGAAGCTGCGGCTCCATGGCAAGTGCTCCTGCAATGGCAACACGTTGTTTTTGTCCTCCGGAAAGATGCGCCGGGTCGGCATGAGCATAATCGCTCATAGCCACGCGTTTGAGTTCACGCTTGACACGAGCGCCAATAACCTCGGGGGGAACGCCGAGATTTTCTGGACCAAAGGCTATATCGTCTGCAACCACCGACGTTACGAGCTGATCGTCGGGGTTTTGAAAGACAAGACCAAGCGCTTTTCGTGCCTGTCGATATGCCTCAAAATCGGCTTGTCCGTCTTTACAGACTGTTTGTCCAACCAGTTCTACGGTTCCCGTATCGGGAGCAGCAAGCCCGGTAAGCACTGAAGCAAGCGTAGACTTACCGGACCCGTTTGCGCCGAGTATACAGACGTACTCTCCAGGCATGAGCTCAAAAGAAACATCATCCAATGCAATGGTGCCATGCTCGTATTGAAACGTTATATGTGAGAGACGTGCTAAGGGTTTATCGTTTTTAGTGTGTGTCATGGTATGGAGTACAGTTTTAGATGCGATTTATGCCGAAAGAACCTTGGTAACAGGCTTGTAGATCAGGACAGTTACCACGCAGTTGATGGCAATTTTTGCAAGGTTAAAAGGAAGAAGTATAGGCACGATTGTGTCAATCACGCCCTGCACAGAGATATCCATATACAGCGGGGTAATAAGGATATTGCCTACGATACAAGCTACGAGGCATACGACAGCACCCACAACAAGGCCTAAGATAGCGCCACGCAGGCTTCTGTTGTGGCTGTATATGAGTGATGCTGGCATAACGAGTGTAAAAGTAGCCAAGATAGCCATGATGGTTCCATATACACCGCTCATAGTGGCCAGGTGTACTAAGTAAGGCAGAATGGAAACGACGGCTCCTGTGGCTGGGCCAAAGGCAAATCCAGCGAGCAGGGCGATGATAGCCGATGGGTCATACTGCAACCAATTGATGCCAGGAATAATGGGGAATTCCAGCATAAGGGTGCAGACAAGAGAAACGGCACACAAAAGAGCTGTTACGGCAATGCGCTTGGTCGACCAGGTGCCTTGGGCCGTAGTTGAATGAGTATCGTGCCGCATAGGGGTAGTGGTTGCCATACATGGCCTCCGTTTCTTCCGTCCGGACTGTTACCGTTGGTTCCGGAATCTCACCGGATCAACCGCGTTTGCGGCTCGCGGACTTCGGCTTTGTAGAGCCTTGTGCTCTAGTGCCGTTACCGCCAGTGGGGAATTGCACCCCGCCCTGAAACTGATACGGAACTATAGCACGCTTATATGTCAGAAAGTAGATAAAGATGAGCTTTGTGGACATGGCGGGTATACTTTATGGAGCATGTAAGGAGTGAAACGATACGTCTTATAAAGTTTCACTTGCACAGATATTGAAGGAGTGAACCTCATCATGGCCGACGACCATGGCAGTGATACGCCCGATCTTTCTCGTTCTGCTCTTGTGGCACGGCTTGAACGTGCAATGGGGCCTGGCGATGTACTTCTCGATGAGCCTATGTGCAATCACACCACGTTTAAAATTGGTGGCCCTGCAGATGTCTATGTAACGCCCGATTCACCCGACCGCGTTGTTTCGGCTGTAAACATATGCCGGGATTTAGGCGTGCCTTATTTTATTTTAGGGCGCGGCTCAGATCTGCTTGTGGGAGATAAGGGCTATCGAGGCGTTATTATCTGCATGGCTGATGCCTTTGATGATCTTTTGGTAGATGGCGAGCGCATGGTATGCCAGTCGGGGGTTACGCTTTCCGATGCTGCAGAGATGGCGTGCGCCCTTAGTCTTACCGGGCTTGAGTTTGCTTGTGGTATTCCTGGCACTGTTGGTGGTGCTGTCTTTATGAATGCCGGGGCCTATGATGGTCAAATTTCCGATGTGCTTGAAGAGGCGCGTGTGCTTACGCCCGACGGCGAAGTGCTCGATCTCAAGAATGATGAGCTTGAACTTGGATACCGCACGAGCCGTGTTAACACCGACGGTCTTGTGGTGCTTTCTGCCACCTTCCGCCTTACCCGTGGCGACGAAGAAGCCATTCGTGCTCGGATGGATGATTTAACAGCTCGTCGAGAAAACCGTCAGCCTTTGGAATTACCAAGCGCGGGATCGACCTTTAAGCGTCCAGAGGGCTACTTTGCGGGCAAACTCATTTCTGATGCTGGCTTACAGGGCTATCGTGTGGGTGGCGCTGAAGTCTCACAAAAACATGCCGGTTTCGTTGTAAATGTTGATAATGCCACAGCAGCGGATGTGCGCGCGGTTATCACGCATGTACAAGATGAGGTAGAGCGCCTTAATGGCGTGCGCTTGCAGCCGGAAGTTCGTTTTGTGGGCGAGTTTTAAGCGCTAACTATCAGATGGGATCTGTGTTTGTGGTGTTATGAGTGAGCTGGTGCTTCCACCGGTAAGCTCTCCATGGGCCATGTTTACCGCATCTACGACAGGTATAAGAGCTGCAAAATCTTGTGGTGCATTTGACATGATGGCCACTACGTAGGTACCAG
>OGQD01001387.1_pt1 | contig 15815 bp, 19 predicted proteins | sample 1553091 | NCBI WGS metagenome assembly OGQD01 (sample SAMEA2580290, study PRJEB22360) | human gut metagenome | biome: human gut; feature: human-associated habitat; material: faeces | place: Denmark | collected 2008/2010
TGGGCGACATGTTGGGGAAAAGTGGGGGCTCCCTGCGGCGGGTAGCCGATGCCGGCGCGGGCGCGTCCGTGCATGGGCAGGTGGGTGACGTCCTGCTCATCGATGCGCACGACACCCTGATCGGCGCGAACCAGGCCGACGATCATGTAGAAGCAGGTGGTCTTGCCCGCTCCGTTGGGGCCGAGCAGGCCGACGATCTGCCCGCTCTCGATGCTCATGCTGACATCGCGGACGACTTGCCGGCTCTTGTAGCTCTTGGCGAGGTGCTGGGCGGTTAGCGTAGCCATTACTGCGCTTGATCCTGCTTTTTCTTGGGCTGGATGACCATGTCGATACGCGGGCGCGGCGTGGTCACCTGGGACCCGGTGGCGCGGCCTGCGTTGACGATCTGGCGCTGGGTGTCGTAGACGATCTTCTCGCCTTCGAAGGTGTTGCCTTCCTGGATCACCTTGGCCTGGTCGATCAATACGACGCGGTTCTGGGTGACGAAGTACTGGATCGTCAGGCCATAGGCCTGAGTGATCTGCTTGTCCGGCGCCGGCTTCTGCTCGAAGTAGGCAGGCTTGCCGACCGAGGTGACGACTTCGATGTCACCATTCTTGTTCTGCTTGAGCGTGACGGTGTTGCCAGTCAGCTTCATGCTGCCCTGGGTTACCACCACGTCGCCGCGATACACGGCTACGCCCTGCTTGTCGTCCAGTTCGGCGCTGTCGGCCTGAACCCGGATCGGCTGTTCCCGGTCGGTGGGAAGAGCCCAGGCGGCACTGCTGCCGATGGCGGCGGCGAGGCTGAAAAGAAGGGGGAGGGTGTTAACGAGCCTCATGCTGACCTCTTACGTTGGACAGCAGGAGCATCCGGCTGTCTTTCAGATACGCTTTCATGCCAACTGCCGTGGTGACACCGTTGGGTTCAGTGATCTTCACGGGCTGGTCAGTCTGCGCATAGTCCTTGTCTGGGAACACCGTCATGCGCGAGGTGTTGAGCAGGAGCGTGCGTTGCTGTGCGTCGGTGCGCGCAACACGCACGTCGTCGATCAGCTCGACCTGCTTGCCTTCGGGGGCCACTTCGGCGTGAACGCTCTGGACATGCCACGGCTGAGACTCGTTCTCCCGGTGGAAGTAGAGGTCAGGCGTAGTGACCAGGGTCACGTCGGTTGCTTTCAGGTGTTCGAGTTTGTCGGCGGTCATCTCGTAGGCGAGGGAGCCGTCGATGCGGTACTGAACGCTCTTGGCGTTGACCACGTAGAAGTCGATGGCGTCGCTGGTCTGCGACTTGAGTTGCCGCTCGTTGAAATCCAGACGCACGTTCCAGTAATAGCCGAGGGCGATCAGCAGGATGGCGATCAGGGCGAGCAACAGCTTCTGTTGGAGTGTCTTGGGCATGTTCGGCTCTAGAGGTACGCGTTCTGGGCAGCTTCGAGGTTGCCCTGAGCGCGCAGGATCAGTTCGCAGAACTCGCGGGCGGCGCCTTCGCCGCCACGGGCCTGGGTAACGCCGTCGGCATGCTGGCGCACGAAGGCGTCGCCGCTGGCGACCGCCATGCCCAGGCCGGCGCGGCGGATGGCCGGCAGGTCGGGCAGATCGTCGCCCAGGTACGCGACTTCTTCATAGCCTAGACCCAGTTCGGCGAGCAACTCGTCCAGGGCGACCAGCTTGTCCTCGCGGCCCTGGAACAGATGGTTGATGCCCAGGTTCTTCGCCCGCCGCTCGACCACCGGGCTCGAACGGCCGGTGATGATCGCGGTGCTTACGCCGGAGTTCATCAACATCTTGATGCCCTGGCCGTCCAGGGTGTTGAAGGTCTTGAACTCGCCGCCGTCGGGCAGGAAGTAGAGCTTGCCGTCGGTGAGCACGCCATCGACGTCGAATACCGCCAGGCGGACCGCTTTTGCGCGTTGTAGCAGGTCGGCGGTCATTCAGATGACTCCCGCGCGGGTCAGGTCGTGGACGTGCAGGACGCCGACCGGGTGGTCCTTGTCGTCGACAACCACGAGTACGTTGATCTTGTGGTCGTCCATGATCTTCAGGGCTTCGGCAGCGAGCATATCCGGGCGGGCGGTCTTGCCGTGCACGGTCATCACCTGATCGATGGTGACCGTGCGCACGTCCAGCCCCTTGTCCAGGGTGCGGCGCAGGTCGCCATCGGTGAAGACCCCGGCGAGCTTGCCGTCTTCGCCGAGGATGACGGTCATGCCCAGGCCCTTGCGGGTCATTTCCAGCAATGCGCCGCTGAGCGAAGTGCCGGGGGAAACCTGCGGCAATGCTTCACCCACGTGCATGATGTTTTCCACTTTCAGCAACAATCGACGGCCCAGCGCCCCGCCCGGATGCGAGAAGGCGAAGTCTTCGGCGGTGAAACCGCGCGCTTCGAGCAGGGCGATGGCGAGCGCGTCGCCGATCACCAGGGACACCGTGGTGGAGGAAGTCGGCGCCAGGTTCAGCGAGCAGGCTTCGTGCTCCACGCTGGCGTCGAGGTTCACCGCAGCAGCCTTGGCCAGCGGTGATTCGGCGTTGCCGGTCATGCTGATCAGGGTGATGCCCAGGCGCTTGATCAGCGGAAGCAGAGTGACGATTTCCGCGGTGGAGCCGGAGTTGGAGAGGGCCAGGACGACGTCGTCCTTGGTGATCATGCCCATGTCGCCATGGCTGGCCTCGGCCGGGTGCACGAAGAACGACGGTGTGCCGGTGCTGGCCAGGGTGGCGGCGATCTTGCGTGCGATATGGCCGGACTTGCCCATGCCGACCACGACGACGCGCCCCTTGCAGTTCAGCAACAGTTCGCAGGCCAGCGAAAAATCGGTGCCGATGCGCGGCAGCAGGGCGTCCACCGAGTCACGCTCGAGGCGGATGGTGCGTTGTGCCGACTGGATGAAATCGTGTTTCTGGCTCATGTTCGAAAGGCGCGGGGCAAAATGAAGTGCGAGATTATAACGGGAAAGCGACAAAGGCTTCATCACTGGCAACTCAATGTTGAACGCATTTTGCTGAACTGGGCCTTAACAGCGGCTTAGCAGCCCTTGGGGCGCGGCTTCACGGGGTGTTATAGTTCGCGGCCGTTCGGCCTGCCGCGCCGTGTTTCTGCCGTATGACAGACGGGGCAACGGACAGCGCCGTGATGAAAGGAGTTCTATGAGCACCAATGACCAATACGCGGTCGAGCTGAAGGGCCTGAGCTTCAAGCGTGGCACGCGTAAGATTTTCGATAACGTGGACATCCGCATTCCACGCGGCAAGGTCACCGGGATCATGGGGCCGTCGGGGTGTGGCAAGACCACCCTGTTGCGACTGATCGCCGCCCAACTGCGTCCGGCGAGCGGCGAAGTGTGGGTCAACGGCCAGAACCTCCCCACGCTGGGGCGCAGCGACCTGTTCGACATGCGCAAGCAGTTCGGCGTGTTGTTCCAGAGCGGTGCGCTGTTCACCGATCTCGATGTCTTCGAGAACGTTGCCTTCCCGCTGCGCGTGCACACCGAGCTGCCCGAGGACATGATTCGTGACATTGTCCTGATGAAGCTCCAGGCCGTTGGCCTGCGCGGGGCGGTGGAACTGATGCCCGATGAGCTGTCCGGCGGTATGAAGCGCCGTGTGGCGCTGGCCCGCGCCATCGCGCTGGACCCGCAGATCCTCATGTACGACGAGCCCTTCGTGGGTCAGGACCCGATCGCGATGGGCGTGCTGGTGCGCCTGATCCGCCTGCTCAACGATGCCCTGGGCATCACCTCCATCGTTGTGTCCCACGATCTGGCGGAAACGGCGAGCATCGCCGACTACATCTATATCGTCGGTGACGGCCGTGTGCTCGGTCACGGAACGCCGGCCGACCTGCAGGGTCTCGATGATCCGCGAGTGCGCCAGTTCATGAAGGGCATCCCGGATGGGCCGGTGCCGTTCCACTATCCTGCTCGCGATTACCGCGCCGACCTGCTGGGAGAACGTTGATGCGCAAGACTTCATCGCTCGAGCGAGTTCGCCTGCTCGGGCGCGCGGGCCTCGATGTCCTCGAGTCGCTGGGCCGTTCGAGCCTGTTCCTGGTCCACGCCATTTTCGGCCGCCGGGTGCACAGCGGCGCCTTCCAGTTGCTGGTCAAACAGCTGTATTCGGTGGGTGTGCTGTCCCTGGCGATCATCGTCGTTTCCGGCCTGTTCATCGGCATGGTGCTGGCGCTGCAGGGCTACAACATCCTGGCGAGCTACGGTTCGGAACAGGCGGTCGGCCAGATGGTTGCGCTGACGCTGCTGCGTGAACTGGGGCCGGTAGTCACCGGTCTGCTGTTCGCCGGGCGTGCAGGCTCCGCGCTGACGGCCGAGATCGGCAACATGAAATCCACCGAGCAGTTGTCCAGCCTGGAGATGATCGGCGTCGACCCGCTCAAGTACATCATCGCTCCGCGCCTTTGGGCCGGCTTCATCTCGATGCCGCTGCTGGCAGCTATCTTCAGTGTGGTCGGCATCTGGGGCGGCGCCCTGGTCGCCGTGGACTGGCTGGGTGTGTATGACGGTTCGTACTGGTCGAACATGCAGAACAGCGTGCAGTTCACCAAGGACATTCTCAATGGCGTGATCAAGAGCGTGGTGTTCGCTTTCGTCGTGACCTGGATCGCCGTGTTCCAGGGTTATGACTGCGAACCCACCTCAGAGGGGATCAGCCGCGCCACCACCCGTACCGTTGTGTATGCCTCCCTGGCCGTGCTGGGGCTGGACTTCATCCTGACCGCCTTGATGTTTGGAGACTTCTGATGCAAACCCGCACCCTGGAAATCGGTGTAGGCCTGTTCATTCTGGCCGGCCTGCTGGCCCTGCTGCTGCTGGCCCTGCGTGTCAGCGGACTGACCATCGGCAATTCCGGCGATACCTACAAGCTGTATGCCTATTTCGACAACATCGCCGGCGTTACCGTCCGCGGAAAGGTCACCATGGCGGGTGTCACCATCGGCAAGGTCACTGCGGTGGACCTGGACCATGACAGCTATCGTGGTCGTGTGACCATGGAGATCAATCGTCAGGTCAACAACCTGCCGGACGACTCTACCGCCTCCATCCTCACAGCTGGCCTGCTGGGCGAGAAGTACATCGGCATCAGTGTCGGTGGCGACGAAGAGCTGCTGAAGGATGGCGATACCATCAAGGACACCCAGTCGGCACTCGTGCTGGAAGACCTGATCGGCAAATTCCTGCTGAATTCGGTCAACAAAGACGACTCGAAGAAATGAGGGCTCACTCCATGTTGAAAACCTTGCGCCGTGGCTTCCTGGTCCTGCTCGCGGTCCTGCCGCTGTTCGCCCAGGCCGAGCAGACTGCTCAGCAGGTCGTGCAGCAGACCGTCGACAGCCTGCTGTCGGACCTGAAGACCAACAAGGCCAGCTACAAGGCCAATCCCCAGGCGTTCTACGACACCCTGAACCGCATCCTCGGCCCGGTCGTGGATTCCGAGGGCATCGCCAAGGGCGTGATGACCGTCAAGTACTCCCGCCAGGCGACGCCGGAGCAGGTCAAACGCTTCGAGGAAACCTTCAAGAACAGCCTGTTCCAGTTCTACGGCAACGCGCTGCTGGAGTACGACAACCAGGACATCCGCGTGCTGAACAGCGGCAAGCAGGAGCAGGATCGCGCTTCGGTGAACATGGAAGTGGTCGGCAGCAATGGTGCCGTCTATCCGGTGCAATACACCATGGTCAACCAGGGTGGCGATTGGCGCCTGCGTAACGTGATCATCAACGGAATCAACATCGGCAAGCTGTTCCGTGACCAGTTCGCCGACTCCATGCAGAAGAACCGCAACGACCTGGAGAAGACCATCGCCGGTTGGGGCCAGGTCGTCGCCAAGGCCAAGGATGTGGCCAAGGGCCAGCCGGAAGGCAGCGCAGAATGAGTCAGGGCAGTATCACGGAGCGCAGTGAGGGCGACCTGGCCCTCGCCGGCGTGCTGGACTACAGGACCGGCCCGGCGCTGCGCGAGCAGGGCAGAAGCCTGATCGCCGCCAGCAAGGCCGCGTCGCTGCGCCTGGACTGCTCGGCGGTGGAACACTCCAGTAGCGTCGGATTGTCGCTGCTGCTGTCCTACACCCGTGATGCGCGCAAGGCTGGCAAGACGCTGCAGATCTCTGGGATGCCCAAGGACATGCAGGAAATCGCCAAGGTTGGCGAGCTTCTCGAGATTCTGCCGTTACAGCATTGAAACAGTGAGAAAGCCCTCCGTCCGCGACTTCCCCTGCCGGGGTTCGCAGGCGGGGGGCTTTTTTGTATCATGGCCGACCCGCGCGCGTAGGGCGCCGAACGAGGTTGAGCATGCAGGCCGTAGAAGTCAAAAACTTCCTGGAATCGAAACTGCCAGGTACCCAGATCGAAGTGGAAGGCGAAGGCTGCAATTTCCAGCTGAACCTGATCAGCGACGAGCTCGCCGGCCTGAGCCCGGTCAAGCGCCAGCAACAGATCTATGCCCACCTGAACGAGTGGATCGCCTCCGGCGCCATCCATGCCGTCACCATGAAATTCTTCAGCCGCGCCGCCTGGGCCGAGCGTTCCTGAGCCCACGGGGAAATTAGCAATGGATAAACTGATCATTACCGGCGGTACTCGTCTCGATGGCGAGATTCGCATCTCCGGCGCGAAGAACTCTGCGCTGCCGATCCTCGCCGCAACCCTGCTGGCGGACACCCCGGTGACCGTCTGCAACCTGCCGCACCTGCACGACATCACCACCATGATCGAGCTGTTCGGCCGCATGGGCGTGCAGCCGATCATCGACGAGAAGCTCAACGTCGAAGTCGACGCCAGCACCATCAAGACCCTGGTGGCACCGTACGAGCTGGTGAAAACCATGCGTGCGTCGATCCTCGTGCTCGGCCCGATGGTCGCCCGTTTCGGCGAAGCCGAAGTCGCCCTGCCCGGCGGCTGCGCCATCGGTTCGCGTCCGGTTGACCTGCACATCCGCGGCCTGGAAGCCATGGGCGCAGAAATCGCCGTCGAAGGCGGCTACATCAAGGCCAAGGCCCCGGCCGGCGGCCTGCGCGGCGCGCACTTCTTCTTCGATACCGTCAGCGTGACCGGTACCGAGAACATCATGATGGCCGCTGCACTGGCCAATGGCCGCTCCGTGCTGGAAAACGCCGCGCGCGAGCCTGAGGTCGTCGACCTGGCCAACTTCATCAACGCCATGGGCGGTGATGTGCAGGGTGCCGGTACCGATACCATCGTGATCAACGGTGTAAAAAGCCTGGGTGGCGGTGCCAAGTACAACGTCATGCCCGACCGCATTGAAACCGGCACCTACCTGGCGGCGGCGGCTGCCACCGGCGGCCGCGTCAAGCTCAAGGATACCGATCCGACCATCCTCGAAGCGGTGCTGGCCAAGCTGGTCGAAGCCGGCGCGCACATCACCACCGGCAGCAACTGGATCGAGCTGGACATGAAGGGCAACCGGCCGAAGGCGGTGAACATCCGCACTGCGCCGTACCCGGCATTCCCGACCGACATGCAGGCCCAGTTCATCTCCATGAACGCCATCGCCGAAGGCACCGGCGCGGTCATCGAGACCGTGTTCGAGAACCGCTTCATGCACGTCTATGAAATGAACCGCATGGGCGCGCAGATCCTGGTCGAAGGCAACACTGCCATCGTCACCGGCGTTCCGCAGCTCAAGGGCGCACCGGTCATGGCGACCGACCTGCGCGCATCCGCCAGCCTGGTGATCGCTGCCCTGGTGGCCGAAGGCGACACCATGATCGACCGCATCTACCACATCGACCGTGGCTACGAGTGCATCGAAGAGAAACTGCAACTGCTCGGGGCGAAGATTCGCCGCGTGCCGGGCTAGGGCAGAATCAGACGATGCTGACGATTGCCCTGTCCAAGGGCCGTATCCTCGACGACACCCTGCCGCTGCTTGCAGCGGCAGGCATCGTGCCGACCGAGAATCCGGACAAGAGCCGCAAGCTGATCATCCCCACCACCCTCGATGATGTGCGCCTGCTGATCGTGCGCGCCACCGACGTGCCGACCTACGTCGAGCATGGCGCCGCCGACCTCGGCGTGGCGGGCAAGGACGTGCTCATGGAGTACGGTGGCCAGGGCCTGTACGAGCCGCTGGACCTGAAGATCGCCAACTGCAAGCTGATGACCGCCGGTGCGGTCGGCGCGCCGGAGCCCAAGGGGCGTCTGCGCGTGGCCACCAAGTTCGTCAATGTCGCCAAGCGCTACTACGCCGAGCAGGGTCGCCAGGTCGACGTGATCAAGCTGTACGGCTCCATGGAGCTGGCACCGCTGATCGGCCTCGCCGACAAGATCATCGACGTGGTCGACACCGGTAACACCCTGCGTGCGAACGGCCTGGAACCCCAGGAACTGATCGCGCACATCAGCTCGCGCCTGGTGGTGAACAAGGCCTCGATGAAGATGCAGCACGCCCGCATCCAGGCGCTGATCGACACCCTGCGCGAAGCAGTGGAGTCTCGACACCGGGCGTAATCCTTAGCGCGGCCTTCCCGCCGCGCCCGCCTATCCGTGTCATAGCCAAATTTTCTCGGGTGCCCGCACGGAAGGCTTGATAGTCTTGCGGCGCCCGAGATCATGCCAATTAAAGAGGCCAGCTATGACCGCACCCTTCGCACTCCGTCGACTCAACGCCGCCGATCCGGACTTCGCGCGTCATCTGGACCATCTGCTCTCCTGGGAAAGCGTGTCGGACGATGCGGTGAACCAGCGTGTGCTGGACATCATCGCCGACGTGCGCAAGCGCGGTGACGCTGCCGTAGTGGAATTCACCCAACGCTTCGACGGTGTCGACGCCAAGACCATGGCCGACCTGATCCTGCCGCGCGAGCGCCTGGAGCTGGCCCTGACCCGCATCACCCCGGCTCAGCGCGAAGCTCTGGAAGTCGCCGCCGAGCGCGTACGCAGCTACCACGAGAAGCAGAAGCAGGACTCCTGGCGCTACACCGAAGCCGATGGCACCGTGCTCGGCCAGCAGGTCACCCCGCTGGATCGCGCCGGCCTGTACGTGCCGGGCGGCAAGGCGTCCTACCCGTCTTCCGTGCTGATGAACGCCATTCCGGCCAAGGTCGCCGGCGTCGCCGAAGTGGTGATGGTGGTACCGACCCCGCGCGGCGAAATCAACGAAATCGTCCTGGCTGCCGCCTGCATCGCCGGCGTCGACCGCGTCTTCACCATCGGCGGCGCCCAGGCCGTGGCCGCGCTGGCCTATGGCACGGAGAGCGTGCCGCAGGTGGACAAGATCGTCGGCCCGGGCAACATCTACGTCGCCACCGCCAAGCGCCACGTGTTCGGCCAGGTCGGCATCGACATGATCGCCGGCCCGTCGGAAATCCTCGTGGTCTGCGACGGCGGCACCGATCCGGACTGGATCGCCATGGACCTGTTCTCCCAGGCCGAGCACGACGAGGACGCCCAGTCGATCCTGGTCAGCCCGGACGCCGCCTTCCTCGACAAGGTCGCCGCCAGTATCGAGAAACTGCTGCCGACCATGGAGCGCGCCGAGATCATCCGTACCTCGCTGACCAACCGTGGCGCGCTGATCCTCGTTGCCGACCAGGAGCAGGCCTGCCAGGTTGCCAACCGCATCGCCCCGGAACACCTGGAGCTGTCGGTGGCCGACCCGGAAAGCTGGCTGCCGAAGATTCGCCACGCCGGCGCCATCTTCATGGGCCGCTACACCGCCGAGGCACTGGGCGACTACTGCGCAGGCCCGAACCACGTGCTGCCGACCTCCGGCACCGCGCGTTTCTCTTCGCCGTTGGGCGTGTACGACTTCCAGAAGCGCTCCTCGATCATCTTCTGCTCCGCGCCGGGCGCTTCCGAGCTGGGCAAGACCGCGTCGATCCTGGCCCGTGGCGAGTCGCTGACCGCCCACGCGCGCAGCGCCGAATTCCGCATCCTTGACGGCAAGAGCGAGTAACCCATGAGCAAATTCTGGAGCCCCTTCGTCAAGGAACTGGTGCCCTATGTTCCTGGCGAGCAGCCAAAGCTGGCCAAGCTGGTCAAGCTGAACACCAACGAAAACCCCTACGGCCCGTCGCCGAAGGTGGTCGCCGCGATCCAGGCCGAGCTGAACGACACGCTGCGCCTGTATCCGGACCCGAACGCTGACCGCCTGAAGCAGACTATCGCCGAATACCACGGTGTGAAGACCGCCCAGGTCTTCGTCGGCAACGGCTCGGACGAAGTCCTGGCTCACGCCTTCCACGCGCTGTTCCAGCACGGCAAGCCGCTGCTGTTCCCCGACGTGACCTACAGCTTCTATCCGGTCTACTGCGGTCTCTACGGCATCGAGTTTGAAGCGCTGCCGCTGGACGAGCAGTTCCAGATACGCGCCGAGGATTACGCACGCCCGAACGGCGGCATCATCTTCCCCAACCCCAACGCGCCCACCGGTTGCCTGCTGCCGCTAGGAGCCATCGAGCGCCTGCTGCAAGCCAGCCCGGACAGCGTGGTGCTGGTGGACGAGGCCTACGTCGACTTCGGTGGCGAGACCGCGATTTCCCTGGTCGACCGCTACCCGAACCTGCTGGTGGCGCAGACCCTGTCCAAGTCGCGTTCGCTGGCGGGCCTGCGGGTCGGTTTCGCGGTGGGGCATGAAGACCTGATCGAAGCGCTGGAACGGGTGAAGAACAGCTTCAACTCCTACCCGCTGGACCGCCTGGCGCTGGCCGGTGCGGTGGCGTCCTTCGAGGACCAGGCCTACTTCGAGCAGACCTGCAGCGCGGTTATCCACAGCCGCGAGAAGCTGGTGGCCGAGCTCAAGACCCTGGGCTTCGAGGTGCTGCCGTCGGCGGCGAACTTCATCTTCGCCCGCCACCCGCAGCGTGACGGCGCTGAACTGGCCGCGGCCCTGCGCGAAGAGGGCGTGATCGTGCGTCACTTCAAGCAGCAGCGGATCAACCAGTTCCTGCGCATCAGCATCGGCACCGAGGAACAGAACCAGGCTCTGATCGATGCCCTGCGACTGAAGTTGTAAGGCTTTCGCTGGTAACGAAAACGGCGCCCGAGGGCGCCGTTTTTCATGACTCCGGAAAAGAGCCCGGTATCAATTGGCGTTGGGCGCGGGCGGCGGGCGCAGGCCGACTTCGGCGTTGAGTGTTACCGGCTTGCCGTTGCGCAGCACTTCGATGGTGATCTTCTCGCCCGGCTTGGTGCGCGCCACCTGGTTCATCGAGCGGCGGCCATCGCTGGCGGCCTCGCCATCGATGTTCAGGATGATGTCGCCCGGCAGCAGGCCGGCCTTGGCGGCGGGGCCGTCGCGGTAGACGCCGGCGACGACGATGCCGGCCTTGTCCTTGAGGTCGAAGGATTCGGCCAGTTCCGGGGTCAACGGCTGTACCTCGACACCGAGCCAGCCGCGGATCACCTGGCCGTGCTCGATGATCGACTGCATGACTTCCAGAGCCAGCTTGGTCGGAATGGCGAAGCCGATGCCCTGGGAGCCGCCGGACTTGGAGAAGATCGCGGTGTTGATGCCGATCAGGTTGCCGTTGGCGTCCACCAGCGCGCCGCCGGAGTTGCCCGGGTTGATCGCCGCATCGGTCTGGATGAAGTCTTCGTAGGTGTTCAGGCCCAGCTGGTTGCGGCCGGTAGCGCTGATGATGCCCATGGTGACGGTCTGGCCGACGCCGAACGGGTTGCCGATGGCCAGGCAGACATCGCCGGTGCGGATGCCATCGGAGCGGCCGAGCATGATCGAAGGCAGGTCCTTGAGGTCGATCTTCAACACTGCAAGGTCGGTTTCCGGGTCGCTGCCCACCAGGCGGGCGATGGTCTCGCGGCCATCACGAAGGGCCACGACGATCTGGTCAGCGCCGGAGGTCACGTGGTTGTTGGTCAGCAGATAGCCTTCGGGACTCATGATCACTGCCGAACCCAGGCTCGATTCCATGCGCTTCTGTTGCGGCAGGTTATCGCCGAAGAAGCGCCGGAACAGCGGGTCGTCGAGCATGGAGTTGTTCGGCTTGCTGACCATCTTGGTGGTGTAAAGATTGGCCACTGCAGGCGAGGAGCGGGTCACGGCGTCAGCGTAGCTGACCGGGCCTTGCTGGATGCGGCTGAGCAGTGGAGCCTGTTGCAGGTGCACTTCCTGCTGCGGAAGGCCGACCCATTGCGGGTTATGCTGGATGATCAGCAGCGCCAACAGGACGCCAACCAGCACGGGCCAGCCGAGAAAACGCAGGGCCTTCAGCATCGAAGAAAATCCTTGGGGTTGCTTGGCCGGGGGATGGCCGATAGGGTGGCGGCCATTATACGGGCGGCGAGCCAAGAAAATAGACGCTCGCAGCCGATGTTGGAGGAATTTCGATGGCTATCGCACTGAGCACGCTGGTCGAGGAAGCGGACCGTTTCCTGGAGGCAGCGAAGATCCAGGATTACTGCCCCAACGGCCTGCAGGTCGAGGGCCGGCCGCAGGTGCGGCGCATCGTTTCCGGTGTCACCGCCAGCCAGGCGCTGCTGGATGCCGCCGTGGAAGCGGACGCCGATGTGGTGCTGGTCCACCACGGCTATTTCTGGAAGGGCGAGGATGCCCGGGTGGTCGGCATGAAGCAGCGACGCCTGAAGACCCTGCTGAACCATGACATCAGCCTGCTGGCCTATCACCTGCCGCTGGACCTGCATGCCGAGGTGGGCAACAACGTGCAGCTCGGCCGTCAACTCGGTTTCGAGATCGAAGGGCCGCTGGAGCCCGGCAACCCGCGCTCCATCGTCCTGGTAGGCTCGCTGGTCGAACCCATGCTGCCGAGCGATCTGGCGCTCCATGTGCGCGATGTGCTGGGTCGCGAGCCGTTGCTGGTGGATGGCGGCCAGCCGATCCGTCGCATCGCCTGGTGCACCGGTGGCGCCCAGGGCTACATCGACCAGGCGATCGCCGCGGGCGTCGATGCTTATCTGACCGGCGAAGTCTCCGAACAGACTGTGCACAGCGCGCGGGAGAATGGCATCAGCTTCATCGCCGCCGGCCACCACGCTACAGAGCGCTACGGTGTGCAGGCGCTGGGGGATTACCTGGCCAGGCGCTTTGCCATCGAGCACCTGTTCATCGATTGCCCGAACCCTGCCTGACTCTTCGGCGCCATGAAAAAAGCCGGCTCAAGGAGCCGGCTTTTTTCATGGCGCCTCAGCGGTAGCCGTGACGCTGGCGGTCCACCGCCTTGCCCAGTTCCCACACCGCCATGGCGTAGTGCGTGCTGTGGTTGTAGCGGGTGATCACATAGAAATTCGGCAGGCCGTACCAGTACTGGTAGGTGTTGCCCATGTCCAGGCGCAGCAGGCTGGCGGTCTGGTGATTGCCCAGCGAGCCCTGCGGGCGCAGGCCGGCAGCGGACAGGGCGCTGATCGAGTACTGAGTCTTGAAGCCATCTTCCAGCGAGCGGGCCTGGCCGATGGCCGGGATCGCCACCGCATCGCCGGTGACCCAGCCGTGCTGCTTGAAGTAGTTGGCCACGCTGCCGATGGCGTCGCGCGGATTCCACAGGTCGCGGTGGCCGTCGCCGTCGAAGTCCACTGCGTACTGGGTGAAGGAGGAGGGCATGAACTGCCCGTAGCCCATGGCGCCGGCGTAGGAACCGCGCAGCTCCAGCGGATTGTCGCCTTCCTTGCGCGCCTGCAGCAGGAACTGCTCCAACTCGCCGCTGAAGAATTCGGCGCGGCGCGGGTAGGAGAACGACAGGGTGGCCAGTGCGTCGATGATCCGCGTCTTGCCCATCACGCGGCCCCAGCGGGTTTCCACGCCGATGATGCCGACGATGATTTCCGGTGGCACGCCGTAGGTGCGCGAGGCGCGTTGCAGGTCCGCCTCGTACTGGTCCCAGAACAGTACGCCCTTCTGCACGTTATCCGGGGTGATGAATTTCTTCCGGTAGCGCAACCAGGCGCCGTTCGGGCCGCTGGGCGGGGTGTAGGTCGGGGCCTGGCGGTCCATCAGGCGGATCACCCAGTCCAGTTCCTGGGTTTGGGCAAACAGGTCGTGCAGGTCCTGCCGGTTGAAGCCGTGCTTGCTCACCATCATGTCGATGAAGCGATTGGCGTTGGCATTATTCGCGTAGTCACCGCGCAGCGGGGTGATCGGTTGTACAGAGCCGAACGCCGGGTGGGCGCTGGGCGTGATCAGGGTGGGAGGCTTGGGCTTCTGGGCCGGTTGTGGTGCGGGAGTCGGTTTGCTGCTGCACGCAGAGACCAGGACGAGTAAAGGCAGGGCGAAAGCGATGCGGCGCATGGGGAATCTTCTGGGGCAGGAAAACGTGCCGGCTATGCTAGCGCAGTGCCGCGCGGGCACAAGCCGGGACATTGCGAGACTGTTGCAGGAAAAGTCCTTCAGTCTTGCGACACCAATGTCGGGCGATGGCATCTCAAGGGTCGATGAGATGGAGTTCAGGGCCTTCCTCAAACACCTCGTCGACGGGCGCGAAGCGCTGAGGGTGACTGAGCGCGTATGGCTATATAAGTATATTTTTTCGGTATAACCCGCCCGCCGGTTAGAGCCTTGCGCTGTGATAGAGTGCGCGCTCGTCTACGGCCCGCCGGCCGTCCATAAGCAATTCCGTGAGTAGCCATGGTCGACAAACTGACGCATCTGAAACAGCTGGAGGCCGAGAGCATCCACATCATCCGCGAGGTCGCCGCCGAATTCGACAACCCGGTGATGCTGTACTCGATCGGCAAGGACAGCGCGGTGATGCTCCACCTCGCGCGCAAGGCCTTCTTCCCCGGCAAGCTGCCGTTCCCGGTGATGCATGTCGACACCCGCTGGAAATTCCAGGAGATGTACCGCTTCCGCGAGAAGATGGTCAGCGAATACGGCCTGGACCTGATTACCCACATCAATCCCGATGGCGTGGCGCAGGACATCAACCCGTTCACCCACGGCAGCGCCAAGCACACCGACATCATGAAGACCGAGGGCCTCAAGCAGGCGCTCGACAAGTACGGCTTCGACGCCGCCTTCGGTGGTGCCCGCCGCGACGAGGAGAAATCCCGCGCCAAGGAGCGGGTGTACTCGTTCCGCGACAGCAAGCACCGCTGGGACCCGAAGAACCAGCGTCCGGAACTGTGGAACGTCTATAACGGCAAGGTGAAGAAGGGCGAGTCGATCCGCGTCTTCCCGCTCTCCAACTGGACCGAGCTGGACATCTGGCAGTACATCTACCTCGAGCAGATCCCGATCGTTCCGCTGTACTTCGCCGAAGAGCGCGAAGTCATCGAGATGAACGGCTCGCTGATCATGATCGACGACGAACGCATCCTCGAGCACCTCACGCCCGAGCAGAAGGCCAGCATCCAGAAGAAGATGGTGCGTTTCCGCACCCTGGGCTGTTACCCGCTGACCGGTGCGGTGGAGTCGACCGCTACTTCGCTGCCGGAAATCATCCAGGAAATGCTGCTGACGCGGACTTCCGAGCGCCAGGGCCGGGTCATCGACCATGATGCCGCCGGCTCGATGGAAGAAAAGAAACGTCAGGGCTACTTCTAAGGTTCTCGCACCATGTCGCATCAATCCGATCTGATCAGCGAGGACATCCTCGCCTACCTGGCCCAGCACGAGCGCAAGGAACTCCTGCGCTTCCTCACCTGCGGCAACGTCGACGACGGCAAGAGCACCCTGATCGGGCGCCTGCTGCACGACTCCAAGATGATCTACGAGGACCACCTCGAGGCCATCACCCGCGACTCGAAGAAAGTCGGCACCACCGGCGATGACGTCGACCTGGCGCTGCTGGTCGACGGCCTGCAGGCCGAGCGCGAGCAGGGCATCACCATCGACGTGGCGTACCGCTACTTCAGCACCGCCAAGCGCAAGTTCATCATCGCCGACACCCCCGGCC
>OGQD01001389.1_pt1 | contig 15792 bp, 5 predicted proteins | sample 1553091 | NCBI WGS metagenome assembly OGQD01 (sample SAMEA2580290, study PRJEB22360) | human gut metagenome | biome: human gut; feature: human-associated habitat; material: faeces | place: Denmark | collected 2008/2010
GGCTGCGCACGGGCAGTCACCAGCAGGCGGCCACGGGCGCAGACCCACAGCGTGGCGACGTCCGAGGACATGCGGCTGCTGAAGTCGAACACCACGTCGTTGACCACCGCCAGCAACGCGCCGTCCACATGCTCGATGCGGGTGGAGCGCGAACCTTCGCGCAGGGTCTCGAAGAAGTAGTCGGGCAGTTCCAGGTGCGACTTCATCCAGCGCTCGCAGGCCGCGTGCGCCAGGTTCAGGTGCAGCCAGAGGAACTCATCCGTCGCCCGCGGCTCCTGCAGGCGCTGCAGCGCGGTAGGCGAGTCGATTTCCAGGCCGGGCTGGCCGGGACGAAAGCTGAAGCCATAGAGCAGGCCGAACAGGTCGGAATCCTGATGGCTCTGAACGATGCTGTGGTTCATGTCTCTCCGCGCGCGCAGCCTGTAGGAGCGAGCTTGCTCGCTCCTACAAAAAAGCGAATCCGTGTGTGCCGGTAGTACCAGAACCCAGTGAACGGCAGATGACAGCTGCGTGTCAGCCAAACAATCCGGCCACGGTGCGCTCGCCCAGCGCCGGGCCGATGCTCATGCCGACGCCGGTGTGCATCAGCACGACGGTGATGCCGTCGGCGGCCTGCAGCACGGAGAACGGCCCCGGCCCGCGCGAGCCGTAGACGCCCTGCCAGCGCTCGACCACCTCCACATGCATGCCCAGGGTGTCCTCGGCCAGCTCCAGCATGAGTCTGTCCACTGCCTCGGCATTGAACGGCGCGGCGTCGCTGCCGTAATGGTGGGAATCGCCGATGATCAGCTCGCCATGGGGCGTCGGGCTGACCAGCAGGTGTATGCCCTGCTCTTCCAGTTCCGGCGTCTCGCGGCGAATCTGCTCGCGTACCGCGTCGGCCTCGGGCAGGTCGGAGAAGGCACCGTAATGCACGCAACTCAGGCCGGTGAGGATCGAATGAGCGAGGCCGAAATCGACCTGCGGGCGCGCGCGCAGCATCTGCAGGCGGCACACCTGCGGCTCCAGCGGCGCGATGACCTCGGCCAGCAGCGTCTGGTAGTCGTGGCCGGAGCAGACGATCACCTGCCCGGCGGTGAAGCTGCCCGCCGTGGTGCGCAGCACGCCGGTGTCGACGTCACGCACGAGGGTGGAGAAATGGAACTGCACGCCGTGCTCGCGGCGCAGGTAATCGATCAGGCTCGGCAGCGCTTCGCGGGAGTACAACTGCTGGTCGTCGAAGCCGAGCAGCGCGGCGCGGTGATGGCGGAAGTGCCCCTGGTAGAGGTCGTTCAGCTCGCTGCCGCGCAGCAGGCCCACTCGGTAGTCCAGCGCCTTCGCGCGGCCGGCGCAGAAGGCTTCCAGCAGATGCTCCTCGGCCTCGGTGCGAGCGAACAGCAACGAACCGTTGCGCCGCAGGGAGAACCCGGCGCCTTCCGCCCATTGCCCCCAGATCGGCCGGCTGGCTCGTGCCAGGTCGGACATCACGCCTGGCGGCTGGCCGGTGACCAGCGCCTGGCCGAAGTTGCGTATCGAGGCGCCCAGGGGTGTGGCGGTGCGTTCGAAGACACGCACGGAAAGCCCGCGGCGGGCGGCGGCGTAGGCGTGGGAAAGGCCGAGGATACCGGCGCCGACGATGGCGACGTCGCAGTGGGTGTGGCTCATGGGGGTATTTCCTGCGTGGCGAAGAGCCCCTCTCCCCCGCCCTCTCCCTGAAGGGAGAGGGAACTCTCCTCTGCGAAGAGAAACCCTGAGTTCATCCTGAAACCATCAAAGGCACAGGCAGACGCTGAAACCGAACCAACACACCGAACAGCCCCCTCTCCCTTCAGGGAGAGGGTTGGGGAGAGGGAGCCATCGGTGTCAAACCTTACTTCTGCGCAACCTTCTCCGACTTGCCGTCATAGCGCTTGCGCCACTCGGCGAGGATCTCGTCGCGGTTCTTCGAAGCCCAGGCGAAGTCGTTCTTGATCAGGCGCTGCTCGTAGTCGGCCGGCAGTTCGGTCTGCGGCTTGGCGATGCCCGGTTGGGCCAGCACGGCGAAGTTTTCCTTGTACAGCTCCATGGCTTTCGGGCTGGCGGAGAAGTCGGCGAGTTTCTTCGCGGCGGCTTCATGCTGGGTGCCCTTGACGATACCGGTGGCTTCGATTTCCCAGCCCAGGCCTTCCTTCGGCAGGACGATGTCCAGCGGTGCGCCCTGGCGCTTGAGCTGCACGGCCGGGTACTCGAAGGAGATGCCGATCGGGAACTCGCCGGCGGCGGCCAGCTTGCACGGCTTGGAGCCGGAGTGGACGTACTGGCCGATGTTCTCGTGCAGGGCGTCCATATAGGCCCAGCCCTGCTTCTCGCCGAAGGTCTGCAGCCAGGCGGAAACGTCGAGGAAGCCGGTGCCGGAGGATGCCGGGTTCGGCATGACGATCTTGCCCTTGTATTCCGGCTTGGTCAGGTCCTGCCAGCTCACCGGTTTCTCCAGGCCCAGTTTCTCGGCCTCGACGGTGTTGAAGCAGATGGTGGCGGCCCAGACATCCATGCCTACCCACGCCGGCGGGTTGGCCGGGTCGCGGTAGTTCTTGCCGATGGCGTCCAGGTGCTTGGGCGCGTACTTCTCCAGCATGCCCTGCGCATCGAGGATGGCCAGGCTGGAAGCCGCCAGGCCCCAGACGGCGTCGGCCTGCGGGCGATCCTTCTCGGCCAGCAGCTTGGCGGTGACGATGCCGGTGGAATCACGTACCCACTTGATCTTGATGTCCGGGTTCTCGGCTTCGAAGGCCTGCTTGTAGGCGGTCAGCTGTTCCGGTTCCAGGGCGGTGTAGACGGTCAGTTCGGTGTCGGCGGCGTGGACCTGTGCGGCGAAAGCGGCAACCACGGCGGCGGCGAGGGCAAGACGTTTGAACATGTGGAGCTCCTTGGCAGTGTTTTTTCCCCGCGCGGAGGCGGGTTTTGTCAGGGGTTGAGCCCTCGCCGAAACGGGGGCGACAGCGTCCAGCGGTGTTACGGGTTTCTCCAGGCCTGGGAGCGGCGCAGCAGGCCGCGCGAGGCACCGGCCAGCAGCAGCGACACAGCCGCGGAGGTGAGCAGGATCAGGGTGGACATGGCGGCGGCGCCGCCGACGTTGCCGGAGTCGTCCATGTTCAGCACGGCGACGGCGGCGAGGATGGTGTCCGGGTTGTAGAGGAAGATCGCCGCCGAGACCGTGGTCATCGCCGAGACGAACAGGTAGCGGGTGATGTCCAGCAGCGCCGGCAGGCAGATCGGCACGGTGACGCGCAGGTAGTGGCGCCACAGCGGCATCTTCAGCGACAGCGCGGCCGCCTCGAACTCGCCGTCGAGCTGGCGCAGCGCGGCGGTGGCGGTCATCTGCGCGGTGGTCAGGTAGTGGGCGATGGTGCACACCACCAGCAGCGCCATGCTGCCGTAGAACACATGCAGCGGGTTGCCCGGCAGGTTGAAGAAGAACACGTAGCCCAGGCCCAGCACGAGGCCCGGCACGGCCATCGGCACGAAGCAGAGCATGCGCAGCAGCTGGCTCAGCCAGCGCTGCTCGCGGGTCTTCTCGATCAGGTAGGCGCCGGTGAAGATCAGCGCGCTGCCGATGATCGCGGTGCACACGGCCATGGTCAGGCTGTTGCGATAGGCCAGCCAGCCGCCGCCGGCAGTGGTGTTGAAGTCGTAGTGGTTCAGCGACAGCGAGAGGTTATAGGGCCAGAACTTCACCAGCGAGGAGTACACGGCCATGCCCAGCACGCCCAGCAATACCATGCTGATCAGCACGACGATGGCGAGGAAGGCGGCATCGCGGCGACGCGAGGGTTTCGGGTGATAGACCTGCGCGCGGCCGCTCATGGCGTCGCCCTGGCGACGGCGCAGCCAGGTATCCACCGCAAAGCTGAGCAGCGCTGGCAGCAGGAGGATCATGCCGATCTGCGCGCCACGGCCGAACTGTTGCTGGCCGACCACCGCCTTGTAGGCTTCCAGCGCCAGCACCTGATAATCGCCGCCCACCACGACCGGCACGCCGAAGTCGGTGATGGTCAGGGTGAACACCAGGCAGAAGGCGGCGAACACGCCTTGCCGCGAAGCCGGCCAGGTGATGCTGCGGAAGGCCTTCCACGGACCGGCGCCCATGCTGGAGGCGGCATCGAACAGGCGCGCGTCGGCCAACGACAGCGCGGACAACAGGATCATCAACGCATGGGGAAAGGTGTAGATCGCCTCGCCGAGGACGATGCCCCAGAAGCCGTAGATGTTGTCCGACAGCAGGTGGCGCAGCAGGCCCTGGTTGCCGAACAGGTAGATCAGCGCGATACCCGGCAGCATCGAAGGCGCCAGCAGCGGCAGCAGGGAAATCCCGCGCCACAGGCCCTTGGCCGGGATCAGCGTGCGTTGCAGTGCATAGGCGAACAGGTAGGCCGCCGGCACGACGATACACGCCACGCTCACCGAGACCTTCAGGCTGTTGCCCAGCAGCCAGTGGAAGTTGTCGCTGCGCAGCAGCTCGCCCATGGCCGCCAGGCCGCCGCCCTGCCCCGCCTCGCCGCTGAAGCCGCGCCAGAAGATGGCCAGCAGCGGCATCAGCACCGCCAGGATGAGCAGGACCAGCAGCAGGACCTTGCCGCCCCGGACGAACAGGCGATCACCCAGATCGCCACGAACCTTGCCGACGGACAGCGTCGGGCTGTGCTTCACCACGACTTCCATTTCAGGCGAACACCTGCAGGCTGCGCGGCGGCAGTGACACCCAGATATCCGGAGTGCCCAGGCGCGGCATGTCCTCCGGCGCCAGCTCGGCGAGCAGCGCATGGCCCGGCAGTTGCTCCAGCTCGAAGCTCATGCGGCAGCGGTTGCCGAGGAAGGTGATCTCGCGGATCTGCGCGCGGAACAGGTTTTCCTGGTGCACCGCCGGGTTCACGCTGATCGCTTCCGGGCGGCAGAACAGCCGGCCCGAGGCGCTTTGCGCCTGGCTGTGCAGGCGCAGGTTGAGGCTGCCGACGCGGGCATGACCATCACTGCCGCGCTCGAAGGGCAGCCAGTTGCCCTGGCCGACGAACTCGGCGACGAAGGGCGTGCTCGGGGTGCTGTAGATTTCCTGGGCGGTGCCGTACTGCTCGATGCGCCCGTGGTTCATCACCGCGATGCGGTCGGCCATCAGCATGGCTTCGTCCTGGTTGTGGGTAACCATCACGGTGGTGATGCCCAGGCTCTTCTGCAGCTGGCGCAGCTCGCCGCACAGGTGTTCGCGGACACGGGCGTCGAGCGCCGACATCGGCTCGTCGAGCAGCAGCAGCGACGGACTCGGCGCCAGCGCGCGGGCCATGGCGACGCGTTGCTGCTGGCCGCCGGAGAGCTGGCCGGGGTACTTCTTCTCGCTGCCGGTCAGGCCGACCAGTTCGAGCATCTCGGCGACGCGGCGGCGGGCTTCTTCCTTGGCTGCATTGGTCAGGCCATAGGCAATGTTCTGTTCCACCGTGAGGTTGGGGAACAGCGCGTAGGACTGGAACAGGATGCCGTAGTCCCGCGCCTGCGGCGGCAGGTTCGACACGTCGCGCTCGCCCAGGTGCAGGCTGCCGTCATCCTGTTGCTCCAGGCCGGCGATGCAGCGCAGCAGCGTGGTCTTGCCGCAACCGGAGGGACCGAGCAGACAGACCAGCTCACCGGCCTTGACGTCCAGCGACACGCCGTCGAGAGCGACGAACTGGCCGAAACGCTTGCGGATGCGGCGCACGCTGAGCGGTGTGCCGGCGATGGTGGGATGCATGGCGGTACCTCGTTTTCTTGTGGTCCACGCTGCGTGTGCCGCGGCGTGAAGGAACGAGGTCCATGCTAGGGACGGATTGCGACGGCACTATTTCCAAAGGGCCAAGTGCGCCGATAGATCCATAGGCAGATTTTGGTATAGGGGCGAAAAAATTTTGGAAGTGGCGGCGTTGAGCGGCTCGTCCTTCGTCTTGCAGGAGCAGACATGAAAAACCCCCGGCGTCGCCGCCGGGGGTTCTCCTGGGCCTCGTCCCGCTTGCGTGGAGCGGTCGCTGCCGATCAGCCAGCGGCGCAGGCCGCTGGCCGTCTTGCCTGGATCAGCGTACCGCCTCGAACAGGCCGGTGGCGCCCATGCCGCCGCCCACGCACATGGTGACGATGCCGTAGCGCAGGTTGCGCCGCTGCAGTTCGCGCACCAGGTGGCCGACCTGGCGGGAGCCGGTCATGCCGAACGGGTGGCCGATGGAGATGGAGCCGCCGTTGACGTTGTACTTCTCGTTGTCGATGCCCAGGCGATCGCGGGCATACAGGCACTGGGAAGCGAAGGCTTCGTTGAGCTCCCAGAGGTCGATGTCGGCGACCTGCAGGCCCTTGGCCTTGAGCAGTTTCGGTACCGAGAACACCGGGCCGATGCCCATTTCGTCCGGCTCGCAGCCGGCGACGGTGAAGCCACGGAAGAAGGCCTTGGGCTTGAGGCCCAGTTCCAGCGCCTTTTCCAGGGTCATGATCAGAGTCATCGAGGCGCCGTCGGAGAGTTGCGAGGCGTTGCCGGCGGTGACCGAGCCATCCTCGGCAAACACGGGCTTGAGGGAGTTCAGGCCCTCGAGGGTGGTTTCCGGGCGGTTGCAGTCGTCGCGATCCACCACGGCGTCGAGCACCTTCTTCTCGCCGGTGGCCTTGTCTTCCACCAGGTACTTCACGCTCATGGGCACGATTTCGTCATCGAACAGGCCTTCGGCCTGGGCCCGTGCGGTGCGCTGCTGGCTCTGCAGCGAGTACAGGTCCTGCGCTTCGCGGGTGACGTTGTAGCGGCGGGCGACGATCTCGGCGGTCTGGCCCATGGGGTAGTAGATGCCGGGGAAGTCCGACTCCAGGCGCGGGTTGACGAAGTTGTCACGGTTCATCTTGCCCGCGGTCAGGCTGATGGACTCGACACCGCCGGCCACCAGGATGTCGCTGCAGCCGGAGGCCACCTGGTTGGCGGCAATGGCGATGGCCTGCAGGCCCGAGGAGCAGTAGCGGTTGAGGGTCATGCCGGCGACGTGGGTGCCCAGGCGCGACAGTACCGCGGCATTGCGGCCGATGTTGTGGCCCTGGGCGCCTTCGTTGGAGCCGGCACCGACCACGCAGTCGTCCACCAGCAGCGGATCGAGGTTGTTGCGCGCCAGCAGCGCGTCGATGCAATGGGCGACCATGTCGTCCGGACGGGTCATGTTGAATTTGCCACGGAAGGACTTGGCCAGGCCGGTACGGACGCTGTCGACGATCACCACTTCGCGCATGGGAAACCTCGTTGCTTGTTGTTGGACTGAGGAAGGTGTGCGTGGAGCATAAGCGCCACTGACGGAGCACCGCGACGATCATTCACCAGCCGTATAGCCGTGCCCCCACCCTCGTTGGGCAGGCACGAACGAAACCGCCGCCCGGAGGCGGCGGTTTCGACCGGTATTGCGCCGGTCAGACGGTGTCGGTCTTGATCGCGTGGTCACCCAGCAGGCCGTTGAGCACGGTGTGGGTATCTCCCGCCGAGAGCACGCCGCTGCCGGCGTGGCCCGCGTACTTGGCGGAGAGATCGACGTTGGCCAGGTCGATGGTCTGGGTCGCGGCGCCGCCACTGGTGGGGCTGACGGCGATGCTGGTGGTGCCCGAGTTGACCGAGAAGGACAGGTAGTGGGACAGCGAATCGGCGGTGGGCAACGCGCCCTGCAGCAGGTCGGCGAGGTTCAGCGAATCCCCTTCGGCGATGCTGAAGTCCTTGATCACGTCGTGCCCGGTATCGCCCGACTTCCAGATGAACTCGTCCGCGCCGGTACCGCCGTACATGATGTCGTCGCCGGGGCCACCGATCAGCTTGTCGTTGCCGCCCTGGCCGAACATCAGGTCATTGCCGGCGCCGCCCTCGAGGATGTCGTTGCCACCGCGGGTATCGCCGGCGACGTTGAACTGGTCCGCGTGCTGGACGATGTAGTTGGTGATCTGCGCGACCGTCGGCGCACTGCCGTTGGTGGCGGTCAGGTAGTCCACCAGCGCCTGGTAGCCCTGCCCGTTGTGCGACCCGGCGGCATGCCCGGCCCAGGCCAGCGAGTCGGTGTTGATGACATCGCCGAAGATGATGTCATTGCCCGAGCCACCGACCAGGTGGTCGTTGCCCACGGTGACCGGCGTGCTGGTGCTGAAGCCCTCCTGCAGCGCTGCCTGCAATTGCTCGGCGGTGTTGATGATCTGCGGCTCGCCGACGCTGGCGTTGATGGTCTTGCCATCCAGGGTGACCGAGCCGGTGCCCGTGGTGTCGGTGTTGTCGAAGAACTTCAGGTAGTTGCTGTTGATGCCGTTGCCGATACCGATGGCATTGACGTCCACCGCGTTGTCGCCCGTGAGCGCCCCGGCGTGGTGAAGCATGTCATTGCCCGACACCAGTGCATTGTTCATGTCGCCGTAGTTGGTGATGTTGCCCGAGCTGGAGTCGCTGTTGGAAACGGTCGGGTTGCCGTCGGTGAGGAAGAACGCCAGGTTGATGTAGCCATGGGCCGCATCGGCATGGTTGGTCGTCACCTGGGTGTTGAACCACTGCGAGGCCGCTTTCATCGCGTCATCGTAGTTGGTCGCACCGCTGGCACTCAGAGCGTTGATGGCGGCGATCAGCGCGGTCACGTTGGCGGCGCTCAGGCCATTGAAAGTGGTGACGTGGGAGTTGTCGCTGAACGACACCAGGCTCACGTTGATCACCCCGTCGTGTCCCTTGATGGTGTTGACCAGGTTGATCAGTGCGTTCTTCGCCAGGGCCATGCGCGACATGTTGCTGCCCGACGGGTCGGCCATGCTGCCGGAGGTATCGACGATCAGCGAGATGTTGTAGTTCTTGCCCGGCTGGGTGTAGACCGAGACCCCGCCGGCATCGCCGATCAGCACGTCGTTGCCGCCGCTGCCGTTGATCTGCCCGGCCTTGTCCGCATCCAGCGGGCTGGGGACGGTGTGCAGGACGGTCGAGCCATCCACGTCGCCGCTGTTGCTGCCCACCACCAGGATCGGCTGGCCGTACTTCAGGCAGATGTTGAGGTTGGCCGACGCAGTGTCGCCGTCGCCATCGACGATGGTGTACTTGAAGACCTCGCTGATCTGCCCGCTTTCCGGGAACGCCACGCCGGCCTTGGAGGCGTAGCTGTAGTCGCCGGCCTGGTGGCCGGTCACGTCCTTGAGGTAGACGGTGAGCGTGCCGTTGGCCGTCTGGATGGTCAGCAGGCCGCTGCTGGCGTTGTAGCTACCGGTCGCGGTGGTGGCGTTGGGGTTCTCGTTGGTGAGGTTGCCCGCGGCATCCACCGCGAACTTCTCGCCGCCGAACTCGACCTGGGTGATGCGCACGGTGCCATCGGCGCTGACCGGCAGGTCGTTGGCCAGCAGGTTGCCGCTCACCGAGTCGATGGTCACCAGGTTCTGCAGGGTGGCCGTCAGGTCGCTGGGCTTGGTGACGATGATCGGATCGCCAGTGTTGGTCACGCCCTTGAGGTCGACATCGGTGATCGAGGCTCCCAGACCGACGGCGTAGGCATCCACATGGTTGGTGGCGTCATTGCCGTCGCCGTCCGGGTTGGCCAGGAAGGCCTTCCACTGGGTGATTGCCGAGTTGGTGTTGCCGGTGGTCGGCTCGCCATCGGAGATGAAGTACACCCGGTTGATCGCCGCCGGATCATGGCCGCTGACGGTGATGTCGGAGGTGACATTGGTCCTGGCCAGGTCCAGGGCAGCCTGGTAGTTGGTCTCGCCGTCGGCGCTGAGGCCATTGATCTTGTTCACCAGCGCCGTGTACTGCGCGTCGGAAGTGCCGGTGAAGTTGAAGTCGCCCAGGTCCTTGGCAGTGGCCGCGAAGCTCAGCAGCGATACATGGATGGCAATCCCCATGGCCGCATACTGCTGCACCAGGTTGACCAGGGCCGCCTTGGCGTTGGTCAGCTTGTCGCCGGCCATGCTGCCGGAAACGTCGACCACCAGGGTCAGGTTCACCGCTGGCGGCGCCTGCTGCACCAGGCAGCGCGGCGAGTCGTCCACCGCGGTCGGGCCGTCGTCGAGGAAGCTGAGCTTGCTGCCCAGGTCGATGCTCGCTGATTTCGTGTCGCCGTCACCGTCGGTCACGGTGGCGACCAGGCCGATCTTGCCGCTGGCCAGGCTCAGCGGATCGTTCGGGTCGCTGGCGTTGGGATGCTTGAGCGCCAGTTGCTGGTCGAGCTTGACCACGCCGGTGCCGCTGTCGAGCGTCAGGGTGAAGGCGGTCGCGCCACTGGCAGTGCCGACGTGGCCTTCCACCACGGTGGCGCTGACCTTGACCAGCACGATGTTCTGCCCGTCGGTGGTCTGCAGGCCGCTCTGGGTGCCCGTGGTCGCGCTCAGGCTGTAGGTCGTGCTGCCGCCGTCAGCGCCGGCATTGGCGGTGAAGGCCGTGCTGAAATTGGCGGTGGCATCGACGTTCAGGTGCGTTTCATCGACGGTCAGGGTCGGCGCCGCAGTGGCATTGGCGGTGATGCTCGGGCCGTCGTCATGGAAGCTGAGCTTGCTGCCCAGGTCCAGGCTGGCGGACTTCGAATCGCCATCGCCATCGGTGATGGTGGCGGTCAGGCTGATCTTGCCGTCAGCGATGCTCAACGCATCATCGGGGTTGCTGGCGTCGGCATGCTTGAGCGCCATCTGCTGGTCGAGGGTCACGCTGCCGTTGTTCAGCGTCAGCGTGAAGGCAACGGCGCCGTTGGCTCCGCCCACCCGACCGACGACACCATTGCCCTCGTTGTACAGGTAGATCTTGTCGCCGCTGGTGACGCGCAGCCCGCTATCGCCGCCGTCCTGCGCCGCGACCACCTTGTACACCAGCGAGCCCGCACCGTCGGCGCCATAGCTGCTGGTGAACAGACTGGTAATGTTGGCGCTGGCGTCGATACCCAGGTTGGTCTCGTCCACCACCAGGGCCGGTGCGCCTTGCGCACTGGAGGTGATGCTCGGGCCGTCGTCATGGAAGCTCAGCTGGCTGCCCAGTTCGACACTGGCGCTGTGGGAGTCGCCATCGCCGTCGGTGATGGTGGCCGTCAGGCTGATCTTGCCGCTGGCGATGCTCAGTGCATCATCCGGGTTATTGCCATCGGGATGCTTGAGCGCCAGTTGCTGGTCGAGAGTGACAGTGCCGTTGTTCACCGTAAGCGTGAAGGCGACCGCCCCACTCTGCCCGCCGACCCGGCCGACCACGCCATTGCCTTCGTTGTACAGGTAGATCTTGTCGCCATTGGTGACGCGCAGGCCGCTGTCGCTGCCATCCTGCGCAGCGACCACCTTGTACACCAGCGAACCCGCGCCATCGGCGCCGTAGTGGCTGGTGAACAGGCTGCTGACGCTGGCGCTGGCATTGGCGCCCAGGTTGCTCTCGTCCACCACCAGGGCAGGGCCATCGGCCTGGTTGGCCACGATGCTCGGCCCGTCGTCGTGGAACACCAGCTTGCTGCCCAGATCGATGGAGGCGCTGTCGCTGTCGCCATCCTTGTCGGTGATGGTGGCGGTCAGGGTGATCTTGCCGCTGGCGATGCTCAGGGCTTCATCGTCGTCATGGGCATCGGGATGGATGAAGGCCACGCGCTGGTCCAGCGTGAGCGCACCGCCATCGGGGCGCACCACGAAGGCGATGGCGCCAGTGCCCTCGACCTTGCCCACCACGCCGTTGCCGTCATTGAACAGCAGGATGCGCGCGCCGCCGGCGGTTTCGCGCAGGCCGCTGTCGGTGCCGTCCACGGTGCTGACCTTGTACGTGACCGACCCGGCGCCGTCGGCGCCGAAGCTGGCGGTGAACAGTTCCGACACCAGCGGCGCTTCGACCCGCGCGTCACTGGCGAGGTTGCTTTCGTCCACTTCCAGGCGGATGTCGGCATCGGTGCACGGCTGGATGCTGGGACCATCGTCGAGGAAGGTCAGCTTGCCGCCCAGGTCGATGCTGGCCGATGCATGATCGCCGTCGCCATCGGTGATGGTCGCGGTGAGGGTGATCTTGTCGGCGCCGATGCTCAGCGGATCATTGGCATCGGTGGTCACCGGGTGTACCAGCGCCCGTTGCTGGTCGAGGGTAATCACCCCGTTGTGCTGGTTCACGCTGAAGGCCACCAGGTTGGTGCCCTCCACGCGCCCTTCGACACCATTGGCGGTGTTGTAGAGGAAGATCTTCCCGCCCGTGGCGGTGTCCTTCAGGCCGCTGTCGGTGCCGTCGGTGGTGGTGACCTTGTAGGTGATGCCGCCGGCGCCATCGGCGCCGAAGTGGCCGGTGAACAGTGCCGCGACATCACCCGCCGAAGCCTGCGCGTCGACACCCAGTTTGGTCTCGTCCACGGTCAGCTTGATATCGGCGTCGGTGCACGGCTCGATGCGCGGACCGTCGTCGTAGAACACCATCTTGCTGCCCAGGTCGACATGGGCCGAAGCCTTGTCGCCGTCACCATCGGTGATGGTGGCGGTCAGGGTGATCTTGCCGCTTTCCAGGCGCAGCGGATCATCGGCGTCGTTGGTGTCCGGATGCTTGAGCGCCAGGCGCTGGTCGAGCATGAGCGCGCCCTGGTCTTCGCTGACCACGAAGGCGATCGCGCCGCTGCCCTGGACCTTGCCGACCACGTTGCCGTCGACGTTGTACAGCAGGATGGATTCGCCCTGGGTGGTCTTCAGGCCACTGTCGGTGCCATCCACCGTGCTGACCTTGTAGGTGATGCTGCCCGCACCGTCGGCGCCGAAGTGCGTCTCGAACAGCAGCGAGACCAGGCTGGACTCGACGCGGGCGTCGTTGGAAAGGTCGGACTCGTCCACTTCCAGGCTGATGTCGTAGATGCTCGACGGGGCAATGCTCGGGCCGTCGTCGAGGAAGGTCAGCTTGCTGCCCAGGTCGACATGGGCACTGGCACTGTCGCCGTCCTTGTCGGTGATGGTCGCTGTCAGGGTGACCTGGCCGCTGAGGTTGAGCGCATCGTTGGCGTCACTGGTATTGGGGTGTGCCAGGGCGCGCAACTGCTCCAGGGTGACCTTGCCGTCGCCGTCGATGGACACGCGGAAGGCTACGGTATTGGTGCCCTCCAGGCGCCCCTCGATGCCGTTGGCGGTGTTGTAGAGGAACACCCGGCTACCGGTCGCGGTGTCCTTCAGACCGGTATCGGTGTTGTCGGCCCCGGCCAGCTTATAGGTGATCTCGCCGGCGCCGTCCGCACCGAAATGGGTGGTGAACAGATCGGCGACCGAAGCGCTGCTGGTGTCCGGCACGCCCAGGTGGGTTTCGTCCACGCTGAGCTTGATGTCGGCGTCTTCGCACGGCGTGATGCTCGGGCCGTCGTCGAGGAAGGTCAGCTTGCCGCTCAGGTCGATGTGGGCCTGGGCACTGTCGCCGTCCTTGTCGGTGATGGTCGCCGTCAGGGTGACGCTGTTCGCGTCGAGGCTGACGCCATCGTTCGCGTCGCTGGTGTTCGGATGAACCACCGCGCGTACCTGGTCCAGCGTGACCTTGCCGTCCGCGCCAAGGGTCACGCGGAAGGCCACGTCGGCACTGCTGCCGACCCGCCCTTCCACGCCATTGGCGGTGTTGTAGAGGAAGATCTTCTCGCCCGTGGCGGTATCGGTCAGGCCGCTGTCCTTGCCGTCCTCGGTCGTCAGCTTGTAGGTGATAGCGCCTGCGCCGTCAGCGCCGAAGTGGGAGGTGAACAGGTCAGACACGGTGATCGAGCTGGTGTCGCTCACGCCCAGGTGGGTTTCATCCACAGTGAGCTTGATATCGGCGTCCTGGCACGGCGTGATGCTCGGGCCGTCGTCGAGGAAGGTCAGCTTGCCCCCCAGGTCGATCTGCGCGGTGGCGCTGTCGCCATCCTTGTCGGTGATGGTGGCGGTCAGGGCGATCTTGCCGGCCAGGGTCAGCGCATCGTTGGGATCGCTGGCATCGGGATGGGCCAGGGCCCGCAGTTGCTCCAGGGTAACCTTGCCGTCACCGTCGATGGTGACGCGGAAGGCCACGGTGCTGGTGCCTTCAAGGCGCCCTTCCACACCATTGGCGGTGTTGTAGAGGAAGATCCGCTCACCGGTGGCGGTGTCTTTCAGACCGCTATCGGTGTTGTCCGCGGCTTCGAGCTTGTAGCTGATGGAGCCGGCGCCGTCCGCACCGAACTGGCCGTTGAACAGGTCGGCGACGGAGTTGCTGGTGGCGGCCTGCCCGAGTTGGGTCTCGTCCACGGTGAGGTGGATATCGCCACCTTCCACCGGCGCGATGCGCGGGCCATCGTCGCGGAAGGTGAGCTTGCTGCCCAGATCGAGACTGGCGCTCTGATGGTCGCCGTCGGCGTCGGTCACGGTGGCAGACAGGCTGATCTTGCCGGCGCCCAGGCTCAGCGGGTCGTTGGCATCGGCAGCGTCCGGGTGCACCAGCGCACGCACCTGGTCGAGCGTGATCTTGCCGTCGCTACCCAGGGTCACTCGGAAGGCGACCGCCCCGTCGGCACCGCCCACACGTCCTTCGACGCCGTTGGCGGTGTTGAACAGGAAGATCTTGTCGCCGGTGGCGGTGTCTTTCAGCCCGCTGTCGGTATTGTCGGTCGTACCGATCCTGTAGGTGATGGTGCCGGCGCCGTCAGCGCCGAACTGGGCGTTGAACAGATCACCCACCGCCATGCTGCTGGTGGCGTCCTGGCCGAGGTTGGTCTCGTCCACGGTCAGATGCAGGCCTTCGGTATTGCCCACGGCGACGGTCGGGCCGTCATCGGTGAAGCTCACCCGGCCGCCGAGGTCGATGGAGCTGCTGGAGGAAACGCTGTCGCCGTCGCGGTCGGTGACCGTCAGGTTGCCCTGTAGTTGCACCAGGCCGGAATCGAGCACTGCGGTCTGGCTGGCATAACCGATTTCACTGCCCGGCAGGGCATGGTCGATGGCACTGTACTGCGTCAGGGTAACCACGCCGCTGCCATTCACCGACAGCGAGAACACGGTGTTCTCGCCGGTAATGCCGGCGGCGCTGGCGGAGGTGGAGGCGACGATGGCGCCGCCGACGCTGTACAGGTAGATAGTGGCGCCGCCGCTGGTCAGGCCCGAGTTGGCGCCGTTGCCGCCGACCAGGTTCAGGCTGTAGGTCAGTTGGGTACTGCCGGCGCCGTCGCCGCCATAGTTGGCGGTCACCTGGAAGGCCGAGCTGTAGTCGGCGGTGGACGTGTCGAAGGCCGCACCAGCGGTGTTGGCGTCGTGGGTCTGCAGCAGCACGTCCACGCCATTGTCGGCGGACAGGCCGGCCTGCGGTGCATCGTCGACGATGCCCACGGTCAGGGTTCCATTGGCCGGGGTGCCGTTGCCATCGGTGATGGTGTAGGGAATATCGAAGGTCAGGGTGTCTTCGCTGCCCTTCACCGGATGATCCACCGGCTGCAGCAAGTTCACTTCGAAGGCGCCGGTATTGATATCGGTGAGGGTCACGGTGAACACCGGAGTGCCATTGGCGCTACCGGTCAGTACATGGCCGTCGGGGCTGACGCTGTAGGTGATGGCGACACCGCCTGAGGTCAGGCTGGGCAGCCCTGCAGTGCCCCACGAGAAGCTGCCGACGCCATCGCTGCCGAAGTTGTAGCCGAGGCTGCCGGTGAAGGTCGCGCCTTCGCCTGCACCATCGGGAATCCCGCCGGGCAGGCCTGCCTCGAATACGTTGGCGGTACCAGGGCCGTTGGGGCCAGGGCTCGGCTGGCCATCCGGCGGCAGGACCTCCGGCGGCGTAACGGCCTCGGCGCGCGGCTGCGGAACGCCGTCGAACTCGCGCAGGGGCAGTGGCCCGGAGCCGATCGGCCCGGTGGGGAAGCCGATGGTCGGGGC
>OGQD01001390.1_pt1 | contig 15765 bp, 13 predicted proteins | sample 1553091 | NCBI WGS metagenome assembly OGQD01 (sample SAMEA2580290, study PRJEB22360) | human gut metagenome | biome: human gut; feature: human-associated habitat; material: faeces | place: Denmark | collected 2008/2010
GATTAAAGGAAAAACAAGAAGGAAGATGCTGTCGATAAAAAGCACCAATTGTATGCGGTCTATCGTAAGCAGAACCTTTCTCAGGAAATCCTGAAAAACATATGCCGCCGCAAAAGCGATGATCGCCAATAGATTATCTTTAAAAAACGCCAGTGCAGAAACGGGCAGAAATTTAGCCATCAACAGTAAGGCAGAGAAAATCATTATTAAAACTACTGAAGCCTGAAAAACAAAGCCCAGCGATTTTCTGGTGAATTCTTTGGCTGCCAGAATCTGGAAAGGCTGTACTACAATGGCGTTGCAGATGCCTACCAAAAGATACGTCACCAAAAGCACAGACGAGAAGAGACCAAAATCTGAAATATTCAGTTTTCGGGCAAGTAAAAACGTCAGAAGAAAATTTGTTCCGCTGAAAATCAACTGGTCTGCGAAAACCAGAGATGTGGGTCTGCGAAATATTTCTGTAAGCTTTTTCACGATCTTTTTCTGTTTATAAAACTTTTAATAGAGGTCATTAAACTCGGGTTATAGCCTTCTTTATTCAGCACAAACCAAAGATTCGTCAGTTTGTATTCATCCTTCAGAAGTTCTACGTTCATAATGGTTTTTTCGGCTGTTTTCCGGCTGTCTAGAACAAACAGATTTTCATCTGCCATTTTCAGGAATAATAGAGGAAGTTTGCCTTGTTTTATCGACTGATTGTTGATGATGCAGAGATCATTTCCTGTCATTTTTTCACGGATCAGATTTTCAATATCCGTGGAAGTTAATCTTAAGTTTTTTTCTTCTGAAAAATCGATATAATCGATGTTTTCAATGTTTTTTAAGTTTCCGGCTACATCAATCACCAAAACTTTTCTGGATTGCGCCTGCAAAGCTTTTATGATATTTTTTGAATGAAACCTATGCTGTTTCGATTTATCATAAGACGTTATGCAAATGAGGTTTTTATCTTTAATGATTTCTTTCAGTTCCATTTCCAGAACATTTTCGAGGAAATGATGCATTGTTTTTTCACTGCTTTTAATGAAAGGGGTGGTGAATGCAACTGGAATGGTGCTGTTTTTTTCGATGGTATACACATCATTCACTTTGGCTTTTGCAAAATGTACGGCGTAGATGAGGGCAATAGAACCGATCATGCTCATAATGGCTGCAACAATAATGATGATGGATCGCATCGGCGAAACTGGCTGTTTCGGCAGTTCTCCTCTTGTAATAATTTTATGAAAAGAAATTTTTGCCGCTTTTGCAATTTCTGCGTCTATTCTTTTTTCGTTCAGGAAATTATAATTCTTTTCGTAAAGATTAAACTCACGGTTCATGATGTTCAGCAGTTTTTCTTTTTCGGGAAGCCCGATAAAAGCCTGTTCTGCAACCTGAATATCGCGGTCGATGTCATTATATTTGATCTGTAAATTTTTCTGGGTGTTTTTAATGCTTTCGGTTTGGTAATCGGTAAGATCTTTAATTTTAGCATCAATAATTTTTACTTTCTCATGTTCCGGAGTGTAGGTTAGGAGCAATTCTTTTTTTTCTGCCTGAAGCAGTTTCATATTCTTCACCATTTCGGTTGAAAGAAGGTCGTTGAATGCTTCAAAATTGGGCGCAAGTTCAAGATAGTTGTCTTTTCCTTCGGAAATATAGTTGTTGAGATTTTTTATCGCATCCAGATTCATTTTCAGATTGCTTTTCTGAATTTTAAGCTGGGAAATTTTTCTCAGATCGGTTTCTGTTTCCTGCGGAATATTGATGATATTTTCTTTGTTTCGATAATTTTCTATACGATTTTCTGCACCGGAAAGCTTATTGTTTGCCTGTCCGATTTCATTTTTCAGAAAATCTACGGTGGTATTGGCAGCGCGGTATTTATTTTCAATATAATCCTGAATGTAGGTTTCTGCAAGCGTATTTACAAGAAGACTCGCTTTTTCAGGAACGTTGCTTTTATAATTGATCCGGATAACGGGAACATCTTTGTCCACGGAAACAATATCAAGGTTTTTATTTACTTTATCCAGAAGTTTTTCTCTGCTCAGGAATTCAACTTCATACTGATCGACAATTTTAGCACCGGGTTTGGACTTAAGATAGCTGTCGTTTCTGGTTATGAGAATTTTTCCTCCTTTTATAACGGTAGGAACTCCGAAAGTCCCTTTTATTTCTTTGGCAGAATCTGAATTTATTGTAAAATTCTGATTTGAATTTACATTAATAATAAATTTTTTATCGTAATTTTTTTCATCGGAGAGAATGCTTTCTACTTTTATCGGAGAATCGTTGAACAATTCTACAGAGCGTACTTTTCCTTTTCTGTAAATTTCGGTGGAAAAGGGGAGTTTTTCCAGTGTTTTTTCAATTAATGATGTCGATTTTAGAACTTCTATTTCTGTGCTTATTTTGTTTGGTGTGGCAAAAACATCGAAATCTTTGAAGAGATTCGCGCTCGGAACGCCTTCCTGTGTATCCGCAAGTTTCAGTTTTGCGGTGCTTTCGTACATTGGCGTTACATAGTTGAGGTATTTTTTTGCTGCCAAAACCGCAATAATCATAGCAAGAACGACGATAGGAAATCCTCGTAACAGCGGTTTCAGAAATCTTACATTCTCGTTGTTCATGGTCATTAAATTTTATAATAATCCTATCAGAATCGCGGCTGCGGAAGTAACGGTTGCAAAAGGAATAATGGTGGAAATTCTCTTATCAAAATCTTTGCTTTTCTTGGAAGGAACAATGATGTAATCTCCCGGATGAAGAAGGATATTCTGGTTCGGAACATCTTTCATTTTGGTAAGATCGATATTGGTAACGCGAACGTTTTCGCCTTCCTGTCTCAGTATTTTAATGGATTTTAAATTGGCATACATTTCAAATCCTCCTGCTTTGGAAACCAGCTCCAGTAAAGTGTTCTGGTCTTTATCCACCTGAATTACCGCCGGATTTCTCACTTCGCCCATCACCGCAATTTCTTTATTCAGCACTTTTACATCCACGATAGGATTTACCAGCCATTTTTTAAGCTTTGTTTTTATTTCTTCCTTCAGTTCGGGAAGAGATTTCCCTACAACGGGAGTTGTTCCCAATTTTGGAATTTCTATATTTCCGTTGATGTCTACCAGAAGCCATTTTCCGTATACTTCATTGGAGTTGTAAATTCCGTATACAGAACCCACACTCAGATCATCCTGTCCCCAAACGGAAAGCGTAATTTTGTCGTCTTTACGGATTCTGTATTCATAGTTGGGGTCATAGCTGAAATCCTGCATATTTCGGCTTGCCTGTTCCTCTTCAAGTACGTTGTAGGTTTTACAGGATACCAGAAGCATCAGGAAAAAGGATGAGAGTATGAGTTTTTTTAACATAAGATCTAAAATAAAACTGAAAAGAATTTTCTAAAACCTTTACGCTGGTTTTGAGACATTTCTTCTTTAATTTTTAATATTTTTTCTATGGTCTCCGTCATTTTTTCGCATACATTGGCATCTTTTACAATATAGTCGAAAGCGCCGTATTTCAGGGCATTCACCGCAGTGTCTATATTTTCCTGTGCAGAAACCATGATAACGTAAATGTTCGGATCGTATCTTTTTATCTTTTTTAAAACCTCGAAACCGTTAAGATCTTCCATATTGTGATCGAGGAAAATGATATCGGGTTTCTGGTAAAGCTCATCCAGACATTCTTCTCCGCTGCTGAATGAGGAAATATCTTCATAATGATTGTTTTTCAGATACTGCTCATAAACGGTGGCGCAAAATCTGTCGTCATCTACAATAAAAAACTTTAAATTTTTGTTATTTGTTTCCATCTTTTTTATTTGAATAGAATAACGCGATTACTGTGCCTTTATTTAATTATTTGAAAATCAATGCATTAATTATTTTTTTAATTCCAAAATATGGAAAATCTCTTTATTTTGGAAAGGGTTTATCTAATTTCCCGTTCCAGTTGTTTTATTGTCTTGAAGAGTGTTTCCTTTACTTCCAGAAACATAGTGTACAGTTCAGGGAAATCGGTCTGCTGCTCTTTGGATTTTACTTCAAGATCTTTTACGGTTTCTTTGATGGAGTAGATTCCCACGCCTTCAATACTTGGTTTTATCCTGTGAATGAGGCGTGCTATTTCGGCATAATTTTTCTCTTCAAAAGCTTTTTCCACCATCGGAATGGTTTCCTGGGTCTGCGTGATGAATATGGACAGCATTTTTTGAATAAAATCATCATTTCCGCGGCTTAAAGCCTGAATGTTTTTGAGATCATAAAGAATTTTTTCTTCTTCCGGGTTATTGGTTTTTGATGTATTTTGCATTTTAATATTTTTATAAATGATTTTCAGCAGTTCGTCCTCGTCAAAAGGTTTGGTGATGTAGCTGTTCATTCCTGCAGCAATGCAGTTGTCTATTTCTGTTTTGAAAGCATTGGCGGTTAGCGCAATGATAGGAGTGGTAATTCTGAAGTCTTTTCTTAAAATTTTAGTCGCTTCTATCCCGTCCAGTTCAGGCATCTGAATATCCATCAGAATAATATCAAACTGCTCTTTTGAAAGAATATCCACGGCTATTTTTCCGTTGTCTGCTTTTGTCACTTCGCATCCGAAATGCGTCAGAGAATTTTCTGCAACAAGCTGATTGAGTTCATTGTCTTCCACAAGCAAAACGCGTGTTCCCTCGATGGAAATGTGCTCTTTCACTTCGATGTTTTTAGATTCCGATTTTCCGATGCTTTTAGTCATATCCAGAAAAATGCTGATCTCTGTTCCTACATTTTTTTTACTTTTAATCTTTATTTCACCTTTCATCAGATAAATCAGTTCCCGTGTAATTGCCATACCAAGACCGGTTCCGCCGTATTTTCTCGAAATAGAGCTGTCTTCCTGATTGAATTTTTTGAAGATCTGTTTTACATACTCTTCGCTCATCCCGATTCCGGTGTCGGTGATGCGGATTTCAAGATTCTGATGGTCGGGAAAATCCTTTCTGACGTTGCATTCCAAGAATATTTCGCCGACATTGGTGAATTTGAGAGAGTTTCCGATGATGTTGTATAAGATCTGTTTTATTTTGAGCGCATCGGCTTTAAATTCAGAAAAAAGATCATCTGAAAATTTGGCTTTCAACAGTATTTTTTTCTGTCTTGCTTTAGGCTGAAGAATACTGATGATGTTACTGATGCATTCTTTCAGTGAGAAAACGGTGTTATCCAGAGACATCTCACCGGATTCTATTTTGGAAATATCGAGGATGTTATTGATAATCGACAAAAGATGCTGTGCCGCGTTGAAGCTGTTTTCTACAAACTGGCTCTGTGTGGTTGTGAGATCCAGCCTTTTAAGCTCTCTGAGAAAACCGATTATGGCATTAAGTGGTGTTCTGATCTCATGGCTCATATTGGCTAAAAAGACTTCTTTTGCTTTAGAAGCTTCAATAGCTTTAGATTTTTCCTGCTTGAGATCTTCTTCCAGTTTTTTCTGGTCGGTGATGTCGAGATGAATTCCTATGGAACCTAAAAGATTTCCATGATCGTCATAATTTGGTGCACCGCTGATTGCCCACCATCTCAGTTCGCCTCTTTTATTTTTTATCGGAAGCTGATAAACACTGGATATTCCTTTTTCCCTCAGTTCGATCTGTTCCTGTATAAATTCCAGATTGGCTTCTCCCTGCACGAAAAGCTGTGAAGGATTTTTACCAATAATTTCATCCAGTTCAAAACCCGAAACGTTGCAGAAGCTTTGGTTGGCGTACCGTACAATCTCGTCATTATCCACCTCAATAAGTCCGAGATTCATATTCGCGATAATATTGCGGTATTTTTCTTCCTGACGTTTTATATTGTCCTGCGCTCTTTTTCTTTCTTTAAGCTGTTCGGCGAGGTATAAGGAAAGCTCTTTAAGGTCTTTATTTTTTTTGGTATCAAAAGCAGAATCCAATAGGCTTAAAGATTCATAAAGGCTTGAAATGGATTCCTGTTTGAGTTCATTTTCTTTTTTCAGATCATTAAACAGCTCTTTGTATTCTTTTTCGCTCTGTCTGAATGCATGATCGGTTAACTCCTTGTCCCGTTCAAAAGATTTGTAGGAATCGTTGACTGCGTTAATGAAATTGTTAAACTGCGGATGATTTTTGAAATCTTCCGTCAGATATTTTTTGATCTGTCTGCTGAGTAAATTGTGCAAGTCGGTTTCCATGGTTATTCCGTTTCATTTACAGTGGTTATGGTAATGGTCTGATTATGAAGCGCGCATTCCCCGAAAGGTTTAACCGGAGAAATTTCACCGTAAGAATAGAAGCCGTTAAGAGCGGTCTTGGTGCCTAAAACGTCTCTTACAATCTCTACTTCTTCGGAAACCCTTTCTCCCAACACCATTTTTCTTCCCACACAGCTTACAATAATTGCCAGCTTTGGATCCGGATTCATCTGAAGGCATCCATGTGCAGCATCATTTGCTGCATCGATGAGGCGATCCAGATTGGCTTTCATAAATCGTACGCGGCTTCCTTCCGGCAGATCTCCCGCAAAAATCATCATATTGCTTTTTTCATTAATGGAGAGAATTGTTCTTACCACCGGAGCAGAATTTTCGTTGAGTTTTAAAGATAACGGAAAGAGCAGGGCAGAACTTGGAAGTTCTTCTGCGTATTTACCCAGATAATTTTTATAGAGGTCTAAAGCATTTTTATTGTCTATTTCTACGAGGATGTTGTTTTGGGATTTTGTAACGGTTCTTTCCAGTCCGAAACTTTCCCAGCCTCCGAATGATGCGTGAGAAAGCTCTAGTTTTTCACCATAGAAGCCAATGGCAACGATTTTATTGCATACGGGAACTTCATTAAGACCGACAACGGTTTTCTCAAAACGATCTCCGTCACCTGCCAATCCGCCGGAAATTAAAACTCCTTCGGGACGTCCTTCGTTCAGTCCTTTTACCAGTTGGCTTCCATTTACTTTACTTCCGTCCGAAAGTACAAATACCCACCTGAGATTTTCGTGACAAAGATTCTTAAAAAGTGCTTTTCCAGCTTCATAGCTGTTCTGAAAATCATTAATATCAATCTGCTGTGTTTTGATATAAGATGAAGAAAATTCAATGGCGGTAACTGTTACGGTTTCATCAAAAACTTCATTGCAGAAAATTTCTCCTGATGAAGAAGATAAGGCAATTTCTGCATCTGGAAATTTTGCTTTCATTACCTCAAAAAAATCAGGGTTTTCAAGGGTATTCCGGCAACCGTATCCCAAAACAAGCTGAGCTTTCTGATAGTCCAGATTTTCATCATTTATTTCAGATTTCCAGATTCCGTCGGCAAAAAGTAGTTTAGCGACTTTCATGTATTATTTAGTTTTTTTAAGGTCTACGCTGTTAATAAGATTATAAACGGTTGATTTTCCGATGTCTAGTATTTTAGCTGTTTTAATGACGTCATTGTTATTTTCCCTCAGAAAGTGAAGAATAATGTCTGTTGTATACTGTTTCAATGTTTTTTGCTCTGAAAGGAAAACTTCGGATTCTTTTTCAAGGCTGTAAAAGCTGATGTCATCCGCAGTTATTTCATTGCTTTCTGCCATTACGCAGGCAAGATCGATAACGGATTTAAGTTCTCGGATATTTCCCGGAAAGCTGTATTTCATGAGTTTTTTTCTTGCATCGGAAGCTAAAATCAAAGGTTTGCTTTTGTTTTCTTTGGCAAAAAGATCAATAAAATGTTTGGCAAGAATTAAAGTGTCCTGATCCCTTTCTCTGAGCGGAGGTAATTCTATCGGAAGACCGATAACCCTGTAATAAAGATCTTCTCTGAAGTTTCCTTTCTTTACTTCATTTGCGAGATTTTTGTGGGTAGCAATAATGAGTCTTACGTCCAGTTTTATTTTCTGGGTTCCGCCGACTCTTGTAATTTCTCTTTCCTGCAACGCCCGAAGAAGCTTGCTTTGAAGGTTTAGATCAAGTTCTGCGATCTCATCCAGAAAAATAGTTCCTCCGTTTGCCTGTTCAAATTTTCCTACCGATTTATCTGTTGCTCCTGTAAATGCTCCTTTTTCATGACCGAAAAATTCACTTTCCACCAGATCTTTGGGGATTGCTGCCATGTTTACGGCAACAAAAGGCTTGTTTTTTCTGGAAGAATGATAATGTATTGCTCTTGCCACCACTTCTTTCCCGGTTCCTGTTTCTCCGGTTACAGAGACATTGATATTGGATTTCAGAGCTTTATTGATTTTTGAGAATATGCTTTTGATGGATTCGCTCTGTCCGATAATTGTTTTCTCAAAGCTGTATTTTTTTTCGAGTTCATCCTTCAGTTCTTCAACTTCCTGTTTTAGCGAGATATTTTCTCTCAGGCGGATAATGGAACTCCACAGAAGTTCTTTGGTGTGTTCGTTTTTTACGATGTAATCTTTTGCACCCTGCTTCAGGAAATCAATGGCTACGGAAATGTTTTCCTGACCGCTGATTACAATGATCGGCAGATCCGGATAAAGCGTTTTGATCTGTTTGAAAAGATCATCTCCCTGAATATCCGGTAAACCAAAGTCTATACAGATGATGTCAGGATTCCGGTAAAGCTCGGAAAGGCATTCTTTGCAGGAACTGTAAAGAAAAACTTCATAATCAGGATTAAGCTGAAGATGATATTTAAGCATTTCTCCGAAGAAGGGATCGTCATCCACAAGGAAAATTCTGACCATCATGATATTTGTTAAAAATTCTGATTAAAAGTAAAATTTTTTCTTTACATAATGAAATATTTTAATTAATATCTCAACGGTAATCCTTTGTGGGTGGGTTTTTCTGATTGTTTTGTGTTGATTTTTTTGGAGTTATAGTATAAGAAACAAGAATTCAGGGGCTATTTAGTTAATTCAAACAAAAAAATCTGCCTTCAATTAAAAGCAGATTTTATTAGGGGTATAGCGTAATTTTTATTTTAAATTAAGTATGTTTCTGATGAAGTAAAATCTTTTAAGATTGAACAGATTGACTGATTAAATCTTCAATCTTCACAATAACATCATCAATATCAAAAGGTTTTGGGATAAAAATATCCGCTTTGCAGGAGTTTACAACGTTTGCCGCTTTTGCATGAGCGCTGATAATCATTACGGGAATATGAGACGTTACGGGATTTTCTTTGATCTGGTTGCATAAATCTGTTCCTAAACCATCCGGTAATTTCACATCCATGATAAAAATATCGGGAACTACGGATTGATCTCTGTTGTTAAATGCTTCAGCATTGGCGAAAGAACGTACATCATAATTCTCAAATGACAGGAGTAGCTGCAATGCATCTCTGATGCCTGTCTCATCTTCAACGATAAAAATTGTTTTCATATCCGTTGCATCGCAAAAACAAAGCCAATCTTAAACGAAATCTTAAATTAATGAAAAATTGAAGATCAATTTTATCTGATTCGGAAGAAATCGATTAATAATATTCATCGATATAAGTTATTTTCTTAAAGGAATACTTTTTGTAATCTCTGAGAAACAAAATCACAACTTAAAATATATGAAACATTATTTTCTACCCATGTTAACTTTGCTGACGTTGAGCTGCAAAGAAAATAAAACAGAGAAAACAGAGGGTAATACCGCCGTTACCAAAACCGATACGCTGAAGCTTCCTGCACCGGATGAAAAAAACAGCAAGACAAAATTCAGCAACGTATTGGGATGGTCTAAAGGAAAAGCGCCTGTTGCTCCTGAAGGATTTACCGTAACAAGATTTGCGGAAAATATTAAAAGCCCCAGAAATATGATTCAGGCTGAGAATGGAGATGTATTTGTGGTGTTGTCTAATTCTGAACGTACCGTTTCGGAGAAAATTAAAAATGACATCAGTGGTAAGAGTGATGCTGAAGTAGACGGAAAATCTGCCAACCGAATAATCCTTTACCGTGATGCCAACAAAGATGGTATTCCGGAATCTTTCACAGTGTTTTTAGCTAATCTTAACCAGCCATACGGAATGCTCATCATCAATGATCAGTTTTATGTTGCCAATACAGACGGATTATGGGTTTATCCTTACAAACTGGGAGATGTAAAGATTACAAAACCGGGAAAAAAGATCGTAAGTCTTCCTGCGGGTGGATACAACAATCACTGGACAAGAAATCTCATTGCCAATAAAGATCTGTCTAAAATTTATATTTCTGTAGGATCGGGAAGCAATGTAGGGGAAAACGGAATGGATAAAGAGGTGAGAAGAGCCAATATTTTAGAAGTAAATCCCGACGGAAGCGGTGAGAAAATTTATGCAGCAGGTCTCAGAAATCCTGTCGGAATGAGCTGGAATCCTGTAACCGGAGAACTCTGGACTGTTGTAAATGAGAGAGATGAATTAGGAGACGATTTAGTTCCGGATTATCTTACCAGTGTAAAACAGAATGCTTTTTACGGTTGGCCGTATTCTTACTTCGGTAAAAACGAAGATCCGCGAAGAAAAGGAGAAAGACCCGATCTTGTACAGAAAACAATAGTTCCGGATGTACCTTTGGGAAGCCATACCGCATCTTTAGGTTTAACATTTTACACAGGTTCTCAGTTTCCGGAAAAATATAAAAACGGAGCTTTTATAGGACAGCACGGATCATGGAACCGCTCATCTTTGGTAGGATATCAGGTTGCTTTTGTCCCTTTTAAAAACGGAAAACCTTCCGGTTCATATCAGCCTTTTCTTACAGGTTTTATAGCAAATGAAGCAAAAGGAGATGTTTACGGAAGACCGGTTGGTGTTTTGCAGATGGCAGATGGATCTTTACTGGTCGCAGATGATGTAGGAGGAATTGTCTGGAGAGTATCTCGTAAAAATTAATGAAATTCAATAGATTATCAGAAAGCAGTCATTCAGGGCTGCTTTTTATTAACCATATCGTTTTCATAGCAAATAAAAATAAATAGAGCCTGAATGATCAAGCTCTATTTATTTGATTTAAAAGTTCTTTTACCTTCCGTAAAATATTTTACAATGCTTTGCTGTTAAGATTGGTGTCTGCAACCTTTGTAAGCAGCTCATCACACTTTTTTTCTTCCTCCAAAGTGCTTAAAAGATGCTGAAGACAGTCTTTTTCTTCCAGTACTTTTGCGAAAGCCGATAAAGTTCCGTAGGTAGCAATTTCATAATGCTCAACCTTCTGTGCTGCGGCAATAATTCCGGCATCTCTTACAGATCCGGGTTCTGTTTCTTCGATAATGCTTTTTCCTTCATCCAGTAAACCCTGCATCGCATCACATTTTTTAGCCTGCGCTTTCTTGCCCAGAGCTTTGAAACATTCTTCCAGTCTTTCCACATGACCTTCGGTTTCTGTGATGTGATTTTCTATAGCAGTTTTCAGCTTTTCATGCGTTGCATTTTTCATCATGGTAGGCAAAGCTTTCAGTAAAGCTTTTTCTGCCCAGTAAATATCTTTTAAAGAATCCTCAAAAAGATCTTTCAGCTCTTTTGCTGCATTTTTCTTTGCAGGCGTTTTAGAGGTTGCTTTTGGTGAAGTTTTGGCATTTGATTTTGCTGCGTTTTTTGTTGGTGCTGATTTTTTCGCAGGTGTTTTTTTAGTTGCGGTCTTCGTTTCCATAATATACTATTTTATTGTTTGGTTGCTGGTGAATCTGCAACTATAAGACCACTTTGGCTCAAAACACACAACTGTGGTATGAAAAGATCAGACGAAGATTTTTCTGTTGATGATTTTAAGATAATTTTCCTTTTCAAGTCTTTTAACGGCTCTCACCACTGTTTCAACTCTTAAAGCAGTAATAGCGGCAATTTGCTGTCGGGTCAGCGGAACTTCGTATGAATATTTCGACTGGTCTTCATAAAAACTTTTATGATAATCTAAAACGCCTACGATTCTTGTTTCCGGACGAAGAGACGAATTGTTTTCCAGCATAATATATTTGTAATAAAGTCTTTCGGACAAGAATTTGTTGATGTCTCTTGAAATTTCAGGATTTTCGTCTAGAAGCTTTACGAAATTTTGTTTTGAAAGTCTTAATACAGTACATTTTTCAAAAGTAACGGCATTTACTGGATAGGTCTGATCAATGAACAGCAAAAGTTCGCATACACTCAGTCCTCTGTCCAGAATGGCAAGAATAAGTTCCCTGCCTTCATCATTGTAATGGTTCAGTTTTATTCTGCCTTCTACAACCTGATAATAATACTTCGGTTTTTCCCCTTCATTAAAAATGGTTTGATGGCGATCGAAAGTTTCTTCTTCTGCGCCATAGTGGAGTAAAAGTTCTTCTGATATTAGCATATATAAGATTTTGTGATAATAATGGTATAGGCGGAAGCGGATTAATTAAATTTAAAAATAAAAAAATCGTACCATTATAAAGAATATCACAATTTCTGTTATCTGATTGGGGAAATTATGCTAAGATTCAGACATTTATTTTTTCTATGTGAATGTATAATTACGCATAAAACTTTCAAACAAAACAAAAATGTCTGAAAGTTTTTACGAATTTTAAAATTTGTTGGTAGAATATATTTATGAATGCCTTTTGTGGGCAACCAAATCCATTACTTTTCCAATATCTTCATTTCTGTATTCCGAGTATACGTGCGAATGAAAATCATTCAGTTTTCTGAGCAATTCCAGAAGTTCGGTTTTTTCTTTATTTTCCAGTTTTCCGGCAAGAATTCTCGACGTCATATTTACCTTTTCAACGGAACGGTGGAAATAATCTTCACCTTTTTCGGTGATGTTGAGACGCTTGCTTCTTTTATCTTCGCTGTCGTTCTTTTCTTCGATTAAGCCATATTCCAGAAGACGTTTGATGATTTGGGTTCCCGTCTGTTTTTCGTGCCCGTTTCTTTCAATGAGTTGAATTTTAGTCAGATTCGGTTCGTCTTTCAGTCGGTAGAGATAGGTAAATTCTTCATTGGCGAGTTCAGGAAAATCATTCAGTCCCTTTCGGATCAGTTGTTTAGAATATCGTCCCAAAAGCAGAACCTGTTTGCAGATTTCATTTTCTGTGAACGAAACCTGATGCTGTTCATTTTTAAAAAGCTTGGTCGGGCTCTCTTTTCTGTATTTTTTATCATTCAGCCAAAGACGGAAATCCTCGACCGTAGAGTGAGGTTTATAAGCTTCGGAATTTTCAAATTCTTTAACCTGATGCAGCAAATCAATGAAAAAATCAGTATTCATAGTGCAAATTTAATCTAAGTATTTTAAATATTTTTTATAATCTAATAAAGGGGTTTAAGAATCTAAATCCTCCAACGCTCCAACGCTCAAACCCCTCCAACTCTCTCTCAATAAAGTTAAAGTTTCACACTTCCCATTCCGCCATCGATTCCGAAAACCTGTCCTGTGATCCACGACGATTTATCCGAAACAAGGAAAGCCGTCATTTCCGCGATTTCTTCCGCCGTTCCCACTCTTTGCAACGGATGTCTTTTCGCAGACGCTTCTCTTTTCTCGGGTGTTGCTAAAAGCTGTGATGCTAAATTCGTGTCCGTTAAAGATGGTGCAATCGCATTGACCCTGATTTTCTGAGCCGAAAATTCTGCCGCCAGACTTTTCGTAAGACCTTCTACAGCGTTTTTACTCGCCGCAATCGAAGCGTGAAAAGGCATTCCCAATTTTGCTGCCACTGAGCTGAAAAGCACAACAGAGGCACTTTCCGACTTTTTAAGATTCGGCAACAGTTTCTGAATAATTTTAACCGCTCCCAAAACATTGATTTCAAAATCATTCTTAAAATCATCCACAGAAAGTCGGTTAAAAGGTTTTAAATTAATGCTTCCCGGTGCATAAACCAATCCATCCACCACTTCAGGGAAAGTAATTTCATCTAAATTTCCCGAAAGAATATCCATTGCGTGAAATTCAATATTCGGATGACTCAGTTCAGGATTTTCCGTTCTGGAAATTCCAATGATTTTGTGTTGTTCTGCAAGAATTTTTGCCGTTGCTAATCCGATTCCCTTTCCGCAACCGATGATGATTATATTTTTCATAATGATTTATTTTTAATTTTTTGAACATGAAGGTTTTATTTCGAGACACTTCGACAGGCTCAGTGTGACATCTCTAATACAGCTCATTTAATAATCTGCATTGTGAGACTAATCTTGTTAAGGTTTTTATTTACAATGCTTTTTTGCTCTTTTGCAAAACTTTATTTCCAAACAATTCTTTTGTGCCTTTTGCGGTTAAATCAACTACCTTTTCGATATTTTATTATTGCTGATAATTCGCTGTCTGCTGCATTTAAAGCGATCGATTTCTTCACTTCTTTTCTTCAGGTGTTTTTGGCTCACTCCCGAATTCACTCTTTTTCTCCAAAGTTTAAAACTCGATTCTTTCAGTTCCGAACGCATCAGTTCAATTACTTCCGATTCGCTGATTCCGAACTGGAATTTTATCGCTTCAAACGGCGTTCGGTCTTCCCACGCCATTTCTATGATTCTGTCGATTTCTTTTATGTTGAGGTTTTTATTCATTTTTATAACTTTTATCGTAAGATCCTTCGACAAGCTCAGGATGACATCTCTAATACTAACTTTTACTTTTGAAAAATTTTATCTCTAAACAATTCTTTTGTTTCTTTTATGTTTAAAAATCATTTAAGATTTTCAATAAATTCCTTCGCCGTTTTAAAATGCTGTTTTCGTTTTTCTTCCGGCATTTTCTCCAGTGTTCTCAGCATCATTCCCAATCTTGGATTTTTAGCAAAAAATTCTTGGTTGTCGTTGATAAAATTCCAAAACAGCCCATCCCATTGTTCCGCCCATTCTCCATCCTGATAATCGCTCATTTTTTTAATATAATTGCTTCCGCTGATGTATGGTTTTGTACTCATTTTTCCGCCATCCGAAAAACTGCTCATTCCATACACATTCGGAACCATCACCCAGTCGTAGGAATCGATGAACATTTCCATAAACCATTGATAGACTTCATCCGGATTGAACTGAGCAAGATTCATAAAATTGGCAAAAATCATCAGTCGTTCGATGTGATGGGCATAGCCGGTTTTCAGGATTTTCTGGAGCGAACTGTCAATCGGGCGGATTCCTGTTTTGGCGGTGTAAAAAGACTCCGGAAGTTTTTTGTTGTGTTTCCAGTAATTTTTATTCCGCTGATACGTTCCCTGATAAACATAAACCCCGCGAACAAATTCTCTCCAACCCAAAATCTGGCGTACAAAACCTTCCAGAGAATTCACCGGAATATCGTTTTCTTTTGCAAATGAAATCGCTTTTTCCAGCACATTTTCAGGTGTTAAAAGTCCGACGTTCATTAATGGAGAAATCACACTGTGATGCAGAAAATGTTCCTTTTCCACGATGCTGTCCTCGTAAACGCCAAATTCCAGAAAGCGGTTTTCAAGAAACTGTTCCAGCCAATTTTCCGCTTCTTTAAAAGTAGTCGGGTAGAGCTGTTCATTCGTAAGTGTTCCGTAATTCTTCGCAAAATGCTTTTCGGTGTATTGTTTTGCTTCCTCGTAAAATTCATTGTTTTTCGGAAAATGAATTGCGGGCGCTTTTTTATTTTTCGGATATTTTTTCCGGTTTTCGGTGTCGTACGTCCATTTTCCGCCCAAAGGCTTTCCGGCTTTCATCAGGATATTTCGGGTAATTCTCTGCTGCTTATAAAAATCAGTCTGATGATAGCCTTTTTTACCCTCAAAATAATCTTTCAAGTCTTCTTTGCTGTTGATGAAAAGCGGACTATCAAAAATTTCGAGTTCTAATTTCGTTTCCTTTAATCTTTTTTCCAGCCAGTTGTCGCAAACATCCGTTGTTTT
>OGQD01001393.1_pt1 | contig 15736 bp, 17 predicted proteins | sample 1553091 | NCBI WGS metagenome assembly OGQD01 (sample SAMEA2580290, study PRJEB22360) | human gut metagenome | biome: human gut; feature: human-associated habitat; material: faeces | place: Denmark | collected 2008/2010
GTCACCGCCTACAACGCTGCACTGGCGGCGATCAACACCGAAACCAAGTACGACGCCAAGACCAAGGAAGCCTCCACGCTGACCGGCGATGCGCAGATGCGCGGCGCCACCAGCCAGCTGCGCTCGGTGATGTCGAGCGTGCTCAAGGACCTGGCCGGTGACAAGCTCGATGCCAAGGCGATCGGCCTGGATACCCGTGGCTATCCCAATGCCGACGGCACGCTGATCCTGGACACCACCAAGTTCGCCGCCGCACTGGCCAGCCAGCCGGAGAAGATGCGCCAGGCGATCACCGGTGATACCGGCGGTGCCGGCAAGCTGTACACGCTGGTCGACGGCTATGTCAGCACCACGGTCGGCAAGGAAGGCGCCTTCGTTGCCCGCACCAAGGGCCTGAACACCACGCTGGACAACATCGACAAGCGCCGCAAGGACCTCGACACGCGCATGAAGAGCGTGGAAGAACGCTACAAGAAGCAGTTCATCGCGTTGGACAGCCTGATGGGCAAGTTGCAGCAGAGCAATACGTCGCTGCAGCAGCAGCTGGCACAGCTGAACCGCTAAAGGACGGCGTGCAACGCTCAAGTTTGCCGTGCAACGCACCGATAACGGACGCAACAGCAATCATCGCCGCGCCGTCGGCACCGGTCCCCGCGATCACCCGACGGCACCCCGCGCAAGGAGAATCACGAATGTACGGTTCCAGCCGTCAATATGCCGAGCAGTACCGCCAGGTGGGGGTGACCAGTGCGGTCGCCGATGCCGATCCACACAAGCTGGTGGCGATGCTGCTGGCCGGCGCGCCGGGGGGCCGTGCGGAATTGAGCGCGTGCGGCGCGCCCTGGCCAGCCTCGAGCGTGGCGACCAGGCCGGCAAGGGCAAGGCGATCGGCGAGGTCTGCGCGATCGTCGGCCACCTCAACGGCTCGCTGGACCATGAGGCCGGTGGCGAGATCGCCGGAAATCTGTCTGCGCTGTACGACTACGTGCTGCAGCGCCTGACCGAGGCCAACCTGCACAACGACCGTGCCGCCCTCGATGAATCCCTGCAGTTGCTGGGCGAGATCGACAGCGCCTGGAATGCAATTCCGCAGGAACAGCGCCGCCCGGCCGCGGTGGCGCCATGAGCCTGCACCTGGTTTGCGGCGACGGCGCCGCCGATGCCCTGCGCCGTGCGGTCGAAGCAGGCGTGCTGACCGAGAAGAAAATCCGCGTGATGCCGGACGACCTGGCCGTCGGCCCGCTGAGTGACGTCGACACCCCGCCCTGCCAGCAACGCGCCGCGTTCTGGCACGAACTGGGCGGCGACGCCCTGCAGAACCGGGAAATCGCCATCGAACTGGCCACCGAAGTGAACTGGCTGCGCAGCCCCGACGTACCCGCCGTCACCCTCTGGCACGGCGACAGCGCCAGCGAGCAATTGCTGCTGCGGCGCGTCTGCGCGCTACTACCCGCGCACGTCACCCTGCGCAGCGTTGGCGCTGGCAGCGGCCAGTGCCGCAGCGAGGACCGCCACGCCATCGCCATGCTCAAACCCGAGGAACTGGCCAACGCCCTGGCCGGCAGTCATGAACTGGAAGCCACCGAGCGCCAGCGCCTGGGCGCGGACTGGCAGCGTGCGCTGCTTGAGAACGCCGAGTTGCGCCTGTGGCTCGATGGCCAGTTGAGCGGCACCGGTTACGCACATATCGACCGCATCCTGCTGGACAGCGCCAGCGAGTCCTGGCGCCCGGTGCAATCGCTGATCGGGCCGACCATGGCTTACGTCGACGGCCTGTTCGTCAGCGACCTGCTGGCCGCCTGTCGCCTGCGCGCACAAGTCGCGGCCGGCGCCCTGGAACTGCGAGGCGAGGACTTCTGGAGGAACGCCGAGGTGCGGCTCGCCTAGGCTCGGCCGCGGCAGCCCTGCTAAACTCGCGCCCTTTTTTCGAGGAGGCCGCATGTCCAACGCCCCCACCAGTGAAGTGCTGCTGCGCCAGATCGAGCGCTTCCAGGGCCGCGTCCTGCTCGCCGGCCTGCCCGCCGACGCCCTGCTCGGCGACCTGCCGCAGGCGCAAGGCTGGAGTTGGCACGCCGGCGAGGCCCGACAGCTCGAAGCCCGCTACGCCGGCCGTTGCCACTTCGGCGCCACACCGCCCGAGGGCCAGTTCGACGCCGCTGTGCTGTTCCTGCCCAAGTCCCGCGAACTGACCGATTACCTTCTGGCCGCGCTGGCCAGCTGCGTGCCGGACGGCGAGCTGTACCTGGTCGGTGAGAAGCGTGCCGGTGTCGAGCGCGCCAGCAAGCAGCTCGGCGAATTCGGCCGCGCCAGCAAGCTCGACAGCGCTCGCCACTGCCAGCTGTGGCACACGCACATCGACGGCGCCCCGGCAGCGCCCGACCTGCATGCCCTCGCGCAACGCTATGAACTGCCGCTGGCCGACGGCCCGCTGCACGTCATCACCCTGCCCGGCGTGTTCAGCCATGGCCGCCTGGATCGCGGCAGCGCCCTGCTGCTGGAGCACCTGGACAATCTGCCCGTCGGCCACCTGCTGGACTTCGGCTGTGGCGCAGGCGTGCTCGGCGCGACGCTCAAGCGACGTTATCCACAAAGCCGGCTGACCTTGCTGGACGTCGACGCCTTCGCCGTCGAAAGCAGCCGCCTGACCCTGGCTGCCAACGGACTGGAAGGCGACGTGATTGCGGGCGACGGCATCGACGCCGCGCCAAGCGATCTGGCCGCCATCGTCACCAACCCGCCCTTCCACCAGGGCGTGCACACCAGCTACGCCGCCACCGAACACCTGCTGCGCCAGTCTGCCCGCCACCTGGCGCCCGGCGGCGAGCTGCGCCTGGTGGCCAACAGCTTCCTGAAATACCCGCCGCTGATCGAACAGCACCTGGGCCCCTGCCGCACCCTGGCCGAGGCCGACGGCTTCCGACTCTACAGCGCCCGGCGCTGATCCCAGGCTCGCACTACACTCCACCGAGCCTGCCCGGATCGGCGCATCGCCGCTCGCCCTGAACTATCGAGGACACCCGTGAATCGCAGAATCAAAGACGACGTCGAACTGACATTCGCCATGGGGCCGAAAGAGAAGCCACATCACCTCAAGCGCTCTCTCAAGCCACGCCACCTGAACATGATCGCCATCGGCGGCTCCATCGGCACCGGGTTGTTCGTCGCCTCCGGCAGCACCATCGCCACCGCAGGCCCCGGCGGTGCGCTGCTGGCCTACGCGCTGATCGGGCTGATGGTGTTCTTCCTCATGACCAGCCTCGGCGAACTGGCGGCCTACATTCCCGATTCCGGCTCGTTCTGCACCTATGGCAGCCGCTTCATCGACGATGGCTTCGGCTTCGCCATGGGCTGGAACTACTGGTACAACTGGGCGGTGACCATTGCCGCCGAACTGGTGGCGGCGCAGCTGGTGATGAAATTCTGGTTCCCGGAAGTCTCGGGCATGTACTGGAGCGCCGGCTTCCTGGGCATCATGTTCATGCTCAACTTCTTCTCGGTGAAGGGTTTCGGCGAAAGCGAATTCTGGTTCGCGCTGATCAAGGTGGTCGCCGTGGTGGTCTTCATCGGCATCGGCCTGGCCAGCATCATCGGCATCATGCATGGCATCGACAGCCCCGGCTTCAGCAACTTCACCACCGGTGATGCGCCCTTCGTCGGCGGCCTGCAGGCGATGATCGGGGTGGCGATGATCGCCGGATTCTCGTTCCAGGGCACCGAGCTGATCGGCGTCGCCGCCGGTGAATCGGAGAATCCGCAGAAGTCCATTCCCATCGCCATCCGCCAGGTGTTCTGGCGAATCCTGATGTTCTACATCCTGTCGATCTTCGTCATCGGCATGCTGATTCCCTACACCGATCCGAATCTGCTCAAGACTGACAGCAGCGACATCAGCACCTCGCCCTTCACCCTGCTGTTCGAGCGTGCGGGCCTGGCGGCCGCGGCCGGCGTGATGAACGCGGTGATCCTCTCGGCGATTCTCTCGGCCGGCAACTCGGGCATGTACGCCTCCACCCGGATGCTCTACACCATGGCCACCCAGGGCAAGGCGCCGCGAATGTTCACCCAGGTGTCCGAGAGCGGCGTGCCGCGCTACGCGCTGTACGCCACCACGCTGATCGGCGCGCTGTGCTTCCTCACCAGCTTCATCGGCGACAAGACCGTTTACACCTGGCTGCTCAACGCGTCGGGCATGTGCGGCTTCATCGTCTGGCTGGGCATCGCGGTGTCGCACTACCGCTTCCGCAAGGCCTTCGTCCTGCAAGGTGGCAACCTCGGCGACCTGCCCTACCGCGCCAAGTGGTTCCCCTTCGGCCCGCTGTTCGCGTTCGTCCTCTGCCTGATCATCACCCTGGGGCAGAACTACCAGGCCTTCGTCGGTGAGCACGTGGACTGGGCGGGACTGGTCGCCACCTACATCACCATCCCGCTGTTCCTCGCCATCTGGCTGGGCTATCGCTGGAAGAACGGCACCCGCTTCATCCGCTACGAAGACATGGACATTCGCCCCACCCGCGAATGATCCGACACGCAGGCTTGCCCAAGTCCCAGGACTTGGGCAGAATGCGCCCCGTCCTAGGGGAGTAGTCTCCCGCGAGCAACCCGCTCGCCCGGTACGCGTCAACACACTTGGTCCGCAGACCATGGCGCGTACGATCCAGGCCTGCAGCGTTCAGGCCGGGGTTTGACAAGACCTATGACACGAGCAACCTGACCCGGGGCGGGCAGGTGGCGCGTGTCATGGTGATTCGTCGACCCGCCCCTTAGGAAGCCTGATGGAATCCCTCTTCGTCCCCACCCTGATCGTTGCCCTCGCGGAAATCGGCGACAAGACACAACTGCTCGCGCTCGTCCTCGCCGCGCGCTTCCGCAAGCCCTGGCCGATCATCGCCGGGATCATCGCCGCCACGTTGGCCAACCACTTCGCCGCCGGCGCCGTCGGCAGCTGGGTCGCCAGCTTCTTCTCCGAAGCCACGCTGAGCTGGGTACTGGCCGTATCCTTCCTGGCCGTTGCCGGCTGGACCCTGATCCCGGACAAACTGGATGACGACGAAGAAGGCTCGCTGAAGAAATTCGGCCCCTTCCTCACCACCCTGATCGCCTTCTTCCTCGCCGAGATGGGCGACAAGACCCAGGTTGCCACGGTGATGCTGGCCGCGCAGTACCCGCACTTCTGGCTGGTGGTCATCGGCACCACTCTGGGCATGCTGATCGCCAACGTGCCGGTAGTGCTGGCCGGCAACTTCGCCGCCGAGCGCCTGCCGCTGAACCTGATCCGTCGCCTGGCTGCCGCGGCCTTCGCCGTCCTCGGCCTGGCCGCCGTGTACCACGCGCTGAAACTGGGCGGCGTGTTCTGACCGAGAGCTTTTCGATGGGAGGCTGGCGCGCCGGCCAATGCCTGTGTATCGCCTGCGATACACAGTGGCGATTCCGCCTCCTACGACAAAGGAAGTCGCCATGCCGGAAAAAGACCTGAAGAAGATCGCCCGCCAGCACATCGACCTCGCCTGGAACAAGGGACACCTGGCATTGGTGGAGCAACTGCACAGTCCGGATTTCATCTACAAGAGCGCCTTCACCGCGCAACCGTTGGACAATACCGGCTACCGCGCACTGGTGGAGGAAATCCGCGGCGGCATGGACGATCTGGAAGTGGCCGTCGAGGAATGCATCCGCGAGGGCAACAAGGTCTTTACCTGGAGCACACTGATGGGCTGCATTGTCCGGCCCGTACTGGGCTACCCGGCCAGCGACCGCATCGTCAGCATCTCGGCCATGGGCTTCTGGGTGTTCAACAGCCAGGACCAGGTACAGGAGCTGTGCACGCTGTTCGACATGGAAAGTTTCCGTGCGCAGATGGGGCTGCCCAACCGGCCCTTCGCCGAGAAGGCGCTGCCCTGATCAGTTAAAAAGCCCGGCATGTGCCGGGCTTGTTGTTCTGGCTCGCGTTCACCTACAACTGCTGGCCCTGGAAATCAGAGGTAGTCGTTGGCGTGGAACCAGGAAATGGCGCGCTCCAGCGTGTCCTGCAACGGCACATGCGACTCGAAGCCCAGCTCCTCGCGTGCCTTGCGGCCGTCGAGGAACTGCCCGCCGGCCATCACCTCGATGGCGGTGTCATCGAGCAACGGCATCTTGCCGGTCAGGCGATAACGCCAGCGCCCCAGGGTCGCCAGCGCGCGGGCGCGGTGCAGCGGCATCGGCGTTGGCGCCGGCTTGCCCAGCAACCTGGCGATGGTCGCGGTCAGCTCGGCCATTTCGATGTTGTGCCCGGTGAGCAGATAACGCTCCCCTACCCGGCCGCGCTCCAGAGCCTTGAGCAGACCGCGCCCGGCTTCGGAAGCATCGATGACATTTCGCCGCCCCGGCACGTAATGCAGCATCTCGTCGCGGCCGATGGCGGTGATCAGGCGGCCGGTGGTCGGGCCGATGTCCAGCTCGCCCAGCACCATGCCGGGAATCCCGATCACCACCGGCAGCCCGCCGCGAGCCTGTTCACGAGCCTGCTCGTCCAGCGCCCACTTGCACATCACGTAGGCGCTCTTGCCGGTGGGCAAGCCTTCGTAGAACAGCCCCTCATGCCCCGGCAACCCCTGCGGATGCAAAGGCATGGCGAACGCCGAGCCGACATAGAGGATGCGCGGCACCCTGGCCTGCAGGCAGGCGGCGTAGAAGTGGTTGGTCAGGTCCAGCGCGCTGGCGACTTCCTCCTGCCAGCGACGCGGCCGCACCGGGTAGTAACCGGCGCTGAAGATCACCGCGTCCAGGCCGCTAAGCGCGCGGGCCATGCCCTGGTGATCGAAGAGTTCGGCCACCCGGCACTCCGGCTCCAGATAGGCCAGGCGCTGGATCTGCGACGAGGGTCGGTGGATCAGCACCAGTTGATGGCCCGCCGCCTTGATCGCGCGGGCGGCATGGTGGCCCAGGAGGCCGGTGGCTCCGAGTACAGCGATTTTCACGGATACTCCCTGTTCACGGGGCAAAACAGCGCAACCATACGCTGACCGATGGCAAAGAGGAATCAGCGAGTCTTGGACTGCTCGTAAAGCGGCATGACTTTCGGGATAGCCGCCTGCAGGTTGGCCATCCGCGTGCTGTCCGCCGGGTGGGTGCTGAGGATTTCCGGTGGCGCGTCGCCGCCAGCCTGGCCCATTTTCTGCCACAAGGTGATCGCGGCGTTGGGGTTATAGCCGGCTCGTGCCGCCAACTCCAGGCCGATCAGGTCGGCTTCGTTCTCGTTCTGCCGGCTGTTGGGCAACGTCAGGCTGTACTCCACCACCTGATGCGCCAGGTCGACACTGGTCTGGCCAAGGCCCAGCAACTGGCCGCCCAGCCCCAGGCCAACCTGCTCGGCATAGGCACGGGACATCGCCTCGCGACCGTGCTCGCGCAGCGCGTGAGCGATCTCGTGCCCCATGACGGCAGCGAGTTCGTCGTCAGTCAACTTAAGCTTATCGATCAGCCCGGTGTAGACGATGATCTTGCCGCCGGGGCCGCAGTTGGCGTTGAGCTCATCACTCTGGATCACGTTGACTTCCCACTTCCACGAGGGCGCGTCCGGACGGAAGGCGCCGGTCTGCGGAATCAGCCGTGCGGCGATGGCCTTCACGCGCTTGGCGTCACTGCTGCTGGCATCCAGCTTGCCGGCCTTGGAGGCCTCGCCGAGGGTCTGCTGGTAGGACTGCGCATACATCTGATCGACCTGCGCGCTGGACAGCATGCTGAACATGGTCTGCTTGCGATCCACGCCGACGACGCCGCCGCTGGTGGTGTTCACCTGCTGGCAGGCGGTCAGCAGCAGGGCGGCGGCAAGGCCGGCTACACGAAAGACGCTGGGCATGATGCTCTCCTGAATCAATGCATTATCCCGAGGACAGCGCGCATGGTAGGCCCAGCCCCGGCGGCCGGCAACTATCGCAAAAAACGCTGGCACAGCAGGGAGTTACGGACATTTGAGACCTGCCGCAACGTGCTCGCCGGCGACCGCGGGACAGATGATTGCATTGAGCCATCACCTGCTAGACCGCCCGGTCGACGCCGACAATCCTGCGACAAGCGGCGAACAGCCGCGTTACAACCCATTACAAGGACCGATTAAGGATTTTCGCGGGTTCTGCCGATATAGAAAGACACGCAGGCTTCTGGCGAATTCCGGGTACCCGTATGAAATTCAAGTCGATCCAGTTTTCCGTGGTTGCGCTGGCCGGTGCCAGCGTTCTGGCGGTGGTCGCCGCACTGGTCCTGTACGCGCTCTTCGCCGGGTCAAGAACCCAGGCGCTGGTGCAGGATCGTACCCAGGCGCTGCTCGAACAGGTCATCAATGAACGCCTGGTGGCCCTGGCGCGCGGCCAGGTCGCCCAGATCCAGCGCGAGCTGGAATACCCGCTCACCGTCGCCCGTGACCTGGCCAACACCAACGCCCTGATCGATGCGACCGACGCCAACGGTCAGCCGCTGCTGGGTATCGGCCGCGCCGGCATGTCCAACCTGCTGCGCCAGACCGTCGAACTCAACCCCAAGCTGCTCGACGCCTTCGCCGGCTGGGAGCCTGACGCCTTCGCCGGCAACGACAGCCAGTACTCGGGCCTGCCCGGCTATGACGCCAGCGGCCGCTTCATGCCCTGGTGGTACCGCAAGGACGGCAGCCTGACCGTCGAAGCCATGGGCGACACCCTGGAAAGCCAGAAGATGCAGCCCACTGGCGTGCGCGAAGGCGAGTACTACCTGTGCCCGAAGGAAAAGCACAAACCCTGCATCATCGACCCGGCACCTTACGAGATGGGCGGCAAGATGGTGCTGATGTCCTCGTTCAACGCGCCGATCATGGTCAAGGGCCAGTTCAAGGGCACCGTCGGCGTGGACCTGTCCCTGGACTTCATCCAGGACCTGCTCAAGACCGCCGACAGCCAGCTCTACAACGGCGCTGGCGAGATGGCGCTGATCTCCACCAACGGCCGCCTGGTCGCCTACACCAAGGACCCGTCCAAGCTCGGTGAATCCGCCAGCAGCGTGCTGGACGCCAACGAAGTGACCAACCTGGCCAAGCTCACCCTCGACCAGCCGCTGACCTCGGTGGACAAGGAGCACGGTCACATCGAGCTGTTCCTGCCCTTCACCATCGCCGACTCCGGCGCGCGCTGGACCCTGATGCTGCAGCTGCCGCAGGAAGCCGTTCTGGGTGACCTGAACCAGCTGCAGAGCGACCTGAAAGCCCAGCGCGACAGCGACACCCTGGGCATGACCCTGGTCGGCCTGCTGATCGCCGCCATCGGCCTGGCCGTGATCTGGCTGGTCGGCCACGGCATCGCCCGCCCGCTGCGCCAGCTGGTCGGCATGCTCGATGACATCGCCCAGGGCGAAGGCGACCTGACACGCCGCCTGACCAGCGACCGCGCCGACGAACTGGGTTCCATCGCCAAGGGCTTCAACACCTTCCTGGTCAAGCTGCAGGGCATGATCGGCCAGGTGGTGACCTCGGTGCAGCACGTCAGCGACTCCTCCGAGCACACGGCCGACATTGCCATCCGCACCAACCAGGGCGTGCAGAAGCAACTGGCGGAGATCGAACTGGTTGCCACCGCCGTCCATGAGATGACCGCTACCGCGCAAGATGTGGCGCGCAACGCCACCCACGCGGCAGAAGCGGCCAACCACGCCGACCAGGCCGCGCACCACGGCAAGCGCATCGTCGAAAGCAGTTCGGCTGCGATCCAGGCGCTGGCCAGCGAAATCGGCCGCGCCGTGGGCGTGGTGCAGTCTCTGGCCCGCGACAGCGAGAACATCAACGCCATCCTGGTGGCCATCCGCGGTATCGCCGAACAGACCAACCTGCTGGCGCTCAACGCGGCCATCGAGGCCGCCCGCGCCGGTGAGCAGGGCCGCGGCTTCGCGGTGGTCGCCGACGAAGTGCGCAACCTGGCGCAGAAGACCCAGCAGGCCACCGAGGAAATCCAGTCGATGATCCAGCAACTGCAGAACGGCACCCGCGAAGTGGTGCAGGTGATGCAGCAGAGCCAGGACAAGACCGAGGACAGCGTGCGCCATGCCGGCGAAGCAGCTCAGGCGCTGGAGTCGATCACTCAGGCGGTGTCGGTGATCAACGACATGAACACCCAGATCGCCAGCGCCGCCGAGGAGCAGAGCGCGGTGGCCGAGGACATCAACCGCAACGTCAGCAACATCGGCATGGTCGCCAACCAGGTGGCCGGCGGCGCCGACGAAGCCTCCCAGGCCAGCGCCGAACTGACCAAGCTGGCCGAGCAACAGCGCAGGCTGGTGAATCAGTTCAAGGTGTAGAGCCAGCTCCGCGCGCTGATCCCGTCGGCGCAACTGTCTTCTTCTGAACGGCCGTGCAAGTGCGTCCCCTTTCCCGCTTGCGGGAGAGGGTGAGAGCGCTGTTGATCCTGCAGGGTACGTCGTCAGGCGGGAGTGAGGCACTCCGGCCCATTGCAGGTGGGGTCGTTGATGAAGTTCGCCAGCGCCTGCTCGCGCAGCCGCGCCTGGGGCAGCAGGAGCAACTCCATCAGCCGCGCCGTCCCGGTCTCGTTCGACAGCCACTGCGCCTGCTCGGCGACATCCAGAACCAGTGGCCGACGCATGCCGCCCGCTTCCTGGGTCAGCATCGCCACGCTGTAATAGGTGTGGCCCTCCACCGGATACGCCTCCCACACGCCCGCGAAGCAGATCAGCCCGCCGCCGGAAACCCAGTGCGGCCGCTTGCGCACGCCGCGCCACTCGTAGAAGCCGTTGGCCGGCAACAGGCAGCGGCGCTGGGCAAACGCGTCGCGAAACATCGGCTGTTCGGCGATGGTTTCGACGCGGGCATGGGCGGGAGTGCGCGACAAGTCCTTCAACCAGGCGGGCGTCAGGCCCCAGCGCGCAAGGTCGGCATGGCGAGTACCGCTCTCCTCGCGCAGCATCAGCACGCGCGCGCCGGGCGAGAGACTCCACTGCGGCCGCAGGTCGGCGGGGAAGCCGGCGCTGTCGGCCAGTTCGCGGTTCCAGCGGAACAGGGCGTAGCGGCTGGTCATCGGGACTCGTTGTCGGAATTCAGCAAAGCAGGACGCCTGGGCCGCCTTCGTGATCGTCAGCGGGCCCCGGCAGGGGTTGCGCGGCATTGTACGCGGCGATCAGCTCCCGCGCCTGCTCGGCCATCTCGTCCTCGACCCAGAGGTGCAACAGCCCCATGCCGGGCAGCTCGCCGATGCCGCCGACCAGGTGACGCCCGCCCAGGTGCGACGAAATGCCCTCGTTGGCCAGCATGCCCCCAGCAGTTCGGCTTCGATCAGGTCGGCAGGTGCGTAGATTCGCTGCATCAATCGTCCTCGCGCTGGACTTCCAGGGACCATTCCACCCCATCGGTGCGGAGCTGGAACAGGATCGGCCGGCAACACACCGGGCAATCTTCATAGTAGCTCTGGTCGCCCCCGGAGAGGTCGAGCATGGCCTCGGCCGGCTCGCCGCAATAAGGGCAGGAATAGGCCTGACTTTCGAGCATCGCTGGTTCCCCCGTGACTTCCGTTTATAATCGCGCGGTCTTTTTGGGCGCCCGCCTGACGGATGAGTCGGCGGCATACCCTTCCGGACCGTCTACATCGCGGCCCGACCCGTGATACCCCCGAGCATTCATTAGAGAGCATGATGGGCGAGTTCGAAGCCATCCGACCGTACAACGACGCCGAAGTCCCGGCTGTCCTGCAGCGCCTGCTGAGCGATGACGCCTTTCTCGGCGCCCTGGCGCGTTACCGTTTCCCGCGTCTGTCCGGTCCGTTCGGCTGGCTGCTCAGACCTCTTATAGCCCATCGGCTGGCCCGCGAAGTCACCGGCATCCGCAGCGTCAGCGAGCTGCAGCACAAAGTCGAGCCCTACGTCGACCGGACCATCGAGCACGCCACCGACGGCGTCACCTATTCGGGTGTCGAGCGCCTGCAATCCGGCCGTGCCTACCTGTTCATCGCCAACCACCGCGACATTGTGGTGGACCCGGCCTTCTGCAACTACGCGATCTACCACGCGAAGCTGCCAACGCCACGCATCGCCATCGGCGACAACCTGCTGCAGAAGTCCTTCGTCAGCGACCTGATGCGCCTGAACAAGAGCTTCATCGTGCACCGCTCGATCAGCGGTCGCCGCGAGAAGCTGGCGGCGTACCAGAACCTCTCGGCCTACATCAATCACTCGATCCGAAACGACGGCCAGTCGATCTGGATCGCCCAGGCCGAGGGCCGCGCCAAGGACGGCGATGACCGCACCGATTCGGCGATCCTCAAGATGTTCCACATGAGCCGCAAGGACGAGCCGTTCGCCGAAGTGATCCGCGAGCTGCACCTGATCCCGGTGTCCATCAGCTACGAATACGACCCGTGCGACGCCGCCAAGGCCCGCGAACTGTATACCCGCGCCACCACCGGCGAGTACAGGAAGGCGCCAGGCGAAGACGACCGCAGCATCGTGCAGGGCATCACCGGCTACAAGGGCCGAGTGCACATCAACTTCGGCGAGGAGATCACCGGTGACTTCGCCGACGCCAAGCAGCTCGCCGCCGAGCTGGACCGGCAGATCCTCGGCAACTACCGGCTGTTCCCGGTGCACTACCTCGCCTACGAGGCCTCCGACCTGCGCGACGCAGCGCTGAACGTGCCCCGCGCCGAAACCCTGTTCAAGGCCGAGGAACTGCAGCGTGCGCGCACCGAATGGGAGCGTCGCGTGAGCGAATGCCCCGTGGAGCAGCGCGGCCACCTGATCCTGCAATACGCCAATCCGGTGTTGAACCAGTACCGGCTCAAGCCGCAGGTATGAAAAAAGGCGCCCTCGGGCGCCTTTTTGCTTCCACTCGCTACTGGCCCAGCTGCGTGCTGTACCAGCTCACGGCCAGCGCCAGCGTCATGCAGGCAAAGCCGAAACGGTAGAAGAAGCGATTCATCCGCACGGTCGGCTGGACGCTGTCCAGGGGGACCGGTGCGATCTCGCTTTCGGCAGCCAGGCGAGCCAGGGCGAGGCGTTCACGGCGGCGGGTGGCCAGCAGCAACCAGCCTCCGGCCAGGGCGAAGAACAGGGCCAGGTCGTTCACGATACGACCGGGATGGGCCTGGAAAAGACTCCAGAGCGCCTGCAGCGACATCACAACCTCCGCTTCAGAACTGCACGCCATCGACTTCGAAGCAAAGCGGGGGTCAGTCTGGACGAACGGGCTTGGCCCGTCATGGATGAGAAACAATGGTCGCGCATTTTATCCGCTGGCCCTGCCTCGCAGCCAGCGCGTTACGCTTATTTACGACGAGCGTAAAGGTTATCGAGAAATGGTCTAAGACCTCTACCGCGCTTTGGCACGCTGCTGGCTTTCACGAAATCTGCCAATCGAAGTCTTTCGCCAAGGAGATTCGCCATGCTCGAAATCGTCCCCCACGAAAACGCCTATCTGATGGAACACCTGGAAGAAATCGAAGCCGTCGTCACCGAACTCTCGTTCAATGTCCAGGATGACCATTGGCTGGTCTACACCCAGGCCTGTGGCCACGAGCACCTGGACCTGCCGGAAGCCGACGAGCGCGTGCGCCTTGTCGAGGTCGACCCGTACCACCAGGCCGCCTGATCCTTCGATCGGCCGCCCACGAAAAAGCCCGGCAGATGCCGGGCTTTTTCATTGCCGCCTCGATCAGCGCTGGTTCAGCGTCTGGCCGATGGTCGGGTCTTTGAACACCCGGGTCAGCGCGTCGCTGAGCACTTCGCTAACGAGCTTGGTGTTGGTCGCCTCGTTGGGCGCCATGCCGAAGCGCTGGTTGGTCGAGGCACCATAACGACCGCTGTAGCGACGGGTGCCGCTCTGCACGTCGGCACGGAAGGTGGCGCCGATGTCCGCCTCGGTGACGTACATGCCTTCCTTGGGCGACTGGTACTTCAGTTCGGCCAGGGTCAGGGTCAGTTGCGGTGCGTTGTAGGCGTTGGCCGACGGGGTGAAGCCCAGCAGGCGCACAGCGGTCTCAGCCTGCAGCTGCAGCTTGGGGATCACGTCCTCGCTGCGCACGGTCAGTTGGCTGGTTTCCGAATACAGGCCGCCACGGGTGCCCAGCGCGGTGCTGGGACGACCGTCGACGACACGTACCACTACCGGCTGGCCCTGGCCAACCGCGGCGACCGGCCCCTTGAATTCGGGAGTCGGGTTGAGTTGTTGCGGGCTGAGCGCGCAGCCGGTCAAGGTCAGGCTGGCGGCAGCGATAAAGCCGAGCAACAGGCGAGGCAGCATGCTCATCTCTCCATGGGGTAAGCGATGGCCGGCAGTATACCGGCGGGCAGCGCGGTCAGATAGCGCTTGGCCATTGGACGCAGAACCCGTTCTCAGGGTTCCCGTGCGCGCGTCGATCGGCCGCCTTGACCCACCCGGAGGCGAGACGCACCGGGACGGGGCACAATTGGCAAATCAAGGGGTGCAGACTAGGAAAAAAGTCTAAGGTGCAGAGCTTTTTTTTGTGTTTCGCCGTTATAATCGCCCCCCGATTATAAGGACGCCTCCTGGTCGGGCCCCGCACGATGCCGACACACCGTGTCTCGCCTCTGCCACCCCTCAAAGAGAGTCGCCACTCGCCTCGGTCACTGGCCGTCGCGCTTTGTACGTTCGTTGCGCAGAACTTGGCAAGGATGCAGCCGCCCACTCCGCACGGAGACCGGACCGGCCCGCGACGACGATCCCCTTTGAGCTTCACGCCTCCAAAAGAGCGTGATCGAAGGTTTTTCACTACTTCACGAGAGTGTGGCGAGCAATGAAGAGTTTTGCGTTGGTAGCACCATTGACGTCTGACCCCGCAGCACTGAATCGCTTTTTCGGCACCGGAAGCCGCGCCTGAGCGCCACTTTCGGATGCACTTGCGGATGAGTTCGTCCGCCGTGGACTGCCGAGAAGGTGCGCATTTCCCCTCCTCCGATCCCGGCCCGACACATTCGCGAAAGGTCCCTCGTGACCTGGGAAGAATTCGGACATGCGGCTTTGCCATTGAGTGCAAGCCCGCTGTCACAACTGGCTGCTGATAGTTTTGGAGACGCGTTAATGGCGCAGAACGAAATCGAATCGATGGACGTGCTGCTGGTCGGCGCCGGCATCATGAGCGCAACCCTGGCTGTCCTGCTCAAGGAAGTCGATCCGGGCGTGAAGCTGGAGATCGTCGAACTGCAGGAATCCGGAGCCATCGAGAGTTCCAACCCATGGAACAACGCCGGCACCGGTCACGCCGGCCTCTGCGAGCTGAACTACACCCCGCAGGCCGCCGACGGCTCGATCGACATCAAGAAGGCGGTGAACATCAACGCCCAGTTCGAAGTGTCCAAACAGTTCTGGGCCTATCTGACCGGGAAGGACGCCTTCGGCGCGCCGCGCAACTTCATCAACCCCGTTCCGCACATGAGCTTCGTGCGTGGCAAGGACATTCCTTTCCTGAAGAAGCGTCATGAACTGCTCAGCCAGCACCATGCCTTCGCCTCGATGGAGTACACCGAGGACCGCGCGAAGATCGCCGAATGGGCCCCGCTGACCATGCCCGGCCGTCCGGCTGACGAGCAGGTCGCGATGACCCGCGTGGAAAGCGGTACCGACGTCAACTTCGGCGCCCTGACCAACCAGTTGCTGGGCTACCTGTCCAGCCGCGAAGGCAGCGAAGTCCGCTACTTCCAGAAAGTGGTCGGCCTTGAACGCAGCGGCGACGGCTGGCTGGTGGACATCAAGAACACCCAGACCGGCGACGCCCGCAAG
>OGQD01001394.1_pt1 | contig 15730 bp, 11 predicted proteins | sample 1553091 | NCBI WGS metagenome assembly OGQD01 (sample SAMEA2580290, study PRJEB22360) | human gut metagenome | biome: human gut; feature: human-associated habitat; material: faeces | place: Denmark | collected 2008/2010
CTGATTCCATCTCATAAAATGTAGATGTTCCAAGTTTTTTGCTCATCGCATCTTTCATATCCGGATACAGACTGATCTCATCGATCAGACCGTTGTTCTTCGCCTGCTTTGCAGTATAAGTTCTTCCGTCTGCCAGTTTCTTTACATCCTCCACTGACATATCACGGCCGTCTGCCACGATATTCACGAATTCCTCATAAGCTTCATTGATCTGATCCTGATAAATAGCAATCTGCTCGTCCGTAAATTTGCTGCTGTCCTTATTCTTTCCGCTCGTGATACTTACATAACGGATTCCAAGCTTTTTATACAGACCGGACATATCATATCCTGACATGATCACACCGATGGAACCGGTCGTTGTATTCGAATTTGCATAGATTTTATCCGATGCCATAGACACCATATATCCACCGGATGCCGCATAATGTGCCATATAATCCCAGATCGGACGTTTTGTTGTCTCTTTATATTCTTTCAGTTTCTGATACAGTTCTTCGGATTCATAGACAGTTCCTCCCGGAGAATCTACATACAGAAGAATTCCTTTATTGTTAGAATCATCCATCAATTCATCGATATAATTCATCGTTGAATCATGCTGATATCCGCTGGATGCCTCCAGTGCACTGCTTCCACTCTGTTCCTGGATCGTACCTTCTACTCTTACGATTGCAATATAATCTTCAGACGGTGGATTAAACTGATACGAACCTCCGAGATTAATTATATCATCTGCACTGCTCTGAAGCAGATTTTTTGAAATTGTATTGGTAAATACGCTGGCAGCACTGACTCCAACGAACAGTGCTGCCGCTACTACCAGACCTATGATCTGTTTTTTCTTCATACGTAATCCTCTTGCTCTTTTTACCGAGCTTTTATCTGATATGAATGAATGTTTTTTTATTTACGAAGTTCGATTCCCATACCCTCGAGTGCCTTTAAGATACGGTCCATAGCTGCAGATACATCTGCATCTTCCAGAGTCTTATCCTTTGCACGGAATACGATAGAATATGCAACAGATTTGAATCCTGTTTTAATCTGAGCACCTTCGTAAATATCGAACAGTGAATAGCTTTCCAGATATTCACCGCCCTTGCTTTCGATCACATCTTCAATCTGTCCTACCAGAATCTCTTTTGGCATTACCATACTGATGTCACGTGTCACTGCAGGGAATTTTGCAATTCCTGTATATTTACGATCAAATGTTGCTCTTGCTACGATCTCTGGCATATCGATTACTGCAATGTAGGCTCTTGTTCCGATTCCATAGTTATCTGCAACTTCCGGATGTACTTCTCCAAGATATCCGACTACTACACCATCATAAATGATGTTTGCCTGACGTCCCGGGTGAAGGAATGATTTTCCTGCATTCGGATCGTATTTTTCTTTCTTATGAAGTCCTACTTTATCGAAGAACTCTTCTACGACACCCTTCATAGTGAAGAAGTCGCCTTCGCCATACATACCAAGTGTGAACTGTACTCTTTCATCCGGCAGTTCTGTAAGTGGAAGTGCCTTTGGAAGATAAATGTTAGCCAGTTCGTATAATTTTACGTCTTTATTTCTTCTGTTATAGTTTGTTGCAAGTGATGTCAGCATACCATTCAAAGAAGATGTACGCATGATACTATAATCTTCTCCCAGTGGGTTCATGATCGGAATAGCCTTACGAAGATCAGAATCTTCCGGAAGCAGAAGCTTGTCAAATACCTTCGGGCTTTCGAATGAATATGTCATTCCCTGGCTGAATCCGCAGAACTCAGCGATATCACGTGCAACCTGCTCTACTCTTAACTTGAATGATAATTTTCCTGTTGTAGCTTCTCCACTTGGAAGTGTGGTCGGAATGTTATCATATCCGTAGAATCTTGCAACCTCTTCCGCAAGGTCGGCGATGCGGAATAAGTCATGACGGAAAGTAGGTGCGATGACTTCGCTTGTCTCTTCATCGAATTCCAGATCGATCTTCTTGAAGTATCCGATCATTTCTTCTTTAGAAATGTCTGTTCCAAGCAGCTTGTTGATCTTTTCCGCATCAAATGGTACTCTTACAGGCTCTTTCTTCTTGCTGTATACATCAACCATTCCTCCGACAACTTCACCGGCTCCCATCTCTTCGATCAGCTGGCATGCACGGTCAATGGCTGCCTCTGCATTATTTGGATCCAGACCCTTCTCGAATTTACCGGATGCATCGGTACGAAGTCCGATCTTCTTGCTTGATTTACGGATGTTGGTTCCATCAAAGCAAGCTGCTTCGAATAACATTGTCTGAACATCGTCTGTGATCATAGAGTTTTCTCCACCCATGATACCTGCGATACCGATGGATTTCTTACCGTCACAGATCATCAGTACAGATTCATCCATCTCTCTTTCCTGTCCGTCAAGAGTTGTGAATTTCTCACCTTTTTCTGCAGTACGCACTACAATTTCTTTTCCTTCGATCGTATCAAGGTCATATGCATGCATTGGCTGTCCGTATTCTTCCATTACATAGTTTGTAATATCAACCAGGTTGTTGATCGGACGGATTCCATTGGAAGCCAGACATCTCTGCATCCATTTCGGAGATGGTCCGATCTTAACATTTTTTACAACTCTTGCACAATAACGTGGGCAAAGCTCCGGGTTCTCTACAGTTACCTTTACGTAATCAGAAGCTTTTTCATCATTTCCTGTCTCTTTAACTTCCGGAGGGTAAAATTTCTTACCAAAAGTAGCTGCTGCTTCTCTTGCAATTCCAAGAACACCGTAACAGTCAACACGGTTGGATGTGATCTCATATTCAAATACAACGTCATCAAGTCCAAGAGCCTTAATAGCGCTTTCACCTACAACTGCGTTTTCCGGGAATATATAAATTCCATATTCTGGGGCTTCCGGATACATATCCCGGTTGCTTCCCAGCTCTTCGATGGAACACATCATACCATCACTTTCAACACCACGGAGTTTTCCCTTTTTGATCTTGATTCCGCCTTCTACACGCTGTCCAGGCTCATGTCCGCCTGCTACACGTCCGCCTGCTAATACAACCGGTACCTTGTCTCCCTCTTTTACATTCGGAGCGCCTGTTACGATCTGAATCGTCTCTGTTCCGACATTTACCTGGCAGATGATCAGTTTATCTGCATCCGGGTGTTTCTCAATCTTGTCGATCTGTCCGATCACAATCTTATCAAGATCTGCATCTAATTTCTCATAACCTTCGACTTTTGTACCAGACAAAGTCATTGCATCTGTATATTCCTGAGCTGTTACATCAAGATCCGGAACATACGCTTTTATCCATGATAATGAAGTATTCATTTATAAATCTCCTTTTCGTATTATTACTTGTGCTCGCTAGAACTGTTTTAAGAATCTGATATCATTTTCGTATAACAGTCTCATATCATCGATCTCGTACTTCAGAAGTGCGATACGTTCCAGTCCTACACCGAATGCGAATCCTGTATATTCTTCCGGATCAATTCCGCACATTTCCAGTACGTGTGGATGTACCATACCACATCCGAGGATCTCGATCCATCCGGATCCTTTACAGAAACGGCATCCTTTTCCACCGCATTTGAAGCAGCTTACATCCATCTCGGCACTTGGCTCTGTGAATGGGAAATGATGTGGTCTGAATTTTGTCTTTGTGTCTTCTCCGAATAATTCTTTTGCAAATACTTCCAGTGTTCCCTTTAAGTCAGCAAATGAAATATTCTTGTCGATGATCAGTCCTTCGATCTGATGGAAAGAAGGTGAATGTGTTGCATCTACTTCGTCTGAACGGAATACACGTCCCGGTGACAGGATACAGATTGGAAGCTTGCCCTGCTCCATAATACGTGCCTGTACAGGAGATGTCTGTGTCCTGAGCACGATGTCTTTATTAATATAGAATGTGTCCTGCTCATCCTTTGCCGGATGTCCGTCCGGGATGTTCAGTTTACGGAAGTTGTACTCATCATACTCGATCTCAGGTCCTTCTACGACTTCGTATCCCATACCTGTAAATACACGCTCTACTTCTTCCAGTGCGATTGTATTCGGATGACGGTGTCCGACGCAGTTTTTCTTAGCCGGAAGTGTTACATCGATCACTTCTTTTTTCAGCTTTTCTGCACGGATTGCTTTTTCCATCTTTTCTTTATTTTCTTCCAGAACAGCTTCGATCGCTGCTCTTGTCTCATTTACCATCTGTCCAACCTTCGGTCTGTCCTCCGGTGCAACGTCTTTCATACCTTTTAATACAGCGGTAAGTTCACCTTTTTTACCAAGGAACTTTACACGCACATCATTCAGTTTTTCAGGCATATCGGCAGCTTCAATTGCTTTCAATGCTTCCTCTTTGATGTTCTGCAGTTTTTCTTTCATCATTTTCTTCCTTTCTTCGCATATCTTTATGTCAGCGTATGCTTTTGGGTATGCAAGAGAACCTGCCACTGGCAGCTTCTCTTGCATGCTTTGGCATAAAAAAAGCCCCGCCCCAAAAGGGACGAGACATATAACCCGTGGTACCACCCTGATTCCCGCAAAATATTTTTGCGGACACTCATTACTGCGTAACGTGCATCATACGGCATTCTCTACTTTTATTTCAAGAACACAGCTCGCGCGGGAAATTCATTCACCATCTGAACCCAAAGGAACTTTCAGCCTGTCGATTCCCTCTCTCTAGCGGAAAATGGCTCACTACTTACACGGTCATTGCCTTTATCTCATAATACTTAATTATTGTATCACATGAACAGAAGTTGTCAAGTCAGAAATTCTACTCCTGCTCCATATCCTGCAGGATCACATTCACTTCCCCGCCAAACAGCAAAATATACATACAGAAGTACAGCCACAGCATGATCAGTACAATTGTCGTCAAACTTCCATACATAGATGAAAATCCCTTAAAAATATCCAGATAGACCGAGAAGATCCATGATACGATCATCCATCCGACTGCTGAAAATGCCGCACCCATCAACTGAACTTTCAACTGTACAATATGGTTCGGCAAAAATTTATAGATCATCATTGTAAACACAAACAGCAATACCGGTGTAATGATTCCACGTATCTGCATAATCTGATCCACAAAGCGTTCCATAAGCGGATAATGTTCCGTTACAAACAGATTCAATGTATTACCAAATACTGATAACACCAGCAGAAAGATAATTACAATAATAAACGCAACTGTATAAAACGTTGCGCGTATTCTTAAAATAATATAATTACGTGTCTCCTTACAGTCGTAAACGCAATTCAGACCTGTCGTCAGTGCCAGTACACCTTTCCCGGCTGACCAGAGTGCAACGATAATGGTCAGTGAAATGATACCGCCGGACTGATTATATACCTGATTCACAATGGATGTGATCAGGCTGTCTACTGATTTTGGAAACACCTGAAGGACAGCCGTCATAACGTCTGCCTTCGTAACCGGCGTATACTGTACCAGTGTGATCAACAGTAATATGATCGGAATCAGACTGAGCATGAAGAAATACGCTGCCTGTGCAGCATAGGCACCTACATGATCTTTCCCGACTTGTCCGGTTATTTCCATTACTTTATCATATAGAAACTTAACTTTTTTCATCTTTTTCTCCCAAAATATTCGTCTCTATATTCTACCCGATTTTCTTTCGTTTGTCTATTAGAAATCATTCCGTTTCCAGGTGTGTTTTCCTCAACTATTCTTCCATTGATTATACTTATTTTTCAATTGTTGTTCCTGGATAGAACATTTGTAATATTTCCTGATAATTCTTCCCTTTTTTCGCCATTTCATTTGCTCCATTCTGGCTCATACCAATGCCATGACCGTATCCGCCGCCTATGATTTTGAATATATTACCAGCCTTTTTCACTTTAAAAAATGCGCTTGGAAGCAGCGTACCACTTTGGGCAACCGTACCATCCTGTTTCTTTATTTCATATCCATTTCCCCCCAGCGCCTTTCGTATCTTATTCTCTGTATCAACTGTAATACTTCCCTTATCACCGACAGCTTTTATCTGCAGCGCGACACCTCCCGGTCCTGTTTTCGTTACTTCTAATGACTGTACCGTCCCGATATTCTTTTTTACATTCTCCGCCAAAAGTGTACTCAATATATCCTGATCTATATCAGCTTCCCACCGATACCATGGAAGTGATTTTTCATAATCTCCATTCTTATCTTTTACTTCTACCGACTGAAGATATCCATTACTTTCATTTTCACTCGTTCCCCAGGCTTTCATGGTTGTTGTCTTTCCGCAAGATGTTGAATAATAATACGTTGTTACAATATTACCTTTATATTTTAACACCTCGCTGGCAGTTTCCCTTACCGCTTCTGTGGATGCATCCTGCTGTGCCGAATTATTATATACCTGATAATCTGTGCTGTCATTGACATGCGCCTGATATTCCGGATAAGCATAGTCTTCCATCTGGCGTTCCGCGTAATTTCTTGCGCAGACTGCCTGTGCCTTTAAGGCTTCTTTCTGATAGGATGCCGGCATTTCACTGGGAACAACTTTGCATAGATAACTTTCCACCGGAAGTTCATTGATAATTACTATTCCTTCTGATGTTGCATAAAGATCCAGTATTCCGGCATAAGAAGGATTTCCATAGCCTCTCCTGATGCTGCTGACAACCATCTCTCCCCCATCTTTTGCTGTTACTCTGATTTTTCCATTCTGAAATCCGAAATCTTCCTTTGTGATCGTTATTTTCTCATTTTCTGCAGTCTCTTCCCTGGTACCAGTTTTTTCTATTATAAGACCTCCCGTTGCACTAACCTTTAATTCTTTATGTACAATCTGTTTATATCCATCGGTCATGAGCAATATCCTGATATTTTTCTGTGCTGCCTCCGTACTCTCTGATTTTTTCTGGTCTTTCTTTTTATCATTTTTCTTTTCAGATACAGATTTCAGTAATTCTTCCCATCTGCTCTGAATAGATATTTCAGAATGCGTTTGCTCTTTTCCCACAGCACTTTCTTCTATGCCTGCTTTCAAGCCTCCGATCACACACAATAACAGTAAAATCCATGCTATATAGATACTGTAATGCTTTTTATTCCGTCTCCGCAATTTTCTTTCCTTTCTTCCCACCCTTTATACCCGAAAAAAGACAGCCGTAAAAACGACTGTCTTTTATCTTTTGTATATTCCCCAAAATGCCGGTTCCTGTATTCTGACTCCTAGCACCCAGCTAGGTGGGTATCCGCATCTGCTTTTCTGCCTTCCACTGCAAAATCGATGGCCTGACATATTACAGAGATGTAAGACTCCCGTTTAAAGTATTGTAGGTTCAAAACTACAGGAGTGTCGAACATTCCAGGTTTCCACTGCACTTATTATAACCCATTTACATGGATTTTACAACCCTATAACATTATCCGATTTTAATCAGATTCATTAGTGGATCTTATAACTGTGGTCCTGCTGAAACTAAAGCTTTACCTGCTTCATTTCCTTCATATTTAGCAAAGTTCTTGATGAATCTTGCAGCAAGATCTTTTGCCTTTTCTTCCCACTCAGATGCATCTGCATATGTGTCACGAGGATCAAGGATTCCTGTATCAACACCTGTAAGTTCTGTAGGTACTGCAAAGTTGAAGTATGGGATTGTCTTTGTTGGAGCATTCTTGATATCTCCGTTCAGGATAGCATCGATGATTCCACGAGTATCTTTGATAGAGATACGTTTTCCTGTTCCGTTCCATCCTGTGTTAACAAGATAAGCTTTTGCACCGCTCTTCTCCATCTTCTTAACAAGTTCCTCTGCATATTTTGTAGGATGCAGTTCCAGGAATGCCTGTCCGAAGCAAGCTGAGAATGTTGGTGTAGGTTCTGTGATTCCACGCTCTGTACCAGCAAGTTTTGCTGTAAATCCTGACAGGAAGTAGTACTGTGTCTGTTCTGGTGTCAGTACAGATACCGGAGGAAGTACTCCGAATGCATCAGCAGAAAGGAAGATTACATTCTTAGCTGCAGGTGCTGAAGATACCGGACGTACAATATTTTCAATATGATTGATTGGGTAAGATACACGTGTATTCTCTGTTACACTCTTATCTGCAAAATCAATCTTTCCATTCTCATCAAGTGTTACGTTCTCAAGAAGAGCGTTACGTTTGATTGCGTTGTAGATATCTGGCTCAGATTCTTTGTCAAGGTTGATAACCTTAGCGTAGCATCCACCTTCAAAGTTGAATACTCCGTTGTCATCCCATCCGTGCTCATCATCACCGATCAGGAGACGCTTAGGATCTGTAGAAAGTGTTGTCTTTCCTGTTCCTGAAAGTCCGAAGAAGATTGCTGTATTCTCTCCGTTCAGGTCTGTGTTAGCTGAGCAGTGCATAGAAGCCATTCCCTTAAGTGGGAGGAAGTAGTTCATCATAGAGAACATACCTTTCTTCATCTCTCCGCCGTACCATGTATTCACGATAACCTGCTCTTTGCTTGTGATGTTGAACATTACTGCTGTCTCTGAGTTCAGTCCTAATTCTTTGTAATTTTCAACTTTTGCTTTAGAAGCATTGTATACTACGAAGTCTGGCTCAAAGTTTTCAAGCTCTTCTTCTGAAGGTTTGATGAACATATTTGTTACGAAATGAGCCTGCCATGCAACTTCTACGATGAAACGGATTGCCATACGTGTATCTTTGTTTGCTCCGCAGAATGCATCTACAACATAAAGTTTTTTGTCAGAAAGTTCTTTGATTGCAATATCTTTTACTGCTTTCCAAGCTTCCTGTGTTGCAGGATGGTTATCATTCTTATATTCATCAGATGTCCACCATACAGTATCTTTTGAATTCTCATCAACTACGATGAACTTATCTTTTGGAGAACGTCCAGTGTAGATACCTGTCTTTACATTGACTGCACCAAGTTCACTTTCCTGTCCTTTTTCAAAACCTTCGAGTTCTGGTTTTGTCTCTTCCTCAAATAATAATTCATAAGAAGGATTGTGTACGATTTCTGTCGTTCCTGAAATGCCATACTTGCTTAAATCGATTTTAGCCATCTTCATTTAACCTCTTTTCTTTTATTTGCTGCTGTATATTTATAAATTCTAGTCTTGTTATATTCTCCCACAACAGCATTTGTTTTATTATTGCATTTTTCTACGCAAAAGTCAATACTTTAACAATCTTTTCACAATGTGTTTTTGCAAGTTCTTTCTCTAAAACTTTTATTTTTTATCCTATTTTTTGTTTTAAAAGCACAAAATGCAAGATTCCACACGAAATCTTGCATTTTATGTATTTTTATCAATACAGAAAATATATTTATCATTTTGTAAACGTTCTATACTTCCAGAATATTCTTCACTGTATCTTTCATCTTATCAGCATCACATTCCAGATCATGCAGAATATTTGCATTCAGGATATCTTTGATCGCCTGCGGCATCTCACGTCCTGATGTTTCTTCCAGAACCTTCAGAAGACTGAACTCATCCTGATCTGCATACTTCGGATCAATTGCACTCATGACACTCTTCACGAATTTATATGGACTTGCTGTTGATGCAATCACGCATTTCTTATTGTCTCCACTGTTCTTCTGATAACATTCACACACATAAGATGCTACACTTGTATGTGTATCCATCACATACCCTGTCTTATCATATACTTTCTTGATATTCTGCGCACACTCTTCTTCTGTCGCATATCCAGCTGCGAAATCATCAAGACGTGCCTTCATATCTTCTGTAATTGTATATTTTCCTGTGGATTTTAATGCTTCCATCATATCTTTTGTCTTCTGGTCATCATCTCCGCTGATCCGATAAAGCAGGCGTTCCAGGTTGCTTGAAATCAGGATATCCATAGATGGTGATGTTGTGAGGATAAACTCACGGTTTCTGTCATAATCACCTGTCTGGAAGAAGTCAAATAACACTTTATTGTCATTCGATGCACATACCAGTTTATCGATTGGGACTCCCATCTGTTTTGCATAGTATGCAGCCAGGATATTACCAAAGTTACCGGTCGGAACTACTACATTGATCTTCTCACCGTCTTCAATCTCTTCATTTTCCAGAAGTTTGGCATATGCATTGACATAATATACCACCTGTGGAACCAGACGTCCGATATTGATCGAGTTGGCTGATGAGAACTGATAGCCTTTCTTCGCAAGTTCTTCTGCAAGTTCTTTATCCTCGAACATGGCTTTTACACCACTCTGGGCATTATCGAAATTGCCATGGATCGCTACTACATTTACATTTTCGCCTCTCTGTGTCACCATCTGAAGTTCCTGCACTTTGCTGACTCCGTTCTTAGGATAGAATACGATGATCCTTGTTCCTTCCACATCTGCAAATCCTGCAAGTGCAGCTTTTCCTGTATCTCCGGATGTGGCAGTCAGGATTACGATTTCATTCTTTACATCATTCTTCTTTGCTGAAGTCGTCATCAGATGTGGCAGAATAGATAACGCCATATCTTTGAACGCGATCGTTGCACCATGGAATAATTCCATATAATAAGTATCATCTACTTTTACAAGCGGTGCGATCTCTTCTGTGTCAAATTTGCTGTCATAAGCTTTATCGATACAGCTTTTCAGTTCTTCTTCCGTAAAATCTGTCAGGAACTGTTTCATTACGAGATATGCGATCTCCTGATATGTCTTTCCTTTCAGATCCGACATTGATACATCCAGTTTCGGAAGTTCTGATGGTACAAAAAGTCCTCCGTCCGGGGCAAGTCCCTTCAGAATTGCTTCAGATGCTGTTACTTTCAGATTCGAATTTCTTGTACTTTTGTAATATAAACCCATGCCAATGCTCTCCTTATATGATTACTTTTTCTTGCTGTTTGTATATTTTACAAGTCCACCTGCAGCGATCAGTTTCTGCATGAATTCAGGGAAAGGCTGTCCCTGGAATTCCGTACCTTTTGTTCTGTCGTAAATCTTACCGCTGTCAAAGTCGATCTCTACTTCATCACCTGCTTCGATTGCTTTTGCCGCTTCCGGACACTCAATGATCGGAAGTCCGATATTGATCGCATTACGATAGAAGATTCTTGCAAACGTCTCTGCGATAACGCAGCTGACACCTGCTGTCTTAAGACATAATGGCGCATGTTCTCTTGAAGAACCGCATCCAAAGTTCTTGTTGGCAACAATAATATCTCCAGGCTGTACTTTATTTACAAATTCAGGGTCGATATCTGCCATTGCATGGCTTGCAAGTTCCTGTGCATCGAATGAATTCAGATATCTTGCAGGAATGATTACGTCTGTATCTACGTTATCTCCGTATTTAAAAACATGTCCTAAAGCTTTCATTATTTGTCACCTACTTTCTCTGGGTTAGCGATATATCCTGCGATCGCACTTGCTGCTGCTACTTCCGGTGATGCCAGATAAATCAGGGAATCTACATGCCCCATTCTTCCTACGAAATTACGGTTTGTTGTAGATACACATTTTTCTCCTGCTGCCATAACACCCATATGTCCACCCATACAAGGTCCACAGCTTGGTGTGTTGACTGCACATCCTGCGTCTACGAAGATTTCCAGAAGGCCTTCTCTGATACACTGTTTGTAGATCTTCTGTGTTGCCGGAACGACCATAACACGTACATCCGGATGAACAGTATGTCCCTGAAGAATGGCAGCTGCTTTTCTCATATCTTCCATTCTTCCGTTTGTACAGGATCCGATCACGACCTGATCGATCTTGATTGGTTCCATTGCTTCGATCTCGTCAATCGTCTTCGCATTGCCCGGAAGATGCGGGAATGCTACTGTTGGACGGACTTCGGAAAGATCGATCTCTACAACACTTTCATATTCTGCGTCCTCATCTGCTTCGTACACTTTATATTCTTTCTTTGTATGTTCTTTTAAGTATTCTTCTGTCTTTTCATCTACCGGGAATATTCCGTTCTTGGCTCCGGCTTCGATTGCCATGTTTGCCATTGTGAATCTGTCTGCCATAGAAAGATTCTTGATTCCGTCTCCGGTAAATTCCATGGATTTGTAAAGAGCTCCGTCCACACCGATCTTACCGATGATATGGATGATGATATCTTTACCACTTACATATTTGCCAGGCTTTCCTGTCAGTACGAACTTGATCGCACTCGGAACTTTGAACCACAGTTCTCCCATTGCCATACCTGTTGCAATATCGGTTGTTCCGACACCTGTTGAGAATGCACCCAACGCACCATATGTACAGGTATGGGAATCTGCGCCAATGATACATTCCCCTGCTGCAACAACTCCGGCCTCCGGAAGGATTGCATGTTCTACTCCTGATTTTCCCTGTTCAAAATACCAGCTAAGTCCCTGATTCTTTGCAAATTCACGGATCGATTTTGAGTTCTCTGCTGATTTGATATCTTTATTCGGTGTAAAGTGGTCTGGTACCAGTACCACCTTGTCTTTGTCAAATACTTTGTCTGCCATCTGTCTGAAGATTGGCAGAGCCATAGGACCTGTGATGTCATTTGCCATGACTACATCTAACTTTGCTTCTATTAACTGACCGGCTGTCACGCTGTCAAGACCTGCATGAGCTGCCAGTATCTTCTGTGTCATCGTCATTCCCATAACGAACCTGTACCTCCTTGATCTCTCATAGTTTTATACTGTATTTTAGCACAGTAAAAAAGGGCATGCAAGAAATTATAAATTTTAGTGCATAATTTTTCACTTCTGTTTCTTGATATTATGCAGGTATGGGATCTCAATCGGATCGATCGGAGTAGCCGGATTTTCAATTTTTCCCTTCAGAGTTCTTTTGTGTTTCTTAAGGAGCGCACCACCTTTGTTGTAGAACCAGAAAGAATATGTCAGAATTTTATGGGCCGGTCCCATCTTGTCTTTTGCCGTCTTTCCATAGAGTACTCCGCCTGCTTCAATCGCAGCTTTACTCCGTATCAATGCGATCAGTTCTGTCTCACAGGTAACTCTTTCCGGAAGAATCGTATAGCCTGTCCCGATGCAGTCCGGTCTGTGTGCATCGCTTCCCCCTATTCCCGGCTTTTTATATTTTTCCGCAAGCTTTCTTGCACCTTCGTTCGATTCTGCAGATTCACATGCATTAAAAGCCTCTATAAAGTCAAATCGCTTGATCAGTTCCGGTGACTTATAGAATCTGCTGGTATTCGTAAAGCTCAGGTACTTTTCTCCGCATGGATGTGCAGGTCCTAAGATTCCACCATGTCTGTGCACAAAGTCGATCAGCACAGACACCGGAAGTCCCTTCACTTCCAGGAGACGCATCTTAACACCTTCCGGCATGATACAGATAATATGACCTGCATCCAGTGTATCGTATTCGATTCCCTTCAGAACTACGAAGTCTTCATGTACCTTTCCTTTCATGTGATATTTCCAGTGACGATAGCCATGATAAGTGTCATGATCCGTGATCAGCATTCCGTCAAATCCTTTTTCTTTCAAGGTTGTGATGTATTCATCCAAGCTTACCCGGCTGTCCACTGAGCCTTCCCGCACATGGCAATGCATATCTATCTTCATAAGTAAGCCTCCTTAACTTTATTCTTAATAGTATTATATCACATCCCTCTTAAATTACAACGAAACTGCTTCCCGGCTTTCTTATATCTTTCTTAATCTGATCTGTCAAAATAATACATCCTGCCTGTAGGTAACAGTTTCTATTGCATATTTCGGCATAAAAAATACCTGATGCAGTTTTTAATTTTCTGCACCAGGTGTTTTTCTTATCACATTCGTATATAGAAATTACCGTCTGTGTCGGATTTTCTTCATTAATCAATATCGTCAGGATGAAAAACTACAACATCTGAATCATCTGTTTCAAAAATCTCCACATCATCTTCATCCAGAAATCCGTCTTCCGGCTCATCCGTTTTTTCAACTGTCACAACATCTTCATCGTCGTCCAGATTATCTTCATCTGGCTTCGTATCATCCAGATCAAATATTTCTGTCACAGTCTCTTCCTTATCTGTATCTTCAGCATTATCCGTTTTTTCTTTATCCCCGGCTGCTTCCATACTTTCTTCCGGCTCTCCATCATCTAAAAGCATTCTTGCTTTTTCAACCTCAGACTCCATAGATACCTGTTCTTTGATCTTCTTTGAGAATATCTTTTCTTTCTTTCCAATCTTTCTGGACTGCATCATCGTCTGAACTACAATTCCGATCACTGCGATTGCTGCACTCATCACACATCCGATCCAGCCAATCTTCGTCATTCCACACACAAACGGTAATGCCATTCCAGCCTCTACACCGCCCATGATGCCAGTCACAAATATAACAAAAAACTCAGCAAAAATTACCGTAAGTATCGCAACGATCAGAGCGATAACCGCACAAATAGCAAGTACTATCACTGACTTTGTTTCAAGCAGCGTAACAAATGTGCCGAAGGATCCGAAAAATGTCATAATAAAGATTCCAAATTTGCGAAGTGCCGCACACATAACGCATAATATTACCGCACACACTGCAACCGCCACAAGCATTTTTGTCATATCAAAGCCGGCAATCACTCCTGCCGTTGCTCCAATAACTGCTCCCACAGCCAGTCCTACAAGTGCCGATAACACCCTTACAATTTTCAGTCCAAACAAAGCTATGATTACTCCTACCACAACTGTTGCGATCAAAGCCCCCATAATTTCCGGCGTCTTTCCTGCAACAAAGATACTCGTGGGTCCGTCTGCCGATTTCAAAACTGATGTTACGTTCTCCATATCCATACTCCTTTCTCTTATACCCCTCATTATACATAACCACCGCTGCCGGTTTTGTATTCTCAAAAGTATAAAAGGCCGTGTTTCCGAAGATTCACAGCCTCTGGTTCCATATCTGCCTTTAGAATGCTACTGCTCCCGTTGATGTTCCGTTAATTACATAATAAACAGCTGACTCTTCTGGCTTTATGTATAAATCCATTGTCTTGATATCTCCGATTTTGTTTCCAGAAGATGTCCATGCTTTTTTTACTCTTGCAATGATTTCTTTTTCTTCCACCTGTTTTCCATAGTATTCAACAAAAGCAGTTACTTTAATCTCTTTCTTTGCTGTAGATTTCTTAGCTGTTGTTTTCTTTGTCGTTGTCTTCTTAGCTGTCGTCTTTTTAGCAGGTGCTTTTTCTTCTGCTTTTTTGGCAGTTACTTTTTTCTCTGCCGTTTTCTTTTCTGCTGCCTTAGGCTCGGTTTTCTTCTCTTCTGCTTTCTTCTCAGCCTTTTTTTCTTCCGGCTTAGCTTTTTCTTCTTTTACAATTGAGTTTACTGGCTCTGCCTTTGGAGCTGCGACTTCCTTCTCAGTCTCCTTCTCTATCTTCTTCGGCTCTGCTGCTGCCACTACCTTCACTGTCTCTGCTTTCTTTACTGTCTCTGCTTTTTCTGATGTCTTAGTTTCTGGTGCAGTTACTTTAGCAGTTACATCTTTTGTGGTTGCTGTTGTTACTTTTTTTGTAGCCATTTTATTTCCTCCTAAATCTCTCTAAGCCCTATTACCTAGTTGTCAATATTATAACACATTCTTCCAAAAATGCAATTCCACGCCATATTACATGCACATTACACACCAAACATCTCTAAAATCAGCCCTGCTGCCACAGCAATTCCATATAATACTGCAATAATCTTTACGTTTTCTTTCTTATCCGGATTTACCTTAAACAAAACGACCAGACCAATTCCGGCCCCTGTACACAATCCCGCAATAACCGATGCAAATGAA
>OGQD01001398.1_pt1 | contig 15692 bp, 12 predicted proteins | sample 1553091 | NCBI WGS metagenome assembly OGQD01 (sample SAMEA2580290, study PRJEB22360) | human gut metagenome | biome: human gut; feature: human-associated habitat; material: faeces | place: Denmark | collected 2008/2010
TTCGGCTTCAAAACCGTTTTCAGAGATTTTTATTTCTTTCGGATAATAAGAAAATTTTGAAATCTGAAAATCCGCCATTTCGTTTTCATTAAAAATATTCACTTCCCCGAAAAGTTTGGCAACGTAAGAATTATAAGGATTTTTAAAAGCTTCTTCGGGATTTCCTTTCTGTACTATTTTTCCGTTTTGCAATACAATAATTTCATCCAGCCACGGAATGATATCCTGAAGCTCGTGCGTGGAAATTACCAGAGAAATGTTATTCTGCTTTACGTATCGGAAAAGCTTTTCCCTCAGTTCAATCTTTCTCGGAAAATCCAGATTGCTGAAAGGTTCATCAAGGATCAGAAGCTTCGGAAGTACGGAAAGTGCTCTTGCGATGGCAACTCTTTGTTGTTGTCCGCCACTCAGATATTTAGGTAAAATAGGAGCAAATTCTTCTAACCCGACAACTTCCAGAAGTTCAGAAACCGTTGCCTTCTTTTTTGCGAGATTAATATTCGAAATAAATTTTCCTACATTTTCAGCAACCGTCGCATAAGGCATCAGATCAAAATTCTGGGCAACAAATTTCATCTCAGCTTCTCCCGGAACCAGATTTCCTTTAGGTCCCTGTAATTTTTTACCGTCAAAAATAATGTCACCGCTTTCCCAGTCCAGCAATCCGTAGATCAGGCTCAGTAAAGTAGATTTTCCGCATCCGCTTTCTCCGGCAAGCGCAATAATTTTACCTCCCTCAAAGCCGAGATTGAGGTTCTGAAACAAGGGTTTTTCTTTAGAATAGGAAAAGTTTAAATGATTTATTTCTAATAGCATATTACAAAAGTAATGAATTGAAATGTTTTTAGGAAAGAACAATATTTTTTATTATTTTAGCGGGAGTAATAAAAATTTATAAATCATGAAGAAAAAGCTGTTTTCGCTGGTTATTCCTGCATTTTTCGCGTTAGCTGCAGTGGTTTCCTGTAAAAAGGAAAAACCCCTTTCCAGCGATAGCAATGAAGTGGCAACTACAAAAGACGGGGCACAATATGTTGTGGATACACTTAACAGCAGAGTGGAGTGGAAGGGATATAAAATTTTTAAATCTGAAAACACAAGCCATTTCGGAACCATTAAATTTGAAAGCGGCGATGTTACCGTAAAAGAAGGCAGGCTGGAAAGCGGAAAATTTGTTGCCGATATGGCTTCCCTTACTTCTGAAGATCTGAAAAACGATACCGAAAATTTAAACAAACTTAACGGGCATCTGAAAAGCGGGGATTTCTTCGAGGTAGAAAAATTTCCCACGGCTTCATATGAAATTACCAAAGTAACCCCTTCATCAGAAGGAGATTATAATACCTTACTGGATGGGAATTTAACCATCAAAGGAATTACAAAACCGGTTCAGTTTAAAGCCAATGTTTCCGTGAAGGAAGGTCTGGTAAATATTGCTACAGAACCGAAAGACATTATGAGGGAAGAATTTGGAGTGAAGTTTCAGGCTCCCGCCGAAAATGGCGTGATAAAAGATGAGGTAACTCTTCAGATCAACGTGAAAGCTTTAGAAAAAAAATAATTTTTTTATTTAAGTGAAATAAGTGATTGAAGTCTGCCTCCCCAAAAGAGGCAGATTTTTTAACATTTTTAAGAAAATTATTCAACTGAAAAACCGTATTTTTGCAAAACATTTTGAAAGGGTAAAACAATGATAGAAAAGATAGAAGAATTACTCGTTGAGGTAAACAGTTTTAATGCTACATCTAAGGAGGAGATCGAAAACTTCCGAATCAAGTATAATGGTAAAAAAGGAATTCTGAATGATTTTTTTGAAAAATTCAAAGAAGTTCCCAACGACCAGAAGAAAGATTTCGGGCAGAAGATCAATACCCTGAAGCAGGCTGTTAACGTGAAACTGGAGGATTTGAAAAATGCTTCTGCATCTTCTATTATCGTAGAAAAAGAAGATCTTACAAGACCGGCGTTTCCTTTGGATCTGGGATCAAGACACCCAATCAATTTAGTTAAAAACAGGATCATCGAGATTTTTAAATCTATCGGTTTTGCTGTGGCAGACGGACCTGAAATCGAGGACGACTGGCATAACTTCACGGCACTGAATCTTCCGGAATATCATCCGGCAAGAGATATGCAGGATACGTTTTTCATCGAGCAGAACCCCGATATTTTATTAAGAACACACACTTCTTCCGTACAGATCCGTTACATGGAAGAAAATAAACCGCCGATCAGGATTTTATCGCCGGGACGAGTGTTCAGAAACGAAGCGGTTTCTTCACGTTCTCACTGTATTTTCCACCAGATTGAAGGTTTATATATTGATGAAAATGTAAGCTTTGCAGATTTAAAGCAGACCATTCAGTTCTTTACGACTGAACTTTTCGGAAAATCAAAAATCAGACTCAGACCTTCTTATTTCCCTTTTACGGAGCCAAGTGCGGAAATTGATGTCTATTGGGGATTAAACTCGGAAACAGATTACAGGATCACGAAAGGAACGGGATGGCTGGAAATCATGGGATGCGGAATGGTAGATCCTGCCGTTTTGAAGAATGTAAACATAGATCCGGAGAAATATTCGGGATATGCTTTCGGGATGGGAATTGAAAGAATTGTAATGCTTCTTTATCAGATGAGCGACATCAGAATGTTCTTTGAAAATGATATCAGAACATTAGAGCAATTCAAAACTTTATAAATATTGAAGTTTAAATAAATTTAAATCCTGTAAAAACTTTATTTACAGGATTTTTTACTATTTTTATGCTAAACTAGTTTAAAAATTTCATATTCGAATGATCGTTTTAATCTTTTGACAGAAATTCTTTTTTAGTTAAAAAACACGCTAAAAACACTTACTAATAACACAAACAAAAATGGCTAAGAAATTATTGAATTTTAAAGCGAGGAAAATTATTCATTATTCATTACTCGTTTGTATCCTGCTCATCCAGCTTCTTATCGCAGGCTTTTTCTATAACGAGTTTATATCGAAAAAGAATTTAACTTTTTTTGAAAATCAGCTGAAAGAAGTTCATACTCTGGAAAATCTTACGGACAATTCCCGCGGAGAACTCCTGAATGCACAGAGCTTTCTTCAGAAATATATGGTGAGTAATGATAATACCTATCTCAATTCATATTTTACTTCTCTTAATAAACTGGGTGAAAATCTCGACAGCATCGGACATTACGAAAACAAATATCCGAAGCTTAAAAACGTGTTAACCTCCAAGAAAAAAGATTCTATGGAGATAAAAAAGCTGAAATCTCTGATAGACTCTACCTACGAATATTCTACAAAATCGAACTTCAAAGTAGAAAACAGCCTTCCGAAACTGGAGAAATACAGCGTAAACTACGATTTCGATAAATTTAAAGTAGAAACAAAAACAATCTCCGATACGGTAAAGAAAAAAGGACTTTTCGGACGTTTGGGAGATGCTATTTCTGGAAAAGAAAATGTACGGAAGGAAAGTACAATTATCACGGTAAAACAGGGTAAGGAACCCAATCCCGCCAATATTAAGGCTGAATTCGACAGCATTTTTAATGAAGTTAACAATCATTATAAAGGTGAAATTAAGAAGATTCAGGTAAATGTGGTCAGAAACCAGAACAACAGCGGCAATTTCTATAAAATCTTTAATAATCTTCTCGTTTACAGCAACGGTCTGATGAATATTTATGATGTTGCCATTAAAGATTCGAAAGCAGAACTGGAAAAAGAATACCAAAAACAGAATTCCGAAAGCAATAGAATCAGAAAGAATCTGGTATTCGGTGCGATGATCCTGATGTTCATTGTTTCCGTTTTGATTATGTTCCTGACCAGAATTGCATTTATTTACGAGAAAAAACTGAATGCTGCCAATAAGCAGATCAGTGAAAACCTGAATTTCAAAAACAGAATTTTGGGAATGCTGAGTCACGAACTGAGATCTCCGCTGAAAATTATAGGGTTGTTCATCAACAGAATTAATAAAAGAACGGAGGATGAAAAGGTGAAGGAATATCTGAAATCCATCAGTTTTACCAATGATTCTCTGCTGATGCAGGCAAACCAGATTTTGGAATACACCAAAAATCAGGCTGTGGAAAATAAACTGATTCCGGTGAAGTTCAATCTTAAAAACGAGATCACTTCGATTCTTACCTCCATCGAACCGTACATTGAAACCAGAAACAACAGATTCATTATTGATGAAAATATACATCCGGATATCAATGTTTATTCTGATAATAAAAAGATCAACCAGATTTTCATGAATATTCTGGGAAATGCAAATAAATTTACTGAAAACGGACAGATAAAAGTCACTGCAACAACGCAGCCTGTTGACGAAAATACAATATCTTTGATTACGGAAATCAGCGATACCGGTGTCGGAATTTCCAAATCTGATCTTGAAAAGATATTCGAACCTTATTATCAGGGAGTTTTATCAGAAGATGTGGAAAATCTCGGAGCAGGATTGGGATTGAGTTTATGCAAAGAAATCATTGGTTTGTATGATGGGAATATCTCTGTTTCTAGCGAAGAAGGAAAAGGGACAACCGTACATTTTTCTGTTAATTTAAATATCAGTAAATGAGTGGAATAAATTCAGGATCTGTAAGATTTTTACTTGCGGATGATCATAGCCTGATAAGACAGGGAATTGTTTTTCTTCTGGAAGATATGGATTGGGAGAGTGAGATTTTTCACGCTTCCAATTTGCAGCAGCTTATGATTTCCATACAGGAACAACCTGTGGATATTGCGATTATAGATGCTCATTTTCCCGATGGAAACAGCATTACTGTTGTTCCGGAGATTAAAAAGATGAGTCCAAAAACCAAGATTCTCATTTTTACAGGAATTGAAGAAAGCGCCCATTCTTTAAAATTCTTAAACGCAGGAGCAGACGGATTTTTAAGCAAGCTGAGCGAGGAAGAGGAGATTGCGGAAGCGATTAAGAAAATGTACAGCCATGGAAGTTATATTTCTGAGGTTACACAGGCTTTATTGAGAAATTCCATAAGCAATCCGACACTCATTAATCCTTTGTTGTCTTTAACGGAAAGGGAACTCCAGATTGCGGAAATGTATGCGGAAGGTCTTGGAAATCTCGAAATAGCCAATCGTCTTGATATTAAACAGAATACGGTAAGTACACTCAAAAAAAGAATTTTCGATAAACTTAAGATAGAAAATATTGTGGAACTGATCGAGGTCATGAAAAACCACTATTAAACTTTAAAGATACTTTGATATTGAAATCATGAAATTGCAATATTTCATGATTTTTTTTATTAAAATGACTAATTTTTCGCTAAAGTATTGAATTATTTATTATTGTAGATAAATATCTACAAGCTTAGCGATATATATCTAAAGGATTTATTAGAATTATATACCACAATGTGCCTACATTTGTATCAACAAAAACAAACAATTATTAACCGATAGTTAAAAGTGATTTTTGATTCTGAAAACACAAATGATGAAAAAAAATTATTTCAGAATCAAAGATTTAAAGCACAAATGATAATATTTGTATCGTGATTGCAGAGCAGAAATGCTCTGTAACAGATACTAAAAAAGGTAGCAAAGGTTAGAAAGCAGCCTAAAAAACACACACAATGAAAATCAAGCCTCCGAAATTTCGGAGGCTTGACGTTTTTAATTACTGACCTAAGAAACAAAACGTAATTAAAAACAAGATTCTATTGAAAATTTACTATGGTTCTATTTACAGAATGGTTAAACTTCTTTATTCTTTATGATTGTCTTTTGAGATTTTTGACATTGTCGAACATTCGGTTTGCAGTTAATTTTTAAATTAGTTTTATTAGATTTTAAAAAAAAATCAATCTAATTCAACGGCTAACTTTTCTTCTTCGTCCAGCTTTTTATCCTGTTGTAATCAATGAAGTACGTTAACTTTAGAGAAATATTATTCACAGTAGGTTCACTGAAAAGCATATCATAGTTTTTCTTCACATTCAGCCTCGAAAATTCAAGATAATTGGAAGTTGCGTTTCTGTATAATAAAATAAGCTGGCTTCCCGGAGCAAACCACCACGAAAATCTTAAATCCACATTCCATGCATTATAGGTTCCGTTCAGGTTTTTATCAAAAGCATTCGTTTCTACAAGACTTCCGTCCTGATTCAGTGTATAAAACTGTTTGTACGTAACATCTGAAAAATAATGTCTGAATGTTAATGTAAGAGCCATTTTTTCGTTAAAAGTATATTTTGAGGTCAGTACATTTTCGTAGGTATTTCTCTGTCTTCTTCCGATGAAAATATCAGCACTGTTTTTTCCGGCAAAACCTGTTTCATTATTGCTGAAACTCGGATTAAAGCCCCAGTTTACATTAAATTTGTCTGAAAAACGGTACCGCAGTCCAAAATTGGTAAGAACCTGATTTCTTCCTTTTTCATCATACGCATAATAATCGAAACTGAAATTAAGCTGTAATTTCTTTCGGCTGTCGCTTTCAAACCAAATCCACGAATCGAAATATTTAGGAACCTGAAGATGTCTTCCAAAAGTTCTCGGCTCATAAATATCATTCTGGGTAAAAGGTGTAAACTCTATTCCTCCCCCGAAAACCCTGAAGTTTTTATCCGTAAAACTGTTATTGTTATTAAAAATCAGATTCTGAAAAATAAAAGGTTCCAGTCTGTGGAAATAATTCAGGTTGAAATTCAGATACATATTGTTGAACGTTTTCGTAGGCTGCAAAATTCTGTAACCGTACCACGCGTTGTAATTTCCGAAATTCGTTCTTGTCGAAAATCCTACATCGTTGATGTCCCAGTCTTTTGTAGTGACATTTCCGTTGATATTAAAACGGTTTTTTCCTGAAATTTTTGCAAAGCCAAGCTCACCTTTAGTCCCGAATTTCGTTTCACCATCCATCACCCAGCTTCCTTTTAAACTTCCGAAAGTATTGTAAGTATTTTTTTTGTTGTTGATATCCCAGAGAATTCCCGTTGCATTGGCATCGCGGAAATCTCCGTTTCGGGTAACATTGGTATTCACCAAAGAGACTGAAGAATTCCCGTTAAATCGCTGGTCAAAAACCAGAACATTGTAGTTCGTCCACGGTTCTACGACCTCTCTTCTCACTTCCCCGGTTTCATGGTTTAAAATTGTAGCTTCCATTTTTTGTGTTATTCCGTTAAAAAAGCCGATTCCCAACCCTTTTTTGGTTCTTCCCGAAATTTTAAAAGCATTGAATAATTTTACCTTTGAAGGATATTCCGTTACCTCTTCATTGTCATTGGTTGCAGGATATCTCGAAGGTTCTCCGCCGACTCTTCTTGAATAAAACATTCCACCTTTACTGAATAATTCGGTTCCTTCGGTGAAGAATGTTCTCTGTTCGGAAAACTGCTGTTCAAACGGGGTTAGATTTAAAATCGAATTATCAAAATTTGCCTGTCCGAAATCCGGAATCAGAGTCATATCGAAGGTAAAAGCATCATTAATACCATATTTTACGTCCATTCCGCCGTTGATATTGGCGGTTGTTTTTCCGTCGAAACTGTTGACGTACGTGGAAAAATAAGGCGTGAAAGACAGTCGGGTAGGAGGATTGATGTTTTCAATTCCTTTTAAAACACCATCGAATAAAGTGTAAGAATTTTTCGCGTTATCCACAAAATTCCAGTCATAGGAAGCTTTGATCCGCTGAATCCTGCGGAACATATTCATTCCCCATTCCTGAACATTATTTTTTGGAAATCTAAGTTCAGAATAAGGAATTTTCATTTCTACCGCCCATCCTTTTTCGTTGATTTTTGCGCCGCTGTACCAGATGGAATTCCATGTATCATCTTCGCCGTCCGTCGTGATTTTTGCATCAAACTGAACGCCGGCTGCGGTTACCATAAATTCCAGACTCTGCTGTTTGTCGTTGTACCCGTTTAAAGTAACTCCGAAGAAATCATCATTTCCTACGCCGTCTCTTTCTGTGAGTTCTTTGGCAATTTTATGGGGAGTAGGATCGTACATCTGGGCTCCGAAATAAATTCCTGTATCATCATATAAAATTCTGACTTCTGTTCTGATAGAATCTGCCTGAAGTTTTCCGTTGTTGGGCTCTCTTTCTATAAAACCGGTAGCAACAGGAGCATTCCGCCATTCTGCATCATCCAGAATTCCGTCTATTTTGGGAGATGATGAGGTTTTTGTGATGACAATGTTTTTTCTGACAATCTGCGCATCTTCCTTTTTCTGAGAAAATGTGAGTATGGAAGATAAAGTAAGGCAAATTGCCAGGATCTGAGTTTTCATAGTTCAGTTCTTAATGTTTTAAAGAAGACAACCGAAATCTGAAATCTATTACATCACAAAACAAAAAAATGTCTGCAAAATTTGCAGACACTTTATTTCTAATGATTTACAATGAATTTATTTTGTAAACTTTAAAGGATATTTTACATTTTTATATCCGTCGATACTTGCTTTTAATGATCCGACTGCCAATTCAGCTTTCAATAAAATAGGAATATGATTGGCGTCGTTGGAAACCCACATCGTTACTCCTTCTTTCTCTTTAAAAACCCTTCCGCTCTTCACAGACGGAATAATCTTTAAACAGTTAATTGTCCCGAATTTGGTATCCAGATTTTCAGTTCCCACCACTTTTAGCTGAAAAGGAAACATTTCATCATCAATCCATACATTCATGTTGATTACTGTTCCGGTTTTCAGTTCAGCGGCAGTTTTACTTCTTAAATAATAGAAGCAGGAAAGCATATCCTGAACTCCTTTTACAGATTTGATTACTTTCGATCCGTTTGCCGGCGTTTTCTTGTCCGTTAAAACCAATGTATTGTTGTCGTGGTTGAAAGTCGTTTCCAGATGCTGTCTGTAGCTTCCTTCCCGCACGTTTCTTACGTAAAAGCTCGGAAGTTCAGTCTGCATATTGATGTAGCTTTCATAAAAATCTTCTACCTTAAAAAACGCTCTTACTGCTCCCGTTGTCTGTCCCGTTCCTCTTACATGAAGATGCGGAGCTCCTTTGAACGTAGTTTTCTGTGCCGTAAGATTAGCGGTACCCGCATTCAGAAATCCGTAATGGATTCTCAGCGTAATAGACTCTCCGTCTGCAATATTATCAATCTGTCCAAAGCCCAGAATGAATATAAATATCGAAATAACACTTAAAACTTTCTTCATAATTAAAATTTTACAAAAACATTGCCAAATTCAATAACTTTAAAATATGAAATATATTTGACAAATCTCAGTTTTTTATTTAGACTGAATTAAATATGCTTCGCATTAAAATTAGTAAATTTGCGCTCACAAGTATAATTAAATTATCTTATAATTATGATAACGACGGATATATTGATCATAGGAGCCGGTCCCACAGGACTTTTTGCTGTATTTGAAGCAGGTTTATTAAAAATGAAGTGCCATATTATTGATGCACTTCCTCAACCGGGAGGACAGTTGGCTGAGCTTTATCCTAAAAAGCCTATTTTCGATATTCCGGGATATCCTTCTGTAAATGCGGGAGAGCTTGTGGATAATTTGATGGAGCAGATCAAGCAGTTTCAGCCGGGATTCACTTTGGGAGAGACCGCAGTTTCTTACACAAAAGTGGATGACGAATGGTTTGAAGTCATTACGAACAAAGGAACGGTTCACAGAGCGAAAGCGATTGCTATTGCAGGAGGTTTAGGAACTTTCGAGCCAAGAAAACCTACCATTGAAAACGTAGCCGATTACGAAGAAAAAGGTCTTGAATATTTCGTAAAAGAACCTGAACATTTCAGAAATAAAAAAGTAGTGATTGCCGGAGGAGGAGATTCTGCACTGGACTGGAGTATTTTCTTATCTAATGTAGCGACTGAAGTTACGTTGATCCACAGAAGAAACGAATTCCGTGGTGCTCTGGATTCTGTAGAAAAAGTTCAGGATCTTAAAAATCAGGGTAAAATTAAATTAATAACTCCTGCAGAAGTTACAGCAATTAAAGGTGACGGAAAAGTAGAAGCGATTACAGTGGCAATTGACGGACAGGAACCTTACGATATTGAAACAGATTATTTTATTCCGTTATTCGGTTTAACACCAAAATTGGGAGAAATCGGAAACTGGGGACTAAATATTGAGAAAAATGCAATCGTTGTAAACAATGCTTTGGATTATCAGACGAACATCGACGGAATTTACGCGATCGGGGATATCAATACCTATCCGGGAAAATTAAAGCTGATTCTTTGCGGGTTCCATGAAGCGACTTTAATGTGTCAGAGTGTTTACAACAGACTGAATCCGGGTAAAAAATTCGTTCTGAAATATACAACGGTAAGCGGCGTAGACGGATTCGACGGAAGCAGAAAAGAGGCTGAAAAGGCAGTTGTGAAAAAAATTGACTAATTTTGTTGTCTGTTGTTGAATATCATTACATCAACAATCAACTATTAACGATCAACAAAAGATGAGCGATATTAATATAAAAATTACCGATAGGGAAGGAGTTACGCACGATGTTGTTGCACCAACGGATATGTCTATGAATCTGATGGAAATCATCCGTTCTTATGAACTGGCGGAAGAAGGAACCATCGGAGTTTGCGGAGGAATGGCAATGTGTGCTTCGTGTCAGGTTTACGTGACCAACGATCCGGGACTTGATGAAATGGGCGCAGAAGAAGATGCCATGTTGGGTGAAGCATTCCATGTACAGGAAAATAGCAGATTGGGCTGTCAACTGCATATCGTTCCTGAAATGGAAGGTCTGGAAGTGGAAATCGCTCCTTATCCTTAAAAAGATTTTAACTTACCATAAAATAAAAGCCTCCCGAAGATTTTCTTCGGGAGGCTTTGTTTCTATTATTTTACAGGCTGAAATTTTGGATGTCCCACCTGCCACAAAGCAAATGAATAAATATCGGCGTACTCTTTAAAAATAACATCGAAATCACTTGTGAAATGTCCGTTTTCATAGTTTACATACAGCAAAACAGGTTTTTCTGAACCGGAATTTTTTTGCAATATGGCTGCAAATTTTCCGGGTTCCCAAGGTTCAACTCTGGAGTCGTTCATTCCGGTGCGGATAATTACAGCGGGATACTTTACTCCCTCTTTTACTTTACTCTGGGCATCCATTTCAAGAAGGTTTTTGGTGTCTTCTTCATTTTTTAAAGTTCCTATTTCCGGAATCTGATTGGGACCATTAGGGGTAATCTCAGAACGTAAGGCATTGGTCATTCCCACTTCTGCTATAGCTACAGCATACAGATCAGGTCTTTCCGTTATGGCTCTTCCAATGAGTACTCCGCCCATACTTACGCCATTTCCTATGAGTTTTGAAGATGAAGTATATTTTTGGGAGATCAGGTATTCCGAACATGCAATAAAATCTTTCCATGTATTCGGTTTTTTTCCTTTCATACCGTCTTTATGCCAGTTTTCCCCTTTTTCACCTCCTCCTCTTACGTGGGCTATTGCCAATACGACACCCTGTTCCAAAAGTACGGAAAGTCTTGTTGAGAAACGGGGCTCATATGAAAATCCATAACCGCCATAACCTGTAATATAAGCAGGATTACTGCCATCCATTTTTATATTTTTAGGATAAATAACAGATAGCGGAACCATAACGCCGTCGTGGCTTTTTACTTCCACCTCTTTTACGTTGTAAAGTGTGCTGTAATCCGGATATTTTGTTTCTGAATTAAGGTATTTACTTTTTACGATATCTCCTTTTTCAGGGTTGTATTCGTAGGTCGTTAATGGAGTCAGCCAGTTAACGTTGTTACAGAATATGTTGTCATTTTCTCTTTGGTTGAGAGATAATGAACTGTTAACCCCGGTTGGGAAATCAATTTTTTTTCCGGCAAGCGTATTGATATTGACCTGATATTTATCTCTTACAATACCGTCTCCTAATGAATAATAAAGATAGTTTTTAGAATTATGAATACTTATGATTACTTTATCCTTGTTTTCCGCAACTACTGTGGTGGCGTTATCAGGATCAGGATTGGATAAGCTTGTGAGAGTAATTTTATAATTGGGTGCATTTTTATGAGTCAGCAGAAATAATTTGTCGCCAGAAATAAATAAATCAGTAATATCGTCTGATGGTTTTACGATTTGCTTCCAGTTTATTTTTTTATTTTTTAATTCAGAAAAAGGCGCAACAAATATCGGACTTTCAGATTTTACAGAACTTAATCTTAAAACAATATTTTTATAGTCATCGGTAAAATAAATTGAGGGAAATTGCTCTGTTAAAGCATTCAGTTCCGGATAATCTTCTCTGGATGCTAATACCTTGTCAGCTTTTGTGTCGGTTCCAATCACATGAAGCATCGCTTTCATATCTTTTAGAAGCATATTGCTGCTTGGATCTGCGGTACTCATTTTTGTATAAAGAAGAGCCTTATCGTCGGGAGTAAATTCAAAAGCAAATTCACTCCAGATAGGACCGATTTCATCCTTTAAAAATTTCTTGGTGGCAAGATCAAAAATTCTTAAGTTGCAGATTTCCCCACCTGCTTTTGACAGTAAAATGGCAATTTTCCCCGCTTTCGAGTCAAGTACAAAATTGGTGATTTGTGTATTTTTGCCAAGTGTTTCAGGATCAAAAATCAGCGATTCTTTTCCTGTTGCAAGATCTCTTGAATAAAGCTTAGAAAGGTTTTCGCTTTTTTTAGTCTTTGTGTAGAAATAGGTGTTTCCTCTTTGATAGATTACGTCGAAAGAATCACCGTTCATTTCCTGTACTTCTTTCATGCGTCTGTAAAGATCTTCACGGTGCGGAATTTTATCAATCCCGGTATGGCTGAAATCAGACTGAGATTTGAACCATTTTTTTACTTCCGGATTTTTGATGTCTTCCAGCCATCTGTAATGATCTGTGATTTTTGTACCAAAATAATCATCCACCACCGCTTTTTCAGGAGTTGCAGGATAATTGTACTGTGCGGATATTATTTGACTTAGAAATAATCCTGCTGAAAGAAATATACTTTTCGTGGCTGTATTTTTTTTTGACAATTAAAAGTCTGTAATGTAAATATACTAAACTTCCTCCCTCGAAATCCATTTTCCAACATTCGGAGCCTGATAATTTTTCATCATTTCCAGTAATTCTTCAATATTTTCACAGATTAAAAGCATCTCACGGTTAATCTGCTTTAAAAATCCTTTTTCCACCATTGTTTCCACCAGTCTAATCAGATCGTCATAAAATCCGTTGATGTTTAAAATTCCAATCGGTTTTTTATGAAGTCCCAGTTGCGCCCAGGTTATCATTTCAAAAAATTCTTCCATTGTTCCGTAACCTCCCGGAAGAACAATAACGCCGTCGCAAAGTTCATTCATTTTGGTTTTTCGCTCATGCATGGTTTCCACCAGAATTAATTCTGTCAATTGTTTGTGAGCAATTTCTTTGGACTGTAAAAAGCGGGGAAGGACGCCGGTTACTTTTCCGCCTTCATTCAGTGCTCCGTCTGCAACAGCGCCCATTAAACCAACATCTGCGCCGCCGTAAATAAGCTGAATTTTTTGTTTTGCCAGAGTTTCACCAAGCAAAGCTGCCTGTTCTTTGTAAATAGATGCAGAACCGAAGCTGGATCCGCAGAATACGGTGATGCTTTTCATGATTAACAATTAAAAAAACTGAATTAAATTTTTCTTTTTTGAGGGGACTGTCTGTTTGAAAAGAATGATAAAATTTCCACGCTGCCATTGTTTACGCGGTAATACATGGTGTTAAATTCCAGAATAACCAGTTTGTGAATATTTTTGCTTTCGGATATGGGAAATATGAAAGGATTTTGAGATATAATTTCAATTAAACTTTCAATTTTTTGAACAAGCTTTTTAATTTCTTTATCCGTAAAATGAAGTTGAAGATATTCTATTGTCTGTTCTAATTCCTCTAAAGCATTTGGGGTCCAGAGAATATTATAACCATTTTCCATATAACTTTCTCGCTTCAGAATGAGATTTTAGTTCATTATTATCCGCTTCAGAAATTCCTTTTTCAATTGATTCTTTTTCTTCTTCCGAAATTAAACTCCACCAGTCTTTAGTCTCCTCTTTCCTGAATTGAATCAGTTTTTTGATAACAGAAGCATCCTCCAATGTTGACAGCCATTGAATTAATTCAAGTTTTTCATTGAGTGTCTGTGTGTTCATACTTTGGATTGTTTATTCAAATGTATAACTTTTTGATAACAATTGAGAAAGATTGGGAACAAAAAATATCCAAAATCAAAACGACTTTGGATATTCAATATAGCAATTTTACAATTTTATTTCTGAGGAATGTTGGCTAAAATATCTTTCAGGAAACTCCAGAATTTCTGTGCCGAAGGAATATTTGCCTTTTCATCCGGAGAGTGTGCCCCACGAATGGTCGGTCCGAAACTTACCATTTCCATTTCAGGATAATTGGCTCCGATGATTCCGCATTCCAGACCTGCGTGACAGGCTACCACGTGAGGTTTTTCAGTGAATTTCTCCACGTAGATTTTTTCCATCAATTGAACGATTTCAGAACCCGGTTTTGGTTTCCATCCCGGATAAGAACCGCTGAAAACGGTATTCATTCCGGCAAGTTCAGCAACTGATTTTAACTGTTCTGCTACTGAATCTTTCGATGATTCTACTGATGATCTGGAAAGGTTTAAAATTTTTAATGCACCGTGTTTTAATTCAACTCTTGCGACGTTATTGGAAGATTCTACCAGATCTTTTACATCCGGACTCATTCTGTACACTCCGTTATGAAGAGATTTCAACGTTAAAATGATCTTTCTGGAATCTGCTTCCGAAATCGCTTTCTCTGAAGTTGTCGTGTTTTCGATATTGATCTGAAGACCGGCTTCAATGCTTGCAAACTCGTCTAAAATTTCTTTTTTAAGTCCGTTCGTCACTTCTTCGATAAATTCCTGAGCATTTCTTACGGAAGCAACAGCAACGGCTTCTCTCGGGATTGCGTTTCTCAATCCACCTCCGTCAATAGAAATCAACTGAATGTTTTCTTTTTCCAAAGCCTTATAAAGAAGTCTTCCCAAAATAACATTTGCATTTCCGAAGCCTTTGTGAATATCCATTCCGGAATGCCCTCCTTGTAAACCTTTTACTTCAAATCTCACGATTTGTCCGTTTGCCGCTTCAGTTTCGTAGTTTTGGGAGATCGTTACATCAATTCCTCCGGCGCAGCCGATATCAATTTCATCGTCTTCTTCGGTATCAAGATTCAGAAGGATATCTCCCGTTAACTGTCCCGGTTTAAGACCTAAAGCTCCTGTCATTCCTGTTTCTTCATCAATGGTGAAAAGTGCCTCCAAAGCAGGGTGCGGAATATCCGAACTTTCCAGAATAGACATGATCGTTGCTACTCCTAAACCATTGTCGGCTCCCAAAGTGGTTCCTTTTGCTTTTACCCAGTCTCCATCGATTTCCATTTTGATTCCTTCTGTTTCAAAATCAAAATTTACATCATTGTTTTTTTGGCAAACCATATCCAGATGCGATTGCAAAACCACAGATTTGCGGTTTTCCATTCCTGCTGTTGCCGGTTTTTTGATGATTACATTTCCTACTTCATCAACGGTGGTTTCCAGTCCTAAGTTTTCACCGAATTCTCTGATGAACGCAATTACTTTTTCTTCTTTTTTTGAGGGTCTCGGAACCGCATTCAATTTGGAAAAAT
>OGQD01001402.1_pt1 | contig 15657 bp, 4 predicted proteins | sample 1553091 | NCBI WGS metagenome assembly OGQD01 (sample SAMEA2580290, study PRJEB22360) | human gut metagenome | biome: human gut; feature: human-associated habitat; material: faeces | place: Denmark | collected 2008/2010
GAAATAATATAAGCATACCGGGCGGGCTTGCATCTAATTATGAAAGTGGAACGGATGGATCGTGGTGTGATTATGGAATAGGAAGAGCTCCTGTGGTAACTCTGGCCGGCGGTGATCTGGAGCAGGATGGCCGGGATGAGGCCGCGGTTGCCGTATCTGGATCAGTTCTGAATTACAACATGGCAAAGGCAGGTCATATGACCGTCTATACATATAAAGACGGCGGACTTGTCCCTATAGAAGGTCTGAATGAAGTGTCACTTGGAGACACAGATGGCAGAAAACAGAACTATGGAATGTATGCTGCAAATTGTGCATTTGGCCGGTTTAAGTATCCTGGATCAGGAGCCATGGTCACAGGACTTATAGTTGGTGGATATTATTCGAGCAATTCTCAATATGTGCAGAGGGAATATGAAGCCACGCAGGCTGCATACAGATACGTATACTACGATAGTCTGACGGATAATTATGTGTTGTCAGATTATCATACGAGAAGCCTGGGGACTAAGAGTAAAGAAATCGTGAAATATCACGAGGTTAAAAGTAACGAATATTACAGACCTGTGAATGCACCTATGGCGCTTGCGTGTGCAGACCTTAAGGGCATGAACGGCAATAATGAAAATGACAGTGTGCTTTTTGGCGCAGAGGTATATGCTTTCTCACTGGAAGATGGCGGAATAACAGGTTCGGAGATAGGAAGCATGAGTATATGTACCGACCAGCGCAATCAGGGCAACGACAAGAAGAAAAAAGATCAGGTGTGGATCGGCGATGTCAGGGTTGGCTGTGTCGATAAGGATGCCAAGGGGAACAATTACAGACAGAGTTTTGTGTGCGTTGTGGGAGTGCACAGAGAGAAGAAACTCAATGATAAAGATGATTATTACTGGCTGGACATAGCGACATTTTCTATGGATGGCGGCAGCCCATACAGCAGTCAGGAGGGTGTAGTATGCCAGTCGAACAGCAGACAGGATATGTATGGAACATTTGTTTCACTGTGTCTTCCGGATATTGATAATGACAGTGTGCGGTTAAAGTACGAGGGAGAGTATCCGGTATACACAAATCCAGAGGTCTATGCAATCCTTCAGGCAAGTCCGTATTTTGATGATGTTCAGGAAGTATATGAATATGTAAATAACGGTGGAACATCATATTCAACAAGCAAAGGTTCATCGAACACGGTATCAGCTAACTTGTCAATATCAGTTGGCGCGTATGTGTCGTCGGAGATCCAGCTCATCGGAGCAGGTGAGGTAGAGGTTGAACTTTCGTATGGAGCAAGCTTTGAATATGCAAATACAAAGACAACGGAATATGAGATAACATATAATGCCGCAGGTGGAGGTTCTGATCAGGTCGTTCTGTACTGTTTGAAATATATGTATTACGAATACTCCATATATGATCCGATTGCGAGAAAATGGGAGCCGGTGGTTATGCCGGTATGTCTCGGACCCTCAACTTCAATCATAGATGTGGCAGATTACGACAAGGTTGCAAGAAGGAGCAAGGGGCTCAACGAGATATATAATAATATTCTGAATAACACAGCGGGAGACCCTGCTACATACCAGACTCTTGGAGGTAAATTAAAGTACGCCTATCAGTCAGGTGGAAATAACAATTATTCTTCTGTAAATGCCAGCTCTGGTGCAGATCAGACTCAGACGATATCTGTGACTGATGAGAATGAGTATTCAACTGAAGTGTTCCTTGAGGCGAACGAAAAGCTTGGTGCTGGAGGCGGAGGACTCGGTAATAAGGTTATCGTCGGTGTAACATCAAGCCAGCATGCGGGTCTTGGTCACACCCGTGTAAGCTCGAATGGTGTTACATACAGTGGAACGGTGGACAATGTTCCGGCAGACTGCACAGGGTTCTCATTTGACTGGCAGCTGCGGGTGAACACTGCAAAGCTGAACAGCGACAGTGATTCAGTGTTCGTCATTGGCTATGATGTTAAGAATGTTGTTCGTCCGGCGCGTATGCCGATGGGACTTTCTGTTGTCGACACAACGAGAAACAGTGTCAGTCTTGAGTGGTCACCGTCCAATGATGCAGATTACTATGAGGTCTGTATCGTTGATGCAGGAGGTAATTACAACAGCAAGGCAGTTGTGCCATATACAGTTACTGACTATGAAGTGAAGGGACTATATTCCAACAGGACTTACACATTTGCAGTGAGGGCTCTTCAGGCAAATGGTTCAAAGAGTCTGTTCAGCCGTCCGGCAACCGCGACGACACTTCAGGACAGTTCTAATTTCCATATAACAAAGAACCCTGATGATACAAATACGTTTGCGGGTGGAAATGCAGAATTTGCGGCAAATGCGGTTTATTATGATGGGGATGGAGTAAACCAGAGCGTTGGATACAACTGGCAGGTTAATACAGATAATGGATGGAGAAGCGTATCGACAGGAGGCAGCAATCCTACGCTCAGACTTACTGATGTAAGTGATGAAATGGATGGAAACGAATATCGATGCAGAGTTTATTACAACGACATCACACTCTACACCAAGACTGCGACACTCACTGTAAATAAGGCGGACAGCAAGGTCATGCTTCTGGCGCACAACGATACCGAGAATAAAGATTTGTCGGATGGCAGCGTAGTCAGGGCATCGGGCTCAGAGACTACAAAGGTGGAGAACGTGACTAAGGAGAGAAATCTTATAACAGTCACATCCGGAGTCGGGGAATATATTCTTGTCAGCGACGGAACAAACTATATGTGGAAAGATAGTGACGAGAATTACTATCCATGCAGTGTAAGCGTCAAAAAGGACAGCGACGGTTACGTGGATGAATCACAGACATTTAAAGCATCTGATATGGGTGGCGCGGCATATGGTGTGAGTGAGTCAGATTTCATCGCAGATATTGATGGCAATACTTACAAGCTGACCAGCGTAAATGCAGCTGACTATGCAGGTGAAAAGGTGTCATATGCATCTGATGATGTTACATATGACAGGATACTCGCAAAATGGGTATCAGAGGATGGCAGCAAGAACTTCTATCTTCTCGGAAACACATCGGGAAGTGAAGACAGTACGGTGTACTATTATGTGGCAGATAGTGAAAGCGGAAGTTTTACGATGACTTCAAAGAAGACTCTTAATGTGTCAGATACTGTCAAGGTGGTCCAGACTGATCTCAAATCGGTATATCAGACCAAGACGGTGAGATCTGAGACCACAGGGGCAGAGGTCACATATACAGGAGACAAGATCACACTCAGCTGTCAGCCGAAATCACTGTCAGGTGAGGACGTACAGGGAGATGTGGAATTTGTCATTACAGGGCCTGAGATCAAGCGCATAGCTGGTAAGTACGACAGAGCAAATGGCTGCTATACTGCACAGTGGGAGCCATCCGGACAGGGAATATACAACGTATATGTATACTTTGCAGGAAATAAACAGTACAACGACAGTATATCTGACTCGATGTCTATATATACCTCATTTGAGGGAAAGACGAACATGAATCTGACCATGCAGGATAATGTAAGATACGGAGATTCGGTGAAGATGTCTCTGGAGAGAGTGTCATACGACAATACAGGAAAGCTTCAGGATATCACGGACGATTCAGAATACACAGTTAAGATAAAGAATAATAAGACAGGAGAATTTGAGGACACAGACAAATACGAACTTGCAAACGGCGTGTTTATACCGAAGTCTATTGGAATGTTCCAGATAACGGCATCAAATGGCGGAGACAAGACTCAGAAGAATATAAATGTTGGAAGGGCACAGCTTGAGATAGCTGCCCAGGATACAGAGAAAAGTGTAAATGATTCTGTAAGAGAGTGCGAGGATGCGGTGATAACAGGTCTCAAGGCATGGGATACCGACATAATGCCTCAGAGAGACAGGGATTACGAGCTCAGATCATATGGAGTAAGTGGGCTGCTGCCGGGTATATATGATATAGATGTTGCATACGTCAAGGTGGACGATCAGCATTCACAGGTTATGAATGAACTTGAGAAGAACTATATAATAAACCTGGTTAAAGCATCATACACACTGACAGGAAACGTGTACACAGTTACTGCCAGGCCGGCAAATACACATGGTACAGTTTCAATCAAGTACCAGCAGCCTGGAAATGAAAACAGTGACGGACTCATAGTTGACAGTGGAACAAGACTCCCTGAGAACTCAACGATCACTTTAGCTGCTACTCCTCATAAGGGATATAAGGTTAAGAGCTGGTCACTAAATGGAAAGACAGTTACGGATCCACAGTGTGGAACATCCGGTGGCAAGGCGTGCAGCGATGACCAGATCCAGATGGCTAAGCTGAAAGCAAACATGAATGTAGCAGTAAACTTTGAGCCTGTATATCACAAGCTGACATACAAGCCGGACAATAAGGCTCACGGAACACTCAAAGCAAACTATGTGACGGATGGAACAATTGGAAAATCGTTTGGTTCAGGTGCAAACATTCATATAGAACAGAAGGTAAGACTCACTGCGGTTCCGGCAGCAGGATATGTTCTGGATCATTGGACTGTTACGGGAGAAGATGGAGTTCCAGAGACCGTTCTCGCGGAAGATGGAGTGACAAATAACACATCTCTCACATATGATGCAGAGGAGATCAGCGAGGATACACTTATCACGGCATATTTTGCAGAGGCACAGAATTTCAAAATATCAGTCTCGCCTGTAACTGTTGGAAGCGATGGAAAGACTACAGTGACAACAGGTGTGGATGTCACAGTCAAGGCTCAGCGAGTTGACGGCACAGTGACTATAGAGAGCGGTGAAGATGGTATATATGAAGTCAGCCGAGGCGACAATGTGACCATCCAGGTTACCGTTCCGTCAGGACTACTTCTCGACGGATGGTCAGCAGCAGATGGACAGGAACTTGGAACTATATCAGCGGATCTCAGGACGATGACAGTGTATGATATAGCTTCAGACCTCGATTATACAGTTAAGTACACTGCGCCGAACAGATACAAGGTGACATATGGTGCGGATGATGATGCAGCTGGTGTGGTAGATGCTGTGGCTGCAGGAAGTACAGACGCACTTGTATCCGGTGACAAGCAGCTTCAGGGAAGTGACATAGTATTTACAGCAACTCCAAATGAAGGCTACGAGGTAGCATACTGGGAGGTAAATGGCGAGAAGGTTGATGCTGAGGCAGAAGGTACTGGCGCCCAGAGGTATGAACTAGAATATCTCGGCAAGGATACAAAGGTTGTCGTATACTTCTACAAACAGCCGGTTGTGTCGTGGACATCAGGAAATGACACAGAGATGACTGCAAAGTCAGGAGATTCTGATCTGGCAAATGGCGGATATATCGCATATGCAAGTAAGGATGATCTGAAATTCTCATTTGCGGTGAAGAGAAGTTATGAGATAGCTGACATAAAGGTAAATTATGCAGGAGAGGATGTATTCAGTCTTGCGGAGGACAGCGGAGAAGGAAAGCTGACTGAGACTGCGGATGCTGAGTCCGGAACAGAGAGATACACATTTACGTGGAGTGCTCCGGCAGATGGGTTTACAGGGGATGTGACAGTAAATGCCACATACAGAAAGATCACACCATCCGTGAAGGCTGAGTATTCTCTGAAAGTGATAGAGAAGGCTTCTGCCGGAGAGTCGTCAGGAAAGACACACGGCTCTATAAGTGCAGATGTGTCAAGAAAAAATCTCCCTTCATACATACAGATAGGAGATACCATAAGTGATGCGACGGAGAGCAAATCTGCGCAGATCACAGACATATACAGAGATTCTGTCATCACATTCAAGGTTGTGCCTGATGATGGATACAATGTAAAAGAATGGATCATAAATGGACATAAGCTGACAAGCGAGACAGAGAATATAAAGTTATATTCAGACAAGAAAGTAAATGATACCCTTAAGATCACGGTTGACGGAGATTCATCTGATGTGACAGTTATGGCTGGTCTTGAGCTGGTTGGTGATGTACTCACATTTGGTCCTGAGACAGAGGGAACAGGTGAGGTGAGCGCCATGATCACATCTACAAAGCTGGTGCTCGAATCAGGAGATATGATAGGTGCTGCTTCATATGTGGAATTCACAGCGGCAGCTGCAGAAGGATACGAAGTTGCAGACTGGCTTGTAAATGGAATCAGTCAGGGCGTGGCAGAGAAGATATTTGCATACAAAGTGCCAAAGGATACGAGAGTTGATGTGAGGGCTGTGTTTGACAGACCTGTGTATAAGATAACATGGTCATCAGATGAGGGTGGACAGATAAAGGCAGAGAACATGACAGCAGATGAAGTGCTTGAAGGTAATTCTGCACAGATCAGAGGAGACAGAGAGCTTAAGTTCACAGCTGATGCCGACCAGTACATGGAATGTACAGGATTTACAGTAAAGACAGCAGAGGGAACAAAGGATTACACAGCAGAGGAGCTTGGCAGCAACGTATTTGTGGTTGACAAGGTGGCATCTGACATAGATGTTGTTGCTCACTTTGCTAAGCAGGAACTCAAGTCAGTTATAACCTTTGAGGCAAATGATGCTGCTCTTGGAGCTGTGACAGCGGTATATGGACTGGACGAGAAGGCTGAGATCACAAGTGGCGATAGTCAGGTATCCGGCGGAGATGCAGTATTTACGGCAGCTCCTGCAGATGGCCAGATGATCGAGGGCTGGTATCTTGATCCTGAGTGTACACAGGCTATAGAAGGCACTGAACTGGAGCAGACTACCTATGAGGTGAAGACTATCTACACAGATGTGGCAGTATATGTTAAGTTTGTGGAGATTCCAGAGTATACAGTTAAGGTAGGTACAACAGGAACCGGATCGGCGAAGATCACTGCATCTTCTGACGGTGAGGAACTTGAGATCGTATCAGGAGAGGTTAAGCTCAAGAGACATAAGGATCTTACAATAACAGTTGCACCGAAGGATGAATACAACACAGTTGAGCACTGGACAGTTGACGGAGCAGATGTTGATTCAGATGAACTCACATACAAGCTGACAGACATAACAAAGGATGCAGAGATATATGCATATATCGCACCATCACTTCTTGTAAATGTAATATTCAAGAATGAGGATGAAGTTAAGAAATATGACAATATAGACATCAGTACAGGTTATGTCGGCGAGGATGGAGATATAAGCGGACTTAAGCCAATAAATGCTGAGAATAACTTAGTGAGAATAGGTTCTGGCAAGGATGTAAGATTTGCCATAACACCTTCTGATGATTATATGATCCAGGCATGGACAGTTAAGTACATCAGAGGCGGAAAGGTTGTCAAGGAAGAGTCTGGCACTGACTTTGGATTTACCAACGAGATACTTTTAAATGATGTTACAAACAGCATAGAGGTAAGTGCAGAGCTTGTTGACAGAGTTGGATATGCCATTCCTGTAGAGGGAAATTATGACAGAGATAATAATCTGATAGAGACTGCAGGTGGTGAAAGCACACCGGAGACAGCTTACACTATAACAGACCTTACAAAGATACCAGACAATGTGGTATTCAAGAATGACAATGGCGTAGTTCTTGATAATATGGTAAGAGAGAACGGAGATGCGAGTGTTGTTATTACACCTGCTGAGGGCTGGAGAATCAGAGATATAATCATTGATGAACCAGAGAACGCTGAAAATTCAGAGGAGTCAGAGAATATCATGTCAGTCCAGCCAGTGCTTGCAGAGGATGGAACTGAGACAGGAGCATATCTTGTAAGTGATGTAAACGTCACAAAGAATATGGAGTTTAAAGTTGATGCAGTTAAGCTTTACTCTGTAACAATAGCAGATACAGAGCATGGAAACATAAAGGTGACAAAGCCAGATGGCACAGCGGTGGAGAATGGTGAAATGATTGACGAGAAAACTGTTCTTACATACACAGCAACACCGGATATGTACTATGACTTTGACGCATGGACAGAGGATGCGGCAGATCAGGCTGAGAGCACATTTGAAAAAGCCCTTGACGAAAGTATCACAGTGGGAGCAGCCTTCAAGGCAAGATATGCAAAGGTAAGTATTGCCACAGTGAAGAATGGTACGGTAACTGTCACAACAGCTGACGGTAAGAAGATATCTAACGGACAGCTGGTTCAGGAAGGCACAGATATCATCTGCAAGGCAATTCCTGCAAAGCATTGTGATCTGTCAGCCTGGGGCGGAGATGCCAAAGGCAAGACTGGTACTACAGTGAAACTTACGGTGACAAAGAACATGAATATAAGAGCGGCATTCAAGTTCAGGTATGTGAAGGTAGCTATTGGAAAGACTGAAAACGGATCGATCACAATCAAGACTGCGGAAGGCAAAACAGTTAAGAATGGTGCATCAGTGATCGAGGGAACGGTTCTTATCTGCACGGCAAAGGCGGCAAACAACTGTAAACTTGGAAGCTGGACAGGAAGCTTCAAGAGTACAAAAACTTCGGTAAAGGTTGCTGCAAATAAGAATATGAAAATCAATGCCAGGTTTGTAGCAAAAATACCGGCACAAAATACAGCTGGTATCAATAAGAATATCCATGCAGTAGTATCCGGAAACAAAGTGACAGTTGTGTGGGGTAAGGTTAACAAGGCTGACGGATATGATATATATGCACAGGAGTGCTATGTAAACTTTAACTCGAAAAGTCTTATTAAATCGGTAAAGGGCGCATCGGCAACCCGAGTTACAATATCCAGCATTAATGGCAAATCACTTGCTAAGTTAGATACGATCAAGCTGAGAGTAAAGGCATATAAGCTGGTAAATGGTAAGAAGAAGTATATAGACAATAGTGTCATGCTTCATATAGTTACCAATAGCAGCAAATATACCAACATCAAGAAGGTTCTGCTTCCACAGAAGAGCTACGTGTTGGGAGTTAAGCAGACGATTAAGCTTAAACCTGGATATACCAAGGCAGATGCCAGCAAGAAGGTGCTTGATGGCACACATGGTGCAAGGTATTTGTATGCATGTACAAATAAAAATGTTGCTACAGTTGATGCCAAAGGAAGAATAAAGGCAAAGGCCGCAGGAAAGTGTACGGTCTATGTAATTGCTGTAAATGGCACTACACAGGCTGTGCAGATTATAGTAAAATAAAAATAGTAGCTGCATGAGGTGCTTGATATCCGGCCCGTTGGGGCTGGATGCAGGCACCTTTGCTGATATATACAGGGTGTTGATTATCTATACCGGGATTAAAAAGTGAGAAAAGGAGATTTGTACATATGGGGAATACGGCTTCGGGTAATAAAGGCTGTTTTATAAAACCGAAAAAAGCCTGGAGGCTTCTGAAGACAGCGGATGAAGGGAATGTAACTGCATATATATTCGGGGTCAGTGGTTCGGGAAAGACGACTCTTGTCAGCAGATATCTTGGAACACGTAAGTACATGGTGGTGGATGCCGGCGGTATCAGACCGGATGACCTTGTGGTAGAAAGCAGCAACGCAAGAAAAATAATTGTCATAGATAATCTGCACGAGCTCTCATGGGGGGATGTGGACACAGTGAGGGAGCAGATCATAGAACTCATTAGAAGAGAAGACGTATGGGTTATACTCGTTGGCCGGTGTCCGGTTCCCCCATGGCTTTCTGCTGTAAGATTTCAAGAAGGATTTTATGTGGTGGACAGCAAGCTGCTTATGTTCAGTCTGGAGGATATAAAGAAGTATGCTGAATACGCTGGATTTAGCATCAATGAGGCACAAGTGCAGAGAATGTACTATGAGACTACAGGACTTCCGCTGGCTGTGGAGATGTGCCACATCAAATACATGGAAATGGCATATACAAGCGAGATAACAGATGATATGTATAATGATTTTTCGAGACGCGTTGAGGATGAGATGTGTAATTACCTTGAGTATCATGTGTATGATAACTGGGATGTGGAAATGCAGGAATTTCTCATGGAAATATCCGTGGTGGATGAGTTTACAACAAAACAGGCTGAGATGATAACCGGAAGAAGTGACAGTGAGCTTTTGATCGAGAGGGCAAAGTGGCTTGGAAACTTTATGACCAGCCGGATGGATAAGGATGGCAATACACAATATCAACTGCAGTTTCACATGAGGGTCTCTATGCGCAGACGTCTTAAGCGGAAGTACGAGAAAGAGCGTATAAGAGGCCTGTATGAGAATGCCGGACTGTTTTACAGACTTAACGGAGATATAAGGAAAGCTTTGGAGATGTATGAAAATGCAGGAGTTACAGAGCGAATAGTTTCAATACTTGTCGATAATGCCAGACATGCGGCGAACAGTGGTTATTACTATGATCTGAAAAAATATTACCTGGAACTTCCGGATCATGTCATCGAGAAAAGTCCTGAGCTTATGTGTGGTATGAGCATGCTGCAGTCACTCCTTCTAAATCCTGATGAGAGTGAAAGATGGTACGACAGACTAAAATTATATGCAGATGAAAACCAAGGAAGTGCCAGGAAAAATGCAAAGGGACTTTTGCTGTATCTGGATATTGGTCTGCCGCACAGGGGGAGTGTTGATGTATTAAAGCTTTTGAAGTCAGCATACACCATGGTTTTTAATAAAGAAGTAAGAATACAGGAATGGTCGGTTACATCCAATCTGCCATCAATGATGAATGGCGGAAAAGATTTCTGTGAGTGGAGCAAGAGAGACAGAGAGCTGGCGTCGAAGGTTGGCAGGATTGTTGAGTTTGTACTTGGAAAATACGGAAAAGGTCTTGTAAATCTTGCTTTGGCGGAGAGTTTTCTTGAAAAGAGCGGAGATAATTACGAGGTGGCAACGCTTGCGGCAAAGGGCAGAATGCAGGCGGAAGCAGGAGGAAAAATCGAGCAGTGCTTTGTTGCTGATGGTATATTGGCGTGGCTGCATTTGCAGAACGGAAAGCCACAGGAGGCTCTTGAGGTTTTGAATGGAATAGAGGGAAAGGCTGAAAAAGAGGAAGGACAAAATCTCCTTCCCAATATATATGCATTTGAGACCAGATGCAGCCTGTACAGAGGAGATAGAGCCTGTGTTACAGGTTGGATGGAAAATGCTCCGGATGAAAATGTTGAATTCAGGATATATGACAGGTTTATCTATCTAACCAAAGTGAGAGTATACCTTCAAAGCGGACGGAATGAACAGGCATATTCGCTGCTGACAAAGCTGAGATATTATGCTGAGATGATGTCCCGTACGTATATAGGGATAGAATGTGGTGTGCTGATGGCTGTAGCTTTGCAGCGATTAAAAAATGATGACTGGAAAAAGGCGATGTGCAATGCTATTGATACTGCGATGGAATATAGCTTCACAAGGATTATATCCAGAGAAGGTGCGGCGGTGAATACTCTTATAAATACCTGTGGATGGAAAGTCGAGAAAGATGGTGCTGACGATAAGGAGATAGCCGCAAGAAGGGCATATTTCAGACAACTGCAGAAGGAGACTGAGAGTATGACGAGATACTACCCCGGATATATGAAAGCGGGAGTGGATGATGTTCAGCTCAGTGAGACTGCTACAGCCATACTTAAATTGCAGGCAGAGGGCTTGTCTAGGCAGAAGATAGCGGACAGACTCAACATGTCGGAGGCGAATGTAAAGTATCATCTGAACCAGGTGTACAGAAAACTCGGGGTGACTGATAAGGCCGGGGCGGTCAGGGAGGCATCTAACAGGGGACTTATCTAGTGATTGTGAGATTTGCGTTCGGTGGTGGTTTACTTGAATACACCGTATGTAAAAGTTGCATATGAATGTATGCTATGAATGTACATAATTAGGGTGGAAAAACTTAGACTGTTGTTGTATTATGTCTATAATTATGATTACATACGAATCAGTAACGTCAGATTGAGATGAGGATAATTTCCGTATGGCATAAAAGTGTTGGTGAAGATGGCGTTTGGAACTTAGAGAATGAGCGAGTACGGACGGATTCGTATTTGACAGGTATTCAAGGAGGAATTACGACGTGAATTTTTTGGAAGAGAGAATAACTAAGGATGGAATAGTAAAGGAGGGCAATGTTCTCAAGGTGGATAGTTTCCTGAACCACCAGATGGATATACGTCTGTTTGATCAGATCGGTGAGGAGTTCAAGAAGAGATTTGAGGGAACAGAGATCAACAAGATCCTTACTATAGAGGCATCCGGAATAGGCATTGCCTGCGTTGTTGCCAGACATTTTGATGTGCCTGTTGTATTTGCGAAGAAGTCAAAGAGCATCAACATAGAGGGCGATGTGTATGTGGCAGAGGTAGAGTCATTTACACACAAGTGCAAGAATCAGGTCATCGTGTCCAAGAAGTTCATCAATCCTGAGGACAAGATTCTTATCATAGATGATTTCCTTGCAAATGGATGTGCGCTTCAGGGACTTATCTCCATAGTGAAGTCAGCAGGCGCCAGCGTAGAGGGAATCGGAATCGCAGTTGAGAAGGGCTTCCAGACAGGTGGTCAGGTCATCAGGAATCTAGGATATCATCTTGAGTCGCTTGCGATAGTGGACAGCATGGACGCTGCTACGGGCGAGATAAAGTTCAGGGAGCAGTAGGATCGCTGCGGGATATTTGCTGAGAGGTGGGGGATATGGGAAATAACAATTTAGAAGAAAAAAATGTTTCTATGCCTGAGAAAATTGGAGGCGTAATATTTGGCATATGGTTTGTTGCCAGTATTATAGCCGGATTTGTTGCAAGTGAGATCGGAACGGATGCTGTTATGCTTGTTGTGGGGCAGTTTTTTGCCGGGATAGTTCTTGTCATAATTCTAAAGACTCTTATTCCAATGATTAAGAAGCGAAAGCGGGGGAGCATCATCGGTATAGTGTTCATATCTGTGTTTGCCGGTGCTGCATCGGCGCTGATATGGGCGGCGTGTGCTGTGAAAGATGGCTCTTTTGCGGATAAGATAGTATTGCTCCCGGAACGGATATTGGGGAGAGAAAATTGCAATGTTGGAGCATTTTATGCAGAGATATTTGCCTGTGCATTCTTTGTGGTCAGTGCAATAACACTGCTCTCTGTGATATGTAAGAGAAAAGCGCTTGAGCGAAGATGTTCATTTACTGTGAAAGCTGTATGCCATGATGTACGTGCAGATATGAGACAGGATATGAGAGCCGGCAGAAGATATCCGGAGGCGGGAGTATTTGAATTTACATACAGGGATAAGCAGTATAAAGTGTATGAGCAGACATATGTATATGGACTGAATATAAGTAAAGGCGATGTGGTATATCTTTATATCAACCCAGAAAATCCGTACGAATTTTATCTGGAAAACAGTGGTATATTCAGCAGTCAGGCGATATGGTCAGCAGTTTTTTTGATGGTTATATCAGGTTTGATGGCCGCAGGCTGCAATTTGTTGATTTTTAGGTGAAAAAATAGCCAGGTGTATGTTCTCCAATTTGGAGAATATGCACCTGGCTGTTTCTACGTAATTTTATCTAAAACTCTTCAGCCAGTTCACAAGAGAGTCATGCCAGATGTTGTCTGTGACAGTCTTCTTCATCTGCGCATCAACAGGTCCGTTGCCTGCAAGCTTTGCCAGGATAGCAGCCTGAAGTTCAGGAACTGTCATGGATTCCGGAGACTTGCTCCAGTCAACTGTGATGGTTTCTGGATCAACCGGGGTGTCGGCAGCAGCTTGGGCAGAAGCGTCCTTGGCTGAATCTTTTACCTCGTTGGCGGCAGAAATATTCTTCTCAGTATTGGTTGTGTTTTTCTTAGCATCTGCAGATTCTGTAGCAGTCACAATGTCTTTGGATTCTTTGGATTCTATCTTTGGTTCAGCTCCCTTATTGCCTTTTGCATCGGTAGCTGTTTCAGATGCAGCTTTATCTTCTGTGTTGGTCTTAGCTTCGCTCTCAGTCTTCGTCACAACCTTAACCGGCTTTACATCCAGGTCTGTTCCATCAGGCACCCAGATCTCACCACTGTTTGCAGGCTGGGTTATGTTGATATGACCATCCTGTACAGATACCTTTTCGCCTGACAGGGCGCCGATGTATGCTGTGCAGTTCCCTGCTGCAAGGTGCATTCCGGCTGGGGCATCGTCGTTGTTCACAGATACGATGACACGGGTTCCGTCAAGATCCCTTGCGTATGCGAACTGTCTGTTGGTGAGCATCAGCTCATCGTAGCTGCCATATGACAGTGCAGGAACGGCCTGACGTACCTTGCCGAGTGCGGCGATGAGTGCTGTACAAGGATTAGTTTTTACTGAATCCTTGTAATCTTCTATATTGAGAGCTGGTCTTAAGCTGTCGTCCGAGCCATATTCCTTGCGTCCCTCAATGCCAAATTCCGAACCGTAGTATATGCTAGGCACACCCGGAAGAGTGTAGAGCAATACATGTACAGGTGCAAAATGAGCCTTATTGGTAAGTTTTGTATAGATACGCTCCACATCATGGTTGTCTACGAAGTTGTAGAGCTTTAATGTTCCCATGTTCTGGAGACGTCTTACAGTGTGCGCGATTTCAAAATAGTTGTGGTCATTGTGGCCGCTGTACAGAGCCTTGTGAAGTGTGTAGTTGGTGACACTGTGAAGAGTCTCGCCGTTTACCCAGCGGCTGTAGTCGCCGTGGATGACCTCACCCATGAGCCAGAAATCCGGCTTCACTTCATTTGCTGTGCGGCGCAGTGCCTTCATGAAATCAAAATCAAGGACGTCCGCAGCGTCAAGTCTGATTCCGTCCACATCGAACTCACTCACCCAGAAACGAATCACATCGCATATATAGTCAACGACAGCAGGATTCTTCTGATTCAGCTTGACGAGAAGGTTATAGCCTCCCCAGTTGTCGTAAGAGAAACCGTCGTTGTACTCGTTGTTGCCCCAGAAATTCACGTTGCAGTACCAGTCTTTGTAATGTGAATTCTCTCTGTTTGCCTGGATGTCCTTGAATGCGAAGAAGTCACGGCCTGTGTGGTTGAACACTCCGTCGAAGATGACCTTTATTCCCTGTTCATGGCAGTAAGCCACAAATGCTGTCAGGTCCTCATTTGTTCCGAGACGGGAGTCGAGCTTTTAACCGCCCTTGTGGAAAACCTCCCGGAAATCATTACGACGATATGCGAGGTTTTGCCGCAAATCATCGAGAGCACTATCTCGACGCTCCTCGACCATTTGCCGGAAATCGTAGAGGCGGGCGTAAAGCTCTTGACGGCGCTTATTACCAACCTCCCGCAAATTATTTTGACGATAGTACAGGCGCTCCCGCAAATTATCACGGCGGTAATTAACGCCCTCGTGAACAATATACCGAAAATCATCGAGACGGGCGTAAAGCTCTTGACTGCCCTCATTACCAACCTCCCGCAGATTATCGCCGAAATCGTCCGCGCTATGCCGCAGATTATTACCGGCATCGTGAGCGCGCTCGGCGAGGGCGTGTCGCAGGTCGCGGAGGTCGGCGCAAACCTCGTCCGGGGCTTGTGGCAAGGCATCCAGTCGCTCGCCGGGTGGCTATGGGATAAAGTGTCCGGGTGGATTTCCTCCATTTGGGACGGCATTACGGACTTTTTCGGCATCCACTCCCCGAGCACAAAAATGGCGTGGGTGTCCGAAATGAACGTCGAGGGCGCAGTCGTCGGCATTGAGAAGAACAAGAGCAAGGCCGTAAAAGCCTATGGAGCTATGGG
>OGQD01001403.1_pt1 | contig 15652 bp, 11 predicted proteins | sample 1553091 | NCBI WGS metagenome assembly OGQD01 (sample SAMEA2580290, study PRJEB22360) | human gut metagenome | biome: human gut; feature: human-associated habitat; material: faeces | place: Denmark | collected 2008/2010
AATCGTCCCTACATTCACGTGCGGTTTCGTACGCTCGAATTTTTCCTTAGCCATTATCGGCCCTCCAATAAACGGTGCTTACTTCTTGTTGATGACAGCCTCGGCGACGTTCTTCGGCGCTTCGGAGTAGTGTTTGAATTCCATCGTGTAGGTGGCGCGACCCTGGGTGAGCGAACGCAGCGAGGTGGCGTAGCCGAACATTTCGGACAGCGGCACTTCGGCGCGCACTTCCTTGGTGCCGTCCGGCAGGTCGTCCATGCCCTGAACGATGCCGCGACGCGAGGAGAGGTCGCCCATGACGTTACCCATGTAGTCTTCCGGGGTTTCGACGACGACGGCCATCATCGGCTCGAGCAGCGTCGGGCTGGCCTTCTTCATGCCTTCCTTGAAGGCCATGGAAGCCGCCATGCGGAAGGCGTTTTCGTTCGAGTCCACGTCGTGGTAGGAACCGTCGAACAGGGTGAACTTGATGTCGACCACCGGGAAGCCCGCCAGCACGCCGCTGTTGATGGCGTCCTGCAAACCCTTGTCCACCGCCGGGATGTACTCGCGCGGCACGACGCCGCCCTTGATGGCGTCGATGAACTCGTAGCCCTTGCCGGCTTCGTTCGGCTCGATCTTGAGCCAGACATGGCCGAACTGGCCGCGACCGCCGGACTGCTTGACGAACTTGCCTTCCTGCTCGACCGCTTTCTTGATGCATTCGCGGTAAGCCACCTGCGGCGCGCCGACGTTGGCTTCGACGTTGAACTCGCGCTTCATGCGGTCGACGATGATTTCCAGGTGCAGTTCGCCCATGCCGGAGATGACGGTTTCGCCGGATTCCTCGTCGGTACGCACGCGGAAGGACGGATCTTCCGCAGCCAAACGGCCCAGCGCCAGACCCATCTTTTCCTGGTCGCCCTTGGTCTTCGGCTCGACGGCGACGTGAATCACCGGCTCCGGGAAAACCATGCGCTCGAGGATGACCGGAGCGGAAACGTCGCACAGGGTTTCGCCCGTGGTGACGTCCTTCAGGCCGACCACGGCGGCGATGTCGCCGGCGCGCACTTCCTTGATTTCATGACGGTCGTTGGCGTGCATCTGCAGCAGGCGGCCGATGCGTTCCTTCTTGCCCTTGACGGCGTTCAGGACGGTGGTACCTGACTCCAGCACGCCCGAATAGACGCGGATGAAGGTGAGCTGGCCGACGAAGGGGTCGGTCATCAGCTTGAAGGCCAGGGCGGAGAATTTTTCTTCGTCGCTGGCGTGACGCACCACTTCCTTTTCGTTGTCATCGACACCGGCCACCGGCGGGATGTCGACCGGCGACGGCAGGTATTGCACGACGGCGTCGAGCATGCGCTGCACGCCCTTGTTCTTGAAGGCCGAGCCGCACAGCATGGGTTGGATTTCGCAAGCCAGGGTGCGGGCGCGCAGACCGGCGATGACGTCCTCTTCCGACAGATCGCCTTCTTCGAGGTACTTGTTCATCAGGTCTTCGTTCGCTTCGGCAGCGGCCTCGACCATGTTGTTGCGCCATTCTTCGGCAGTTGCCTGCACGTCGGACGGGATGTCGCCGTAGTCGAACTTCATGCCTTGCGAAGCCTCGTCCCAGATGATCGCTTTCATCTTGAGCAGGTCGACCACGCCTTTGAAACCGTCCTCGGCGCCGATCGGCACCACGATGGGCACCGGGTTGGCCTTGAGGCGGCTGCGCATCTGGTCGACCACCTTGAAGAAGTTGGCGCCGGAGCGGTCCATCTTGTTCACGAAGGCCAGACGCGGCACCTTGTACTTGGTGGCCTGACGCCACACGGTTTCCGACTGCGGCTGAACGCCGCCCACCGCGCAGTAGACCATGCAGGCGCCGTCGAGGACGCGCATGGAGCGCTCCACTTCGACCGTGAAGTCGACGTGCCCCGGGGTGTCGATGACGTTCAGGCGGTGTTCCTGATAACCGCCGTCCATGCCCTTCCAGAAACAGGTCACGGCAGCCGAGGTGATGGTGATGCCGCGCTCCTGTTCCTGCTCCATCCAGTCGGTGGTTGCCGCACCGTCGTGCACTTCGCCCAACTTGTGGCTCATGCCGGTGTAGAACAGGATACGTTCGCTGGTGGTGGTCTTGCCGGCGTCGATGTGCGCCGAGATGCCGAAATTGCGATAACGCTCGATGGGAGTTTTACGTGCCACGTTATATACCCCCGATTAGAAGCGGAAATGCGCGAAAGCCTTGTTGGCTTCGGCCATGCGATGCACTTCGTCGCGCTTCTTGACGGCGCCGCCGCGGTTTTCCGCAGCTTCCAGCATTTCGGCGGCCAAGCGCTGATCCATCGACTTTTCCGAACGCTTGCGGGCGAACTCGCGCAGCCAGCGCATGGCCAGCGCGGCGCGGCGGGCCGGACGCACTTCCACCGGCACCTGATAGTTGGCACCGCCGACGCGGCGCGACTTCACTTCGACCATCGGCTTGACGTTACCCATGGCGGCAGCGAAGACTTCCAGCGGGTCCTTGCCGGACTTCTGGTTGATGATGCCGAAAGCGCCGTAAACGATGCGCTCGGCAACCGACTTCTTGCCACTCTGCATGACGGCGTTGATGAACTTGGAAACTTCGACACTACCGAACTTCGGATCCGGCAGAATATCCCGTTTGGGGACTTCGCGACGACGCGGCATAGACTTACCTCTTTATGAACACATTCAGTTGAAAAGCCGGGACGAAGCAAACGCTTCCCCGGCCCTCTCGGCCACCCATAAGAGTGGCCACTTACTCAAGCCACCCGGATAATCAGGCAGCCTTCGGTCGCTTGGCACCGTATTTGGAACGGGCCTGCTTACGATCCTTGACACCCTGCGTATCCAGGGAGCCGCGCACGGTGTGGTAACGCACACCCGGCAAATCCTTCACCCGGCCGCCACGGATCAGGATCACGGAGTGTTCCTGCAGGTTGTGGCCTTCGCCGCCGATGTAGGAGATGACTTCGAAGCCATTGGTCAGGCGAACCTTGCATACTTTACGCAGCGCGGAGTTCGGCTTCTTCGGAGTCGTGGTGTAAACGCGGGTGCACACGCCGCGCTTCTGCGGGCATTTTTCCAGTGCAGGAACCTTGCTCTTGGCCTTTTCGGCGACGCGCGGCTTGCGCACGAGCTGGTTAATGGTCGGCATATCAAACTTCCTTCAACAGCCGGGCCTCGGACGAGGCTCGACGGCAATTTTGTTATCCAAAGCGGAAACAATGATTAGCTTCCGCCGACAAAGACCATAGATTCTATGGTTAATCAACCCCCCGTGTCAACGCGACACAGGGGAAGATTTTGCTGCAAAAGGCGATCAGGCGAGATCGCCGGCGGCTTCGACGCCCTCTTCCGCCGGTTCCTCGAACGGACGATCGCTGGCGATGTCCTCGCCCGCCGCGCGCAGCTTGCGGCTGCGGTGGTAGGCCAGACCCGTACCCGCCGGGATGAGCCGGCCGACGATGACGTTCTCCTTCAGGCCGCGCAACTCATCGCGTTTGCCCATGATGGCCGCCTCGGTGAGGACGCGCGTGGTTTCCTGGAAGGACGCCGCGGAGATGAAGGAATCGGTCGACAGCGAAGCCTTGGTAATACCGAGCAGCATGTTCTCGAACATCGCCGGCAGTTGGCCTTCGGCCAGCACGCGGTCGTTCTCGGCGAGCAGTTCGGCGCGCTCCACCTGTTCCATCTTGATGAAGCGGGTGTCGCCCGGCTCGACGATGGTGACGCGGCGCAGCATCTGGCGCACGATCACTTCGATGTGCTTGTCGTTGATTTTCACGCCCTGCAAGCGATACACATCCTGCACTTCGTCCGTGATGTAGCGGGCCAGCGCCTCGATGCCCTGCAGGCGCAGGATGTCGTGCGGATCGGGCGCGCCTTCGACGATCTTTTCGCCCTTGTTCACCACCTGGCCGTCGTGCACCAGCACGTGCTTGTCCTTGGAAATCAGGAACTCGTGCGCCACGTTTTCGAGGTCGGTGATGACCAGACGCTGCTTGCCCTTGGTGTCCTTGCCGAAGCTGATGGTGCCGGTGACTTCGGCCAGCACCGAGGCGTCCTTCGGCGTGCGGGCTTCGAAAAGCTCCGCGACGCGCGGCAGACCGCCGGTAATGTCGCGGGTCTTGGCCGTTTCCTGCGGCATGCGGGCGAGCACGTCGCCGACGCCGACCTGCTGACCGTCGGCCACCGAGATGATGGAACCGACCTGGAAGGCGATCGAAACGCTCTGCTCCGAGCCGCGGATCTTCACTTCCTGGCCGTTTTCGTCGAACAGCTTGACCACCGGACGCGCGCCCTTGGCGGTCGTCTTGCCGGCGCGCTTGTTGTCGATCACCACCAGGGTGGACAGGCCGGTCACGTCGTCGATCTGCTTGGCGACGGTGACGCCTTCCTCGACGTTCTCGAATTTCACCGTGCCGGCGTATTCGGTAATGATCGGGCGGGTGTGCGGATCCCACGAAGCGAGCTTGACGCCGGCCTTGATGACCTTGCCTTCATCCACGGCCAGCAGCGCGCCATACGGCACCTTGTGGCGCTCGCGCTCGCGGCCGTGATCGTCGGTGACGAGAATTTCGCCGGAGCGGGAGATCACCACCTTGTCGCCCTTGGCCGAGGTGACGTAGCGCATGGTGGCGGTGAAGCGGATGGTGCCAGCCGACTTGGCTTCCAGTTGCGAGGCCACGGCAGCACGCGACGCCGCGCCGCCGACGTGGAAAGTCCGCATGGTGAGCTGCGTACCCGGTTCGCCGATCGACTGGGCGGCGATGACGCCGACCGATTCACCGGCATTGACCATCGTGCCACGGCCCAGATCGCGGCCATAGCACTTGGCGCACAGGCCGTAGCGGGTGTCGCAGGTGAGCGGCGTGCGGACCTTGACTTCGTCGATGCCGAGCTTGTCGATCAGGTCGACCTGATCTTCTTCCAGCAGGGTGCCGGCAAAAATCACCGTTTCCTGGGTTTCCGGGTCGATCAGATCATCGACCGTGACCCGGCCCAGCACGCGCTCGCGCAGCGGCTCGATCACTTCGCCGCCTTCGACCAGCGCCTTGACGGCAAAGCCGTTTCTGGTGCCGCAGTCGTCCTCGGTAATCACCAGATCCTGCGTCACGTCCACCAGACGGCGGGTAAGGTAGCCGGAGTTGGCGGTTTTCAGCGCGGTATCGGCCAGACCTTTACGCGCGCCGTGGGTCGAGATGAAGTACTGGAGAACGTTCAGGCCTTCGCGGAAGTTGGTGGTGATCGGCGTTTCGATGATCGAGCCGTCCGGCTTCGCCATCAGGCCGCGCATGCCGGCCAGCTGGCGGATCTGGGCGGCGGAGCCGCGCGCGCCGGAATCGGCCATCATGTAGATCGAGTTGAAGGAATCCTGCTTGACCTTCTTGCCGTGGCGGTCGATGACTTCCTCGTGGCCGAGTTCGTCCATCATCACCTTGGCGACCTGATCGCCAGTGCGGCCCCAGATGTCGACCACCTTGTTGTAGCGTTCGCCATCGGTCACCAGACCGTTGGTGTACTGGGTTTCGATTTCCTTCACCTCGGCTTCCGAGGCGGCGATGATCTCGTATTTCTTGGCCGGCACGCGCATGTCGTCCGAACAGAAGGAGATGCCGCCGCGGGTCGCCAGGGTGTAGCCGTTCTGCATCAGGCGGTCGGCGAAAACCACAGTTTCCTTCAGGCCGCAGCGGCGGAAGGATTCGTCGATCAGCTTGGAAATTTCCTTCTTCTTCAAAGCCTTGTCGATCAGCTTGAAGGGCAGGCCCTTGGGCAGGATGCGCGACAGCAGGGCGCGGCCGGCGGTCGTTTCGACGCGCACCAGGCTTTCTTCCCATTCATCCTCGGCCAGGCCGGGTTTGTAGGCCTTCAGGCGCACCGAAATGCGGGCGTGCAGGTCGAGCTGGCCGGCGGCCATGGCGCGGTCGATTTCGGCCACGTCGGCGAAATACATGCCCTCGCCCTTGGCGTTGATGCGCTCGCGGGTGGCGTAGTACAGACCGAGCACGATGTCCTGCGACGGCACGATGATCGGCTGGCCGTTGGCGGGCGACAGAACGTTGTTCGAGGCCAGCATCAGGGTGCGGGCTTCCATCTGCGCTTCCAGCGACAGCGGGACGTGCACGGCCATCTGGTCGCCGTCGAAGTCGGCGTTGAAGGCCGCGCAGACGAGAGGATGCAGTTGAATGGCCTTGCCTTCGATCAGGGTCGGCTCGAATGCCTGGATGCCGAGGCGGTGCAGCGTCGGGGCGCGGTTGAGCATGACCGGGTGTTCGCGGATCACTTCTTCCAGCATGTCCCAGACGATCGGCTCCTGGCCTTCGACCATCTTCTTCGCCTGCTTGATGGTGGTGGCGTAGCCGCCCAGTTCGAGCTTGTTGAAGATGAAGGGCTTGAACAGTTCCAGCGCCATCAGCTTGGGCAGGCCGCACTGGTGCAGCTTGAGCTGCGGGCCGACCACGATCACCGAACGGCCGGAGTAGTCCACGCGCTTACCGAGCAGGTTCTGGCGGAAGCGGCCGCCCTTGCCCTTGATCATGTCGGCGAGCGATTTCAGCGGGCGCTTGTTGGCGCCGGTCATGGCCTTGCCGCGGCGACCGTTGTCGAGTAGCGAATCGACGGCTTCCTGCAACATGCGCTTTTCGTTACGCACGATGATGTCCGGCGCTTTCAGTTCGAGCAGGCGCTTCAGGCGGTTGTTGCGGTTGATGACGCGGCGGTAGAGGTCGTTCAGGTCGGAGGTGGCGAAACGGCCACCGTCGAGCGGCACCAGCGGGCGCAGGTCGGGCGGCAGCACCGGCAGCACTTCGAGGATCATCCAGTCCGGCTTGATGCCGGATTTCTGGAAACCTTCGAGAATCTTCAGGCGCTTGGCGATCTTCTTGTTCTTGGCTTCCGAGCCAGTCACTTCCAGCTCGCCGCGCAGGCGCTCGACTTCGCTGTCCAGATCGAGGTTGCGCAACATGGCGCGGATGCCCTCGGCACCCATCAGCGCCTCGAACTCGTCGCCGTGCTCTTCCATCATCTCCAGATACTGATCTTCGGTGAGCAGTTGGCCGCGTTGCAGGTTGGACACCATGCCCGGCTCGGTCACGACGAAGGCCTCGAAGTACAGCACGCGCTCGATGTCGCGCAGGGTCATGTCGAGCACCATGCCGAGACGGCTCGGCAGGCTCTTCAGGAACCAGATGTGGGCGACCGGCGAAGCCAGTTCGATGTGGCCCATGCGATCGCGGCGCACCTTGGCGAGCGTCACTTCGACGCCGCACTTTTCACAGATCACGCCGCGGTGCTTGAGGCGCTTGTACTTGCCGCACAGGCACTCGTAATCCTTGACCGGGCCGAAGATCTTGGCGCAGAACAGGCCGTCGCGCTCCGGCTTGAAGGTGCGGTAGTTGATGGTTTCCGGCTTCTTGACTTCACCGTAGGACCAGGAACGAATCTTGTCCGGCGAAGCAAGGCCGATGGTGATCGCATCGAACTCTTCCTTTTCGTCGGCCACCTGCTTGAACAGATCTTTCAAAGCTATCATTTTTCAAAACCTCCGGTTTTGAGTGAAACGTCAAACGTGCAATGTGAAACGCGGCCCCTTGCGGGATGGGTTCGTTTCACCTTTCACTTTTCACATTTCACCGAATCAATTGCGTTCCATGTCGATGTCGATGGCCAGGGAGCGGATTTCCTTGACCAGCACGTTGAAGGATTCCGGCATGCCGGCGTCGATCTTGTGCTCGCCCTTGACGATGTTTTCGTAAACCTTCGTCCGGCCGTTCACGTCGTCCGACTTCACGGTCAGCATCTCCTGCAGCACGTAGGACGCGCCGTAGGCTTCCAGCGCCCACACTTCCATTTCGCCGAAGCGCTGGCCGCCGAACTGCGCCTTGCCGCCGAGCGGCTGCTGCGTGACCAAGCTGTACGGGCCGGTCGAACGGGCGTGCATCTTGTCATCAACCAAGTGGTGCAGCTTCAGATAGTGCATGTAGCCGACCGTCACCTGACGCTCGAAGGCGTCGCCGGTGCGGCCATCGTACAGCGTCATCTGGCCGGAGGACGGCATGCCGGCGAGCGCCAGCATGGCCTTGATTTCCTCTTCCTTGGCGCCGTCGAACACCGGCGTAGCGAACGGCACGCCACCTTCCAGGTTGCCGGCCAGTTCCATGATCTCGGCGTCGTTCAGCGCCGCCAGATCCTCGGATTTACCGCTGCTGTTGTAGATCTGGTCGAGGAAGGCGCGCACTTCCTTGGCGGCCGCCTGGGCGCGCAGCATGTTGCCGATCTTCTGCCCCAAACCCTTGGCCGCCAAGCCGAGGTGCACTTCCAGAATCTGCCCGACGTTCATCCGCGACGGCACGCCAAGCGGGTTGAGCACGATGTCGACCGGGCGGCCGTCGGCCATGTAGGGCATGTCCTCGACCGGCAGGATGCGCGAGACGACACCCTTGTTACCGTGGCGGCCGGCCATCTTGTCGCCCGGTTGCAGGCGGCGCTTGACGGCGACGTAGACCTTGACCATCTTCTGCACGCCCGGCGGCAGCTCGTCGCCCTGCGTCAGTTTCTTGCGCTTGGCTTCGAAGGCCAGATCGAAATCCTTGCGCGCCTGTTCCAGGCTGTCCTTGATCTGTTCCAGTTGCTGCGCGATTTCGTCGTCGGCCATGCGGATGTCGAACCAGTGATGCGGGTCGATCCCGTCGAGGTAGCCTTGTTCGATCGCGGCCCCCTTGGCCAGCTTCTTCGGCCCGCCGTTGGCTTTCTTGCCGAGAATCAGGCGTTCCACGCGGGCGAAGGCGTCGCGCTCGAAAATCCGCATCTGGTCGGCGAGATCGAGCTTGTACTGGCGCAGGTGCTCGTCAATGATGGACTGGGCGCGCTTGTCGCGCTCGATGCCTTCGCGGGTAAACACCTGCACGTCGATGACGGTGCCGGCGATCCCGGCCGGCACGCGCAGCGAGGTGTCCTTCACGTCGGACGCCTTCTCGCCGAAGATGGCGCGCAGCAGCTTTTCTTCCGGCGTCAGTTGGGTTTCGCCCTTGGGCGTCACCTTGCCGACCAGCACGTCGCCGGCATGGACTTCGGCACCGATATACACGATGCCGGCGTCGTCCAGGCGCGACAGTTGCACTTCGCCGAGGGAGGCGATGTCGCGGGTGATTTCTTCCGCGCCGAGCTTGGTGTCGCGCGCCACCACGGTCAGTTCCTCGATGTGGATGGAGGTATAGCGATCCTCCGCCACCACCCGCTCGGAAATCAGGATGGAGTCCTCGAAGTTGTAGCCGTTCCAGGGCATGAAGGCGATCAGCATGTTCTGGCCGAGCGCCAGTTCGCCCTTGTCGGTGGACGCGCCGTCGGCCACCACGTCGCCGCGGGCGATGACGTCACCGATCTTGACCATGGGCCGCTGGTTGATGTTGGTGCTCTGGTTGGAGCGGGTGTATTTGACGAGGTTGTAGATGTCCACGCCGACTTCGCCGGCCACCGCTTCCGCGTCATGCACGCGCACCACGACGCGGCTGGCATCGACGTAGTCGACCACGCCGCCGCGCCGGGCGACTACGGCCGTTCCCGAGTCCACCGCCACGGTGCGCTCGATGCCGGTGCCGACCAGCGGCTTTTCCGGACGCAGGCAAGGCACGGCCTGGCGCTGCATGTTGGCCCCCATCAGGGCGCGGTTGGCGTCGTCGTGCTCCAGGAAGGGAATCAGCGAGGCGGCGACGGAAACGATCTGCCCCGGCGCGACGTCCATGTACTGCACGCGCGACGGTTCGGCGAGGATGGTTTCGCCTTTTTCGCGGCAGGTCACCAGGTCGTCGGCCAGACAGCCCTTGGCGTCCAGCGCGGCGTTGGCCTGGGCGACGACGTAGTTGCCTTCCTCGATGGCCGACAGGTATTCGATGTCGTTGGTGACCTTGCCGTCGACGACGCGGCGGTAGGCGGTTTCGATGAAACCGTAGCTATTGACGCGGGCGAACAGGGCCAGCGAGTTGATGAGGCCGATGTTCGGGCCTTCCGGCGTTTCGATCGGGCAGACGCGGCCATAATGGGTCGGGTGCACGTCGCGCACCTCGAAACCGGCGCGCTCGCGGGTCAGACCGCCCGGGCCAAGGGCCGAGACGCGGCGCTTGTGGGTGATTTCCGACAGCGGGTTGGTCTGGTCCATGAACTGCGAGAGCTGGCTGGAACCGAAGAATTCCTTGATGGCGGCGCTGATCGGCTTGGCGTTGATCAGGTCGTGCGGCATCAGGTTGTCGGATTCGGCCTGGGAGAGGCGCTCCTTGACGGCGCGCTCGACGCGCACCAGACCGGCGCGGAACTGGTTCTCGGCCAGCTCGCCGACCGAGCGCACGCGGCGGTTGCCGAGGTGGTCGATGTCGTCGATGTCGCCGCGGCCGTTGCGCAGTTCGACCAGAATCTTGATGACCTCGACGATGTCGCGCGGCGACAGGGTGAGCTGTTCGCGCACTTCGACGTTGGCGTTGGCGCTCTTCAGCTTGGCGGCCAGCGCGTTGGCGCTATCCGGATCGAGGTTCTCGCTCAGCGCGCGCGGGCCGAACGGCAGGCCGGCGACCAGATCCTGAATGGCTGGCAGCGGGAAGCCGGAGACTTCGGCCAGATTCTTCAGCGCGGCTTCGGCGCGCGAGGCGAGGCTCTTGACCGTCACCTTGTATTCGACGTCCGCCGTGCGGCCCAGGCGGCGGTTGAACTTCATGCGGCCAACGTTGGAAATGTCGTAGCGGTCGTCGGAATAGAACAGGCCGTTGAAGAGGATTTCCACCGCTTCTTCGGTCGGCGGTTCGCCCGGACGCATCATGCGGTAGATCGCCACCCGCGCCGCCTGCCGCGAAGCCGTTTCGTCGGAGCGCAGGGTGCTGGAAATGAAGGCACCACGATCCAGATCGTTGGTATACAGGGTTTCCAGCGTCTGAATACCGGCTTCACGCAGCTTGGCGAGCAGGGTTTCGGTGATTTCGTCGTTGGCGTTGGCGACGACTTCGCCGGTGGCCTGGTCGATGATGTTGCGCGCCAGCACGCGGCCGAGGATGAACTCATCCGGCACGGCGATCTGCTTCAGATTCGCCGCCTGAATCTCGCGGATATGCTTGGCGGTGATGCGCTTGTCCTTGGCGACGATCACCTTGCCGCTCGGATCGACGAAATCGAAGCGCGCCACTTCGCCGCGCAGGCGCTCCGGCACCAGGGCGAATTCGACGCGGTCCTTGACCAGATGGAACAGGTCGAACTCGAAGAACTCGGCCAGAATCTCTTCCGGCGTCATCCCCAGCGCCTTGAGCAGCGTCGTCACCGGCATCTTGCGGCGGCGGTCGACGCGGAAGAAGAGCGCGTCCTTCGGATCGAATTCGAAATCCAGCCAGGAGCCGCGGTAAGGAATGATGCGCGCCGAGAACAGCAGCTTGCCCGAGCTGTGCGTCTTGCCGCGGTCGTGCTCGAAGAACACGCCGGGCGAGCGGTGCAGCTGCGAAACGATGACGCGCTCGGTACCGTTGATGACGAAGGAGCCGTTGGTCGTCATCAGGGGGATTTCCCCCATGTACACTTCCTGCTCCTTCACTTCCTTGACCGTATCCGGCGCTTCACGGTCCATGATGACCAGACGCACGCGGGCGCGCAGCGAAGCGGCGAAGGTCAGGCCGCGCTGCTGGCACTCGACCACGTCGAACGCCGGTTCGCCCAGGTTGTAGCTGACGAATTCCAGGCGCGCATTGCCGGAATGCGAGACGATCGGAAAAATCGAGGTAAACGCTGCTTGCAAGCCTTCGTTCTTGCGGTCGGCGACGACCGTGTTTTCCTGCAGGAACTCGCTGAAGGATTGCAGCTGCGTCGACAGGAGGTAAGGCACCTCCAGAACGCTGGCGCGCTTGGCGAAGCTCTTGCGGATGCGCTTCTTCTCGGTGAAGGAGTAGGTCATGGTAACTCCGTGAGGATGAAATCAGTGGGGAGAGCGGGCCTGTCGCCGCAGTGCAGAAAATGACAACAGGCAAACGCAAAACGGCTTTCCGTCCGGTAGGACAGAAAACCAGGATTTGCGTTTGCCGGATGGCGACTTTTTTCTTGCGTGATGATCGGGCTGCCGTTCGGGGACTACAGACAGAAAAGGGCTGGCAGCCAGGCCGCCAGCCCACAACTTCCTTGGCTTACTTGATTTCGACCTTGGCGCCAGCGTCTTCCAGTTGCTTCTTGAGCGCTTCGGCGTCGGCCTTGGCAACACCTTCCTTGATGGGCTTCGGTGCGCCGTCGACCAAGTCCTTGGCTTCCTTCAGACCCAGGCCGGTCACTGCGCGCACGACCTTGATGACTTCGACCTTCTTGTCGCCGGCGGCAGCCAGGACAACGGTGAATTCGGTCTGCTCTTCGGCAGCGGCAGCGCCACCCGCGCCAGCCGGGCCGGCAACGGCGACGGCAGCGGCGGAAACGCCGAACTTCTCTTCGAACGCCTTGACGAGGTCGTTCAGTTCCATCACGGTCAGGCTGCCAACGGCTTCCAGGATGTCTTCTTTGCTAATTGCCATTTCAATAAACTCCTAATTTCGGTTCGTATGCGGTAAAGATCAAGCGGCGGCGCCTTCGCGCTGCTTGGCCAGGGCGTCGAGCGCACGGGCGAAGCCAGCGACCGGAGCCTGCATGACGTAGAGCAGCTTGGACAGCAACTCTTCGCGGCTCGGGACGGAAGCGAGCGCTTGCACGCCTGCCTTGTCGAGCACTTTTCCGGCATAGGAACCGGCTTTCAGCACCAGCTTGTCATTGGTTTTTGCGAAGTCGTTCAAGACTTTCGCAGCGGCCACCGGGTCGGCGGACACGCTGTAGATCAGGGGACCGACCATATGCTCGGCCAAGCCGGCAAATTCGGTTCCTTCCACAGCGCGGCGCACCAGGGTGTTTTTCAGCACGCGCAGATACACGCCAGACTCACGCGCCTTCTTGCGCAGCACGGTGAGATCACCCACCTCGATGCCACGGTATTCGGCAATCGCGATCGTCTGGGCATTGGCTACTTGTGCCGACACCTCAGCCACGACGGCTTTTTTGTCATTCAGATTGAGACCCACAGGCCCATCCTCCTTTCAAGTCATAACACGGCGGAAGAATCCGCCGCCCCATACGGCGACCTGATCCAGAAGCCTGCCAAACGAACCGTTTGGCAAAAATCCGTTTCGGGAACACCGTCTGCGCAGGTTGCTACTCGATTAAGCCCGGACAACAGGCACCTGCGGTCTTTGACGATGCGCCGGACACGCGAAAACGCATCCGGCGCCCCAAAGTCTGTCAGCCGGCCAGAGTTGCCTGGTCGACGCGAACGCCCGGCCCCATGGTGGCGGAGACGGCGATCTTCTTGAGATATTGCCCCTTTGACGAAGCCGGCTTGGCCTTGCTCAAGGCATCAACCAGTGCCTTGAAGTTGGTTTCCAGTTGCTCGACCGTAAAGGAAGCGCGGCCCAGCGTGGCATGCACGATGCCGGCCTTATCGGTGCGGTACTGCACCTGACCCGCCTTGGCGTTGTTCACCGCAGTGGTGACATCCATGGTCACAGTGCCGACCTTCGGGTTCGGCATCAGGCCGCGCGGGCCGAGAATCTGGCCCAACTGGCCGACGATGCGCATGGCGTCTGGCGTGGCAATGACGATATCGAAATCGAGCTTGCCGGCCTTGACGTCGGCAGCCAGATCGTCGAAGCCGACCACGTCGGCACCGGCGGCCTTGGCAGCCTCGGCCTTGTCGCCCTGGGCGAACACGGCAACGCGCACGCTCTTGCCGGTACCGGCCGGCAGGACGACGGAGCCGCGCACCACCTGATCGGACTTGCGCGCATCGACGCCGAGGTTGACGGCGATGTCGATCGACTCGTCGAACTTGGCGGTTGCGGTTTCCTTGGCCAGGGCCAGGGCTTCCTGCAGCGGGTAGAGCTTCTGCGGCTCGACCTTGGCTTGCAGGGCTTTTTGTTTCTTCGTGAGCTTGGCCATGATTACAGACCCTCCACCGTGATGCCCATCGAGCGGGCGGAGCCGGCGATGGTGCGAATGGCTGCTTCCATGTCGGCAGCGGTCAGATCGGGCGATTTGGTCTTGGCGATTTCCTCGCACTGGGCGCGGGTGATCTTGCCGACCTTGTCGGTGTGCGGCTTGGCCGAACCCGATTTGATGCCTGCGGCCTTCTTGATCAGGATGGTCGCCGGCGGCGTCTTCATGATGAAGGTGAAGGACTTGTCGGCGAAGGCGGTAATGACCACCGGAATCGGCAGACCGGGTTCCATGCCCTGGGTCTGGGCGTTGAACGCCTTGCAGAATTCCATGATGTTCAGACCGCGCTGACCCAGAGCCGGGCCGATCGGGGGCGAGGGGTTGGCCTTGCCGGCCGGAACTTGCAGCTTGATGTAGCCAATAATTTTCTTGGCCATGATGACTCCTGAAAAATGAGTGGTAACGCATTCCGAGCCAACTGTGCTCTCGATGCTCCTCTTGCCGGAATCGGGGCTTCCGGCTGCGCCCTAAAAACTTGCTGAAGCCTGGGCCTCAGGCTTTTTCGACTTGCGCGAACTCCAGTTCGACTGGCGTTGCACGGCCAAAAATCGTGACCGAAACGCGCAGACGGCTCTTTTCGTAATTGACGTCCTCGACCGAACCGTTGAAGTCGGTAAACGGGCCTTCCTTGACGCGCACCATTTCGCCCACGTCGAACAAGGTCTTGGGACGGGGTTTTTCCACCCCTTCCTGCATCTGCTGCATGATCTTGTCGACTTCCTTCTGCGAAATCGGCGTCGGACGGTTGCCCGTGCCACCGACGAAACCCGTCACCTTCGGCGTATCTTTCACCAAGTGCCAGGTGTCGTCGTCCATCTCCATTTCCACGAGCACATAGCCCGGAAAAAATTTGCGCTCGGTAATCGATTTCTGGCCGCCCTTCATCTCGACGACTTCCTCGACCGGCACCAGAATCTGACCGAACTTGTCCTGCATCCCGAGACGATTGACGCGCTCCTGAATCGCGCGCATCACGCTTTTCTCGAAACCAGAGTAGGCGTGCACGACGTACCAGCGTTTACTCATGATTTTCTCCAGCCCAGAATCAGGTCGTAGAGTACCCACTCCAGGCTCTTATCCGTGATGTAGAGAAACAACGCCATGACGACGGCAAAAGCGAAGACCATCAAGGTGGTCTGCACGGTTTCCTTGCGCGAGGGCCAAACAACTTTACGCGCCTCGATCACTGCCTCATTGGCAAAAGTGAAGAAGCGCTGGCCCGGCTCGGTTTTCCAGGCAATAGCCGCAGCCACCACCACACCACCAAGCACCAGCAAAACCCGAACAATCATTGGCTGATTGGCGAGCAGATAAAAACCAGCTATGCCAGCCACCAATACCAGCAGCGCCAGCACAAACTTGATCTTGTCAGCCATAAGGATTGTTTTCTTTGATTTTTAGTGGCAGGGGCGGAGGGAATCGAACCCCCGACCTACGGTTTTGGAAACCGTTGCTCTACCAATTGAGCTACACCCCTGCAACAGAAACAGCAAGGCGCTCCGACTTGCGAAGCGCCTTTCCAACCGATTTACTGCTTATTCGATGATTTTAGCCACGACGCCGGCGCCGACGGTGCGGCCGCCTTCGCGGATGGCGAAGCGCAGGCCTTCTTCCATGGCGATCGGTGCGA
>OGQD01001404.1_pt1 | contig 15643 bp, 10 predicted proteins | sample 1553091 | NCBI WGS metagenome assembly OGQD01 (sample SAMEA2580290, study PRJEB22360) | human gut metagenome | biome: human gut; feature: human-associated habitat; material: faeces | place: Denmark | collected 2008/2010
AGCCGAACTCCGCACAGGGTCTCGCGGGGGACCAGCCGGTCGACGAACAGGCGGTAGCCGCGCGCCGTCGGCACCCGTCCGGCGGAAGTGTGCGGGCTGGCGACGAAACCGGCTTCTTCCAGATCGGCCATGACGTTGCGGATGGTGGCCGGCGACAGATCGAGCCGGGAAAACTTCGACAGGGCGCGCGAACCCACCGGCTGGCCGTCGGCAATGTAGTGTTCGACCAAAGTCTTGAGCAGGGAGCGGGAGCGTTCGTCGAGCATGGCCGGGATTCTACCCAAAAGCCACCCAAAAGCAGCACCGGCCCGTGCAGGGAATGCCTTGGGGGGGATGGGCGCCCTTTGTTACAATGCAGGAACGGTGTGGCAGAGGTGCTTTCCGCAGTTGTTGGGCGGGGCACGGGGGGGGAGAAAAATGCGCAGAGTCTTGTTGCGATATCGTTACTGGCCCTTGCCGATTGCTGTGTGGACAGCGGTGGTTCTGGCATCCTGGTTCTGGAATCAGGCGCTGGTCGAGCATAAGCTTTTACATCTGGCGAGCGATCGCGCCGAGTTCGTGTTCAAGATGGTGGAAACCGCGCGGCTGTGGAATGCGCGTCACGGCGGGGTGTATGCGGCTATCGATGAACATACGCCGCCCAATCCGTACCTCGAGGTGCCGGACCGCGAAATCACCACGCCGGGCGGCGTCGAACTGACGATGGTGAATCCGGCCTACATGACCCACCAGTTGATCGAGGTGGTGAGCGAGCGTACGGATCTGCGCCTGCATCTGACCAGTCTCAAGCCGCTCAACCCCAGGAATGGAGCCGATGCCTGGGAAACGGTGCAGTTGAAGAAATTCGAGCAGGGTTCGGGGGATGTGCTCGAAACGGTGCGGGACGGCGGGGTCGAACATTTTCGTTTCATGGCGCCGCTCAAGGTGGAAGAGCCTTGCCTGAAATGCCATCGCCACCAGGGGTATCGCTTGGGAGAAATCCGTGGCGGTCTGAGTGTTTCCTTTCCGGCGTCGCCCCTGCGGGCGCAGGAAGCGGTGCAATTGCGCCGTATCGGGTTAATGCACCTGATCGCCTGGTGCCTGGTGTCGGCCTTGATGTTGTTTGGCTTCGTGCGTTTTCGCCGGCATGTCCTTGAGTTGGAAACGGCCAAGGAACAGACCGAATCGCTGATCGTGGAACGCACCGCCGAATTGCGCGAACAGATGCTGGAGCGCCAGCAGGCGGAAGCGCAATTGCGCTTGTTCATCGAATCCTCCGGCGAGGGCATTCTCGGCATGGATCTGCGCGGACGCTGTACGCTGGCCAATCCGGAAGCGCTGCGCCTGCTGCGTTCGCAAGCGGAACATCTGCTGGGCAAGGAACTGCCGGCAACGATTCACCCCCGTCACAGCGACGGCACGCCGCATACGCCGGCAAGTTGCGCCCTGCATCGCACGCTGCAAAGCGGTCAGGCGGTGCACGACGACAGCGACGTGTTCTGGCGCGCGGATGGTGTCGCCATTCCGGTCGAATACCGCTCGCACCCGCTCTACGCCGACGGTTATCTGCTCGGCGCGGTCATCACCTTCAGCGACATCAGCCAGCGCCGCGCGGCGGAGGCGAGCTTGCGCAAGCTCTCCAGCGCGATCGAGCACAGCCCGGCGGCGGCCGTGATTACCGACCGCCAGGGCGCGATCGAGTACGTCAATCCGCGCTTCAGTGAAATGACGGGCTATGCCGCGGAGGAGGTGCTGGGAGAGAACCCGCGCATCTGGCAATCCGGCAATACGCCGCAGAAAACCTACGAACGCCTGTGGGCGACGATAGGCGCGGGCGAATTGTGGGAAGGCGAATGGCAGAACAAGACCCGCCAGGGCGCGCTTTTCTGGGCGCGGGCGCGCATTTCGCCGATCCGCAGCGAGAGCGGCGAGATCACCCACTTCGTTTTATTGATGGAGGACATCAGCGCCCACAAGGCGCAGGAAGAAACCATCTGGCACCAGGCCCATTACGACGGCCTCACGGCTTTGCCCAACCGCACCCTGTTCGCCGAGCGTCTGAACCAGGGACTCAGCCAAGCCGAGCGCAACGATGCCGTGTGCGCCTTGTTCTACATCGATCTGGATGGTTTCAAGGCGGTGAACGACACCCTGGGCCATGCAGCGGGCGACCTGCTGCTGCAGGAAGTCGGCCAGCGCCTGCTTGCCTGCGTGCGCGACAGCGACACCGTGGCCCGCCTGGGCGGGGACGAGTTCGCCATCATCCTGCCGCAGGTGTCGGGGCGCGACGGGGCTAGCCTCGTGGCAGAAAACGTATTGCGCGCCCTGGCGCAGGTTTTTTCCCTCAACGGCAAACAGGCGCAGGTTTCCGCGTCCATCGGCATTGCCTTCTATCCCGACCACGTGGCAACGGCGGATGCCCTGATGCGCGCCGCCGATGCGGCGATGTACGCGGTGAAGGCGGCGGGCAAGGGGAATTACCGGTTTGCACAGTGACTTTGGCGCGGTAGCTTGGGATTGCCACCGTAAAAGGCGTGCCGCAAAAACGAAAAACCGCCATGCAAACTGGCGGTTTTTCGTTGCGGAGCAGGCGGCTTATTTTGCCATCTGCTTTTCCTTCAGTTCATCGAGCGTCTTGCAGTCGATGCACAGGGTGGCCGTGGGGCGGGCTTCCAGGCGCTTGATGCCGATTTCAACGCCGCATTTGTCGCAGTAGCCGTAATCGTCGTCGGTGATGCGTGCCAGGGTTTCCTCGATTTTCTTGATCAGCTTGCGCTCGCGGTCGCGGTTGCGCAGTTCGATCGCCATGTCGGTTTCCTGGCTGGCCCGATCGTTCGGGTCGGCAAACACGGTGGCTTCGTCCTGCATGGTGTGCACCGTGCGGTCGATATCCTCGCTCAACTCCTTTTTCAGCGACTCCAGAATTTTCCGAAAGTGGGTGAGCTGCTTGTTGTTCATGTACGCCTCACCCGCTTTGGGCTCGTAGGGAACGAACTGTTTGTGGACCAATTCTTCTGCCATATTCTGAGCGCTTCCAGTTGCCAAAAAAAGCGATAAATATCAGAAAGATCGGGGGGTGGCAAGCAAGATCGATGGTGCACTGCGATGTAAAAATTACTGCCACGCCTGAATGACGAACAAACTGCAATCCAGGCTGGCATTACGTGGCAACTCCCGGTACAATCCGCCCCCTCGTCGGGGCGTAGCGCAGCCTGGTAGCGCATCTGCTTTGGGAGCAGAGGGTCGTGAGTTCGAATCCCACCGCCCCGACCAAATTTCACATCAACGGGTTTTGCACAGCGACTCCATCGCGCGCAAAAAACCCGTTTTTTTGTTTCTGCATCCCCCCCCGCTTGCCGCGTTCTGAATCAATCGAAACCGTTCGGGCTGAGCCTGTCGAAGCCCTTGATGTTGCAGGTGATGTCCTTCGACAAGCGCTCAGGGCGAACGGTTTTGTTCAGAACCTCCTTACCCGCTGTTGCGCAAACCCGCCGCCACGCCGTTGATGGTGATGTGGATGCCGCGGGCGATGCGCTCGTCGGTGTCGCCGGCGCGGTGGCGTTTGAGGAGTTCGACCTGCAGGTGGTTGAGCGGGTCGATGTAGGGCGCGCGCAGTTGCAGGGAGTGTTTCAGGGCGGCGTTGTCGGCGAGGAAGTCGTCCTGTTCGAGAATCGCGAGCAGGTGTTTGCGGGTGCGCTGCCATTCCTCGCTGATGCGTGTAAACAGATGGGTGCGCAGGGCGGCGTCGCTGACCAGATCGGCGTAGCGGGAGGCGATGCCGAGGTCGGTCTTGGCCAGCACCATGTCCATGTTGGAGAGCAGGCTCCGGAAGAAGGGCCAGTGCCGGTGCATGTGGCGCAAGGTGGCGAGGCCGTCCGGGTGGGCGGCCAGCCAGGCTTCGACGGCGCTGCCGAAGCCGTACCAGCCGGGCAGCATGAGGCGGCATTGCGCCCAGGAAAACACCCAGGGAATGGCGCGCAGGTCTTCGATGCGCTCGGACGGTTTGCGCGAGGCTGGGCGGCTGCCGATGTTCAGCGCGGCGATTTCCGATACTACCGTCGATTGGCGGAAATACGTGGTGAAGCCGGGTTCTTCATACACCAGGCTGCGGTAGGCGCGAAAGGCGTGGGTCGAGAGTTCGTCCAGCACGGCATGGAAGCTGCCGGTTTCGGCCAGGGTGTTTTCCGGATTGCTCAGGCTGGCTTCCAGCGTGGCGGCGAGCAGCACTTCCAGATTGCGCCGGCCATTGTCGGGGTTGCCGTATTTAGTGGCGATGACTTCGCCCTGTTCGGTGAGGCGGATCTGCCCGGACACCGCGCCGGCGGGCTGGGCGAGGATGGCGTGGTAGGACGGCCCGCCGCCGCGCCCGACCGAGCCGCCGCGCCCGTGAAAGAGGCGCAGGCGCACGCCGTGGCGGCGAAAGACCTCGGCCAGCGCGATTTCCGCCTTGTACAGTTCCCAGCCGGAAGTGAGGAAGCCGCCGTCCTTGTTGCTGTCCGAATAGCCGAGCATGACTTCCTGCTCGTCGCCTCGGCTGCGCACCAGGGCGCGGTAGATCGGGTGCCGGAACAGCGTTTCCATGATGGCGGCGCTTTTCTGCAAATCCTCGATGGTTTCAAAGAGCGGGATGATGTTGACGGCCAGTTGCGGCGCCTTCTGTTCCGGGCCGGCGCTGCGCAACAAGCCGGCTTCCTTGAGCAGCAGGGCGAGTTCGAGCAGATCGGAGGCGCTGTCGGTTTTCGAGATGATGCAATTGGGAAGCGCTGCTTCGCCGTATTTCTCGCGCAGCTCGCGGGCGGCAAAGAAGATGGCCAGTTCGCCCTCGGTTTCTTCGTCGTAAGCGAGCCAGGGCGAGTGGAGCGGACGCGGCGTGGCGAGTTCTTCCGAGAGCAGGGCCAGACGCCCGCTTTCATCGAGCGCGGCGTAATCCGGGCAGCGTCCTGCGGCGGCAAAGAGCGCCGCGACGCTGCGCGCATGCACATCCGAATTCTGGCGCAGGTCGATGGGCGCCAGATGAAAACCGAACACCTGCACGGCGCGCAGCAAACGGCGCAAACGCCCGCCGGCCAGCCGCGCGCTGTTGTTTTCCTTGAGCGACAGGGCGAGGATTTTCAGTTCCTCGCGCAATTCGCGGCTCGATGCGTAGGGGACGGCAGGGGCGATTTCCGGGCGCAAAGGCTCGCTCTGGTCGAGCGTGCGTGCGGTCGCCGCCAGCCGGGCGTAAATGCCGGAGAGCGCCCGGCGGTAGGGTTCGTCGCTGCGCTGCGGCGAGCGGTCGGGGGACGCCGCCGCCAATGCCGCCAGCGCCGGGCTGACCGGAACGAGCAGCGCGGACAGCGGCAGTTCCGCGCCCAGGGCGTGCACTTCTTCCTGGTAATGGCGCAGTGCCGCCACCGATTGCAGGCGCAGCGCCTCGCGCAGAATGCCGGCGGTGACGAAGGGATTGCCGTCGCGGTCGCCACCGATCCAGGAGCCGACGCGGAAAAACGGCGGCAAGGCCCAGTCGCGCTGTGGGTAGCGCTTTTCCAGATGACGGGCGATTTCGATGTAGAGCCGGGGCAGTTCCTGGAAAAAGGTTTCCTCGAAGTAACGGATGCCGTTCTTCACTTCGTCGATCACCTGCAGGCGCACCGGACGCAGCATGCGCGATTGCCACAGGGTGAGGATGGCGTTGGCCAGGGCGTCCTCGTTGTCGGCCTGTTCTTCCGGCGTCAGCGTGAGGCGCTCGCGCGCTTCGAGCAGCGCGGCAATGGCCTGGTGATTGCGCAACAGGCTCTGCCGCTGCACTTCGGTCGGGTGCGCCGTGAGCACCGGCGCGACCAGGGCATGGGCGAAAAAATCGGCCACGGCGGCCTGATCGCAACCGGTTTCTTCCAGCCGTTCGAGGGCATGCAGCAAGCTGCCCTCGCGCGGCGGCGAACCGGCCAGATCGTGCGCCCGGCGGCGGCGGATGTGGTGGGCGTCTTCGGCGATGTTGGCCAGTTGCAGGAAATAGCTGAAGGCGCGTACCACGGGCTGGGTGTTGGCGGGCGGCAGGGTATCGAGCAATTGCGCCAGCGCGGCGCGCTCGTCCTGGTTGCCGCCGCGAGCGAAGTGGACGGCGGTCTGGCGGATTTTCTCGACCCAGTCGAAAACCGCGTCGCCCTCCTGGGCGCGCAGGGTGTCGCCCAGAATGCGGCCCAGGTGGCGGATGTCGCGGTGCAGGGGATCGTCTTTGTGCAGTTGTGGCCTGGTGCTGGACATGAATGGATTCCGGTGGAAGGGGCTGGGGCATTGTAATGATTTTGCCGGCGCTGCTGCCGGTGGCTGGGGCGAAGATGAAAAAACCCCGCTGCGGCGGGGTCGGGTGAGAACGAAAATGCGGGCGGGGCGTATCAGCGCGGATCGAGTTTATCGCGCCAGCCGGGGTAGAGCTGGTCGGCATCGTCCGGGAAAGAGGCGAAGGCGCGGGCGAATTCGCGGTGTTCCCTGGCCCAGTCCAGCGGGTCGGCCCCGGCTTTCCAGCATGCGTAAGCCTGGCGCAGCGAGCGGGCGCCGGCGGCGGGGCTGTCGAGGTGGCCGTAAGCGCCGCCGCCGGCGGTGTTGATGACGTTGCCGTGGCCGAGATTGGCGAAGAAGCCGGGCAGGCGCAGCGCGTTCATGCCGCCGGAGATGATCGGCGCGGTCGGTTTCATGCCGTGCCATTCCTGCGCATAGACCGGCCCCTGGTAGCTGTCGCGCTCGATGATGTAGGCACAGGCGCGATCGTCCTTGTCGCCCTCCATCTTGCCGTAGCCCATGGTGCCGACGTGGATGCCGGAAGCGCCCTGGATGCGGCTCATCTTGGCGAGCACGTAGGCGGTGTAGCCGCGCCTGCTCTGTGGGCTGGTCACGGCACCGTGGCCGGCGCGGTGATAGTGCAGGAACTGGCTGGCGAAATGGCGGCGGGCGGTGGTGATCATGCCCGGCCCGCCGACGTAGCCATCGACCAGAAAGGCGACCTTGTCGGCATCCGGGCCGAAGGTTTCGAGGATGTATTCGCCGCGGGCGATCATCTCATGGTGGTCGTCGGCGGTGATGTTGGCCGAGAACAGCTTGGCTTCGCCGGTTTCGTCCATCGCCCGCTTCATGGCGTCGTACACCAGCGGGATGGTCTGTTTCATCGGCGCGAAGACCTGGTTGCCCTGCGGCTCGTCGTTCTTGATGAAATCGCCGCCCAGCCAGAATTCGTAGGCGGCGCGGGCAAAGGGTTCGGGGCGCAGGCCGAGCTTGGGCTTGATGATGGTGCCGGCGATGTAGCCGCCATCCACCACCGGGCGGCCCAGCGTGCGCCACAGGTCGGCGATGCCCTTGCTCGGGCCGTCGAAGAGTTCGATGGCGCGGCGCGGCAGATGGAAATCGACCATCTTGGCGTATTCGATGTCGCCCATGCCCTGATTGTTGCCGATGGTCAGCGTCAGGAAGGAAACCAGCATCATGCGGCCATCGATCAGGTTGCGGTCGAACAGATCGAGCGGGTAGGCGATGCGCATGTCCTCGTTCGCCTCGTCGATGTGATAGACCAGCGCGTCGACGCCGCGCGTGAAATCATCGGTGGTGCTGACTTCGACGTTGGTGCCGGTCGAGGATTCGGCGGCGAAGTGCGCGGCAGCGGCGAGGTAGCCGTGCCCGGCCTTGGGTTTCATGCGGTAGGCGCACAGGATGTGCTGGCCGCCGGCAATGAGATCGGCTTCCTTGAGGCTTAAATCGGCGTAGCGTTTGGATTGATCCATGAGTTGTCTCCGTCAGGTGAGCGTCTGCGATCTGCATCGGCATGGCGGCATCCTAGGCAGGGGGATTGGTAAATAAAAGTCATGTATTTTTATTGTGAGATTCAAGAATCGCTTATCTCTCTGAGCGAGCCAGGCTTTGCTGATTTCGCCCAGGCTGTCGATGACGGCCACTGCTCCCGCAAAATCCTGCCCCGCGCTGTAGGCGCTCGGCGTGACCAGGCAGGGAATGCCCGCGCCCTGCGCGGCGCGCAGGCCAGGGGTTGAATCCTCGATGGCCAGGCAGGCGTGCGCCGGCAGCTTCAGGCGCTCCAGCACCCAGCGGTAAATCGCCGGGTCGGGTTTCCTGGCCGCCACCGCGTCGCCTGCGCCAATGACTTCAAACCAGCCGCTGGCCGCTGCGCCCAGATTGGCCGCGAGCAGGGCATGGACGCTGGCTGGCGTCGCGGTGCTGGCAATCGCCAGGCGGACGCCCTGCGCGCGCGCCGCCCACAGCACGTCGCACACGCCTGGCCGCAGCGGCAGAGCGCCGCTGGCGACGTGCACGATGTAGTGGGCGGTTTTGCTGCGGTGCAGGTTGTGTACCAGCTGCTCGAAGTTGCCCGCCGCCGCGCGCGCCGGGTCGGCCTGGGCGGCAAAGTGGCGGATGCGTTCCTTGCCGCCAGTGACGGCCAACAGTTTGCCGTAGAGCGCGCTGTCCCAACGCCAGGGCAGGCCGTGCGCGGCAAAGGCGGCGTTGAAGGCGGGGAGGTGGCCGTCCCGTTCCGTTTCGGCAAGGGTGCCGTCGACATCGAAAATCAGCGCCCGCAAAGGACGGTGTGGCGTTTTCATGGGTGCTTCCTCCTGCCGGAATCGAGGCTGGCAAGCCTAGGCAGGAAAGGCGGGCGCGGCCAGTCAGGATTTCTGAAGCAGGCTTCAGGATTATTTAATCAGCAATGGTTTATGAACTGCTTAAAAAATACTGACTAGGTGTTGCATCAACATTCACTTATCTTGCTTTCCGTCGCAGTAAGCCAACCATGACTGGAGAGCCACATGTTGTTCGGACGCACTACCTTGTCGAAATTCGTCATCCAGCACACCCGCAACGGGCGCAGCGAACTGGGGGCGTTGCTGATCGACGTGGCCGCAGCGGTGAAAAGCATCGCGGCGCTGGTGAGCAAGGGGGCTTTGTCGGGCGTTTCCGGCCTGGCCGGCGACACCAATGCGCAGGGTGAGGCGCAGAAGAAGATCGACGTGCTCGCCAACGAGGCCATGCTGCGCCACTGCGAATGGAGCGGACAACTGGCCGGCATGGCTTCCGAGGAACTCGCCGAACCGTATCGCATTCCTGAAGAATATCCGCGCGGGCGCTACCTGCTCGTTTTCGATCCGCTGGATGGCTCCTCCAACAGCGACGTCAATGTTTCGGTGGGCACCATCTTTTCCATCCTGCAACGCGGCGAGGCGGGCGATGCGCAGGCGGACGATTTCCTGACGCCCGGCACTGAACAGGTGGCCGCCGGTTACGCCATCTACGGCCCGGCCACCATGCTGGTGCTGACGGTGGGCGACGGCACGCACGCTTTCACCCTGGATCGGGAAAGCGGCAATTTCATCCTGACGCATCCCGACATCCGCGTGCCTGCCGAAACCCGAGAATTCGCCATCAACACCTCTAACGAGCGTTTCTGGGAAGCGCCGGTGCAGCGTTACGTGGCCGAATGCAAGGCCGGGAAAACCGGGATTCGCGGCATCGATTTCAACATGCGCTGGATCGCTTCGATGGTGGCGGAAGTGCACCGCATCCTGATGCGCGGCGGCGTGTTCATGTATCCGAAAGATCACAAAGACCCGGCCAAGCCGGGCCGCCTGCGCCTGCTCTACGAGGCCAACCCGATGGCGATGCTGATCGAGCAGGCGGGCGGGGCGGCGTCCACCGGACGCCAGCGCATCCTGGATGTCGCGCCCGAAGCCCTGCACCAGCGGGTGCCGGTGATTCTCGGCTCGATGAGCGAAGTGGAGCGCATCGAGCGTTACCACCGGGAATTCGATACGGGTACCGACCGCCCCTTTGCCTCGCCGCTGTTTGCCGAACGCTCGCTGTTTTGCGAATAGTCGAACAGGGCGCTTATTTTTCTTTTCCGGGAGCCGCAAGATGTCCATCAAACACCCGATCATCGCCATCACCGGCTCGTCCGGTGCCGGCACCAGCACGGTGATGCAGAGTTTCCAGCATATTTTCCGCCGGGAAAAACTCAACGCGCAGGTGGTGGAAGGCGATTCCTTCCACCGCTACGACCGCGCCGCCATGCGCGCCGAAATGCAGGCGCAGGAAGCGGCGGGCAATCCGAATTTCAGCCACTTCGGCCCGCAGGCCAATCTGCTGGCCGAGCTGGAGCAGTTGTTCATCGACTACGGCCAGCGCGGGCGCGGTCAGGTGCGCAAATATCTGCACGATGCCGGCGAGGCCGCGCCGTGGCAGCAGGAGCCGGGCACTTTCACGCCCTGGCAGGACATCGGCGGCGACACCGACCTGATGTTCTACGAAGGGCTGCACGGTGCCTGGGCGGGCGACGGCATCGACATTGCCGCGCATGTCGATCTGTGCGTCGGCGTGGTGCCGATCATCAACCTCGAATGGATACAGAAGCTGCACCGCGACCAGAAACTGCGCGGCTATTCGCAGGAAGCGGTGGTCGACGTGATCCTGCGGCGCATGCCGGATTACGTGAAGCACCTGTGTCCGCAGTTTTCGCGCACGCACGTCAATTTCCAGCGCGTGCCCATCGTCGACACCTCCAATCCCTTCATCGCCCGCGACATTCCCAGCGCCGACGAGAGCATGGTGGTGATCCGCTTCGCCAATCCCAAGGGCATCGATTTTCAGTATCTCCTCAACATCCTGCACGGCAGCATGCTGACCCGCCCGAATACCCTGGTGGTGCCGGGCGGCAAGATGGGGCTGGCGATGCAGATGATTTTCACCCCCATGGTGCTGCGCCTGATGGATTTGAAGCGGCGCGCTTAAGCGGAGGCAAGGAACATGGAAAAAATGCTGAGCAAAGAAGTGCCGCATCGCCGCCTGGCCAATGCCCTGCGTTTTCTGGCGGTGGATGCGGTGGAGCGGGCGAGATCCGGGCACCCCGGCGCGCCGCTGGGCATGGCGGACATTGCCGAAGTCCTCTGGCGCGATCACCTCAAGCACAACCCGAATCACCCCGCCTGGCCGGATCGCGACCGTTTCGTGCTCTCCAACGGGCACGGCTCGATGCTGCTGTACGCCTTGCTGCATCTCACCGGCTATGACCTGCCGCTCAGTGAATTGCAGAATTTCCGCCAGTTCGGCAGCCGCACCGCCGGACACCCGGAGGTGGGCCACACGCCCGGTGTCGAAACCACCACCGGGCCGCTGGGGCAGGGGCTGGCCAACGCGGTCGGCATGGCGCTGGCGGAAAAACTCCTGGCGCAGCGCTACAACCGTCCCGGCCATGAAATCGTCGATCACCGCACCTGGGTGTTCATGGGCGACGGCTGCCTGATGGAAGGCATCAGCCACGAAGCCTGTTCGCTGGCCGGGGTCTGGGGCTTGAACAAGCTGGTGGCGATTTACGACGACAACGGCATCTCCATCGACGGCCACGTCAGCGGCTGGTTCCGCGACGACACGCCGGCGCGTTTTCGCGCCTGCGGCTGGCAGGTCGTCGGCCCCATCGACGGCCACGATGCGCGCGCCATCGAAGCGGCCTTGCAGACGGCCAGGGCGGAAACCCTGCGTCCGGTGCTGATCGTCTGCCGCACCCGGATCGGCTGGGGCGCGCCGCACAAGGAAGGCACGCACGAGGTGCATGGCGCGCCGCTGGGCGAGGCTGAAATCACCGCCATGCGGGCGGCGCTCGACTGGCCGCATGAACCCTTTCAGATTCCGGACGATCTGCGCGCCCTGTGGGACGCGCGCGCCAGCGGCAGCGCCGCGGAAGGCCGCTGGCAGGAGTGCTTTGCCGCCTATGCCCGGGCTTATCCCGAACTGGCGGCGGAATTCGTGCGCACGGCAAACGGCGCGCTGCCGGACGACTGGATCGCCTTGCGCGAAGAGATGGAGGCGCGCGCGGCCAGCAGGACGGATGGCATCGCCAGCCGCAAATCGTCGCAGAACTGCCTGGATTTCCTGACCGAGCGGCTGCCGGAGCTGCTGGGCGCTTCGGCTGACCTGACCGGCTCCAATCTGACGGCGGGGCGCGGCAGCCGGCCCTGGCACGAAGCGCCCCCAGGCGGCGCGCAGGCGCCCAATTATCTTTCCTGCGGCGTGCGCGAATTCGGCATGGCGGCGGTGATGAACGGCGTCGCCCTGCATCGCGGCCTGATTCCCTACGGCGGCACTTTCGCGGTGTTTTCCGATTACGCCCGCAACGCCATCCGCATGAGCGCCCTCATGCGGCTGCGGGTGATCCACGTGCTGACGCACGATTCCATCGGCCTGGGCGAGGACGGGCCGACGCACCAGCCAATCGAGCATCTGGGCAGCCTGCGCCTGATTCCCGGCCTGGATACCTGGCGGCCCTGCGACGAACTGGAAACGGCGGTCGCCTGGGCGGAGGCGCTGGCGCGTGCCGATGGGCCGAGCGCCTTGTTCCTGTCGCGGCAGAACCTGCCGCAGTGCGGCGACGACGCCGGGCGGGCGGCGCGCATCGCGCGCGGCGGCTACGTGCTGAGTCCGGCAGCGGGCGAGGATCAGGCCGCCATTCTGGCGACCGGATCGGAAGTCGGCATCGCGCTGGCGGCGCAGCAATGCCTGGCGGCGCAGGAGGTGGCGGTGCGGGTGGTGTCGATGCCGTGCTGCGAGCGGTTCGACCGGCAGGACGTGGACTGGCGGCATCAGGTGCTGCCGGACGATCTGCCACGGGTGGCGATCGAAGCCGCGCACCCCGATCCGTGGCGCAAATACGTCGGTCTGGATGGCGCGGTGCTGGGCATTGCCAGCTTTGGCGCTTCCGCGCCGGCGGGCGCTTTGTACGCGTATTTCGGGCTGGATGTCGCCCATCTGGTACGCGCCGTGCTCGACACCATCGTGCGGCAAAGCGGCAGCGACGGCGATTTCTGAGGCCGACGGAATTTCATTAAAAGGAGACAAGCCCATGCCGATACGCGTGGCAATCAATGGTTTTGGCCGCATCGGGCGCATGGCGTTTCGCGCCATTGCGACCGAGGCCGAGTTTTCCGGGCTGGAAGTGGTAGCGATCAACGACCTGCTCGATCCGGAGTATCTTGCCTACCTCTTGCAGCACGATTCGGTGCATGGGCGTTTTCCGGGCAACGTCGAGGTGGCGGGGCATACCCTGTGGGTGAATGGCCGCGCCATCCGCCTGAGCGCCGAGCGCGATCCGGGCGAGACGGCCTGGGGCGAGGCCGGGGTCGATGTGGTGATCGAGTCGACCGGCTTTTTCCTGACCGAAGAAAGCTGCCAAGCGCATCTGGCGGCGGGGGCGCGCAAGGTGATCCAGTCGGCGCCCGCCAAGGATGGCACGCCGCTGTTCGTCTATGGCGTCAATCATGGCGATTACGCTGCTCAGGCCATCGTTTCGGCGGCCTCCTGCACCACTAACGGCCTGGCTCCGGTGGCGAAAGTGCTCGATGACCATTTCGGCATCCGGCGCGGCCTGATGAGCACGGTGCACGCCGCTACGGCCACGCAAAAAACGGTGGATGGCCCGTCCGGCAAGGACTGGCGCGGCGGGCGCGGCATTCTGGAGAACATCATCCCATCGGCCACCGGCGCGGCCAAGGCGGTGGGCAAGGTGATTCCGGCGCTGAACGGGAAACTGACCGGCATGGCCTTCCGCGTGCCGACCTCCGACGTGTCGGTGGTCGATCTGACGGTCGAACTGAAGAATGCAAGCAGCTACGACGACATCTGCGCGGCGATGCGCGCCGCCGCCGAAAACGAACTCAAGGGCGTGCTCGCCTATTGCGACGGCGCGGTGGTGTCCACCGACTTTCGCGGCTGTCCGCAGCCTTCGGTCTTCGACGCCGCGGCGGGCATCGCGCTCGATCCCACTTTCGTCAAGGTCGTTGCCTGGTACGACAACGAATATGGCTACACCTGCAACCTGTTGCGCCTGGCACGCCACATCATGCACTGAGAGGAAAACACATGGCCCTGATTTCCCTGCGCCAGTTGCTCGACCACGCCGCCGAGCATCACTACGGACTGCCCGCTTTCAACGTCAATAATCTGGAGCAGATCCAGGCCATCATGCAGGCGGCGTCTGCCTGCGATGCGCCGGTGATCCTGCAAGCCTCCGCCGGCGCGCGCAAATACGCGGGCGAACCCTTCCTGCGCAAACTGGTGGAGGCGGCCATCGAGCAATATCCGGATATTCCGGTCTGCATGCACCAGGATCACGGCACTTCGCCCGCGGTTTGCCTGCAGTCGATGAAAAGCGGTTTTTCCAGCGTGATGATGGATGGCTCGCTCGGTGAGGACGGCAAGACACCTTCCTCCTACGCCTACAACGTCGAAGTGAGCCGTAAAGTGGCGGACATGGCGCATGCGCTCGGCGTCTCGGTGGAAGGCGAACTGGGCTGTCTGGGATCGCTGGAAACCGGCGAGGCGGGCGAGGAAGACGGCATCGGCGCCGCCGGCAAACTCGATCACGGGCAACTCCTGACCGACCCCGGCGAAGCCGCCGATTTCGTGGCAAGAACCGGCGTCGATGCGCTTGCCATTGCCATCGGCACCAGCCACGGCGCCTACAAATTCACCCGCCCGCCGACCGGCGACATTCTGGCGATCGAGCGCATCAAGGCCATTCATGCCCGCATTCCCGAGACCCATCTGGTGATGCACGGCTCATCCAGCGTGCCGCAGGAGTGGCTGCAAGTGATCCGCGAACATGGTGGCGCGATCAAGGAAACCTACGGCGTGCCGGTGGCAGAAATCGTCGAAGGCATCCGCCACGGCGTGCGCAAGGTCAACATCGACACCGATATCCGCCTCGCCATGACCGGCGCCATGCGCCGTGCGATGGCCGAAAAACCCGGGGAATTCGACCCACGTGCCTTTCTCAAAGCCGCCGTCGGCGCCGCCCGCGAACTCTGCCGATCCCGCTTCGAAGCCTTCGGCGCCGCCGGCCAGGCCAGCCGCATCAAGCCGCTACCGCTGGAAGTCATGGCGGCCCGTTATCGATGATTTTCTGAGCAACTCTGCACGGCCTTGCGCTGTTTCGACCCCGTTCGCGGGGCCTTTTTTTGCGCGCTTTGGGGCGTGGTCGCCGAAGCGGGTCAGATCGAAGGAGAGGCTGCTTGCGCTGCCTGTTGCTTGTGGTGAATACACCCAGGCTCAGGCGCGGAATTCGCCGCCATAACGAAAGGTTTCGCCGAACAGCGGATGGCGGATGTGGAAATTCATGATGAAACGCTCGTCGTCGAGGGGTTTTTCGACGATCTCGGTATGCCCGAGCAGCAGCCATTCTGGCAGTGGCAGGCGCAGGGTGCCGAGTTTCAACTCGAAATGCTGGCCACGGTAATGCAGGCAGCCATTTTCGACCGAGACCGCCATGCACAGGCCGAGCAAGGGATTCACGTATTCGACCAGGCGATTGCTGCCGGCGTAGCGCCAATGGCTCCTGAAGACGATGCTCTGGCCGTCGGCGAAACGGATGTCACGGTGCCAGCGCTGGGTCAGGCCGTCGTTGTCCATCCGCTTGGCGACATGCGTCGGCAGGGGGGGGCCCCCCCCGCCCCCGCAGAGGGCCGCGCCATCGATGACCGTGGGGACGCCCAGGGCGATGACCGGCACGCCAAGCGTCCGGGCGTTGACTGCCTTGCGGTGATTGCCTACGCCGCTGCCGGGGATCAGGCCCGTGTCCCCCAGCTGCACGGTGGCACACAGCCGGTGACGGCTGGGGGGGGGCCGCGGGGCGACGGCCGCCCTGCTG
>OGQD01001408.1_pt1 | contig 15627 bp, 8 predicted proteins | sample 1553091 | NCBI WGS metagenome assembly OGQD01 (sample SAMEA2580290, study PRJEB22360) | human gut metagenome | biome: human gut; feature: human-associated habitat; material: faeces | place: Denmark | collected 2008/2010
TACCGGAAAAACTCCTCGGGGCGTGCCAGCATCCGCAATCCTTCCGCTACGGAAGCCGGGTTATACAGAGTACCGAATGGGTTTATATCTACGGAGAATTTATTCTCTTCCAGTTTCCGCCCGATATTCTCGGCGAAGCAGGAGCCCATCATCACGACCCGGTCCTCATACGAGAAAGAGAATCGTGCTTTCGGCAACAGGATTCGGGTATAAAGTTCCATATTTACTTTTTCGCAAAAGTAGATATATGTTTACGGAAATGCAAATAAGGAAGGTGTTTTAGGGGAATAATGTAACAATGCCCATTGTAAGGTTGTTAGGATGGGCAGTATAAGGAGCTTACGATGGGCATTGTTGCGACCTTATAATGCCTATTGGCGGAAGGTCGGGAGTGATACTATAAAAGAACGGCGGTAACTTGTTGAGTGTTACCGCCGTTGGTCGTAGCCTTTGCCGGGGCTACGCTTCATCTCCCATCGTTGCCATATATTCTTTCCATAAGGAGTCTATGTCGTAATCATTGCCGAGCGCATATTTCACGCCACCATCGAACGACCAAGGAATAACCTCTAATGTGCTTCGGTTGAACTTCCGCAGGAAATCCGGGCTCTTGGTTTGCGTAAGCCATGCGAGGAAGAAGCCTGTCGTGCGGTAACCATCCATATAATGGCCGCCTTTGGGACGATCTTCCAAGGTAAAACCGCCGTTTAAGTATCTTACGGCATCCGCCACACCTTCTATCATGGCCCAGAAAGTCTTATTAGTCCCATAGCTACCTATGCCTTGAGGCTCCAATTGGAAACCATGCGTCAGCTCATGGTATAATACGCCACGGGTCTCGTAATCCACTTTCGCAGTGTCGTTATTGGCAAAACTTTTCTCGATCCATTTCGTGCTGTATACGATACTGATGGAAGGGGGCGCTCCGTCTTTCGCGGATACCCCGTCGTATTCCTTTAATGTATAGTGGATCTCCTCGATGCCCGGGATACTATCTTCCGGAGTGAAATAAAGCGTCTCTACGACCTTGCGGGCGTGCTTGGTAATATAAGCTTCCGGATCAGGGATAACGGCGGCATAGATTGCCGAGCCCTTAGCCTCGGGGGAAAGATTCTTGAAATCGATCTTTCCGATGTAATAATTATCCCAAGGATTTGAGGTGGCTTCCGCTACTGTAGCCGCCTGTTCCTTTTTGCCGGAGCAAGCGATGCAAGTCCACAGCAGGAAAGCACCGCTGATTAATTGTTTATACTTCATGAGTCTTGTCTGTTTTTTCTGATAAAATGGGTTAATCCGTCAGTGAATAAGGGCGATCCTCTCCGTTGAACAATCGCTTTTTGTTCGGGCTGGAAGTCATCTCGAAAGTGAGCGTTCCACCGTTCATGATGTCATCCTGCGTGATGTATCCTTTGGTATAGGGTTTCCCGTTTAGCTTTACCGCTTTTACATAACGGTTCTTGTCGCTGACTTTATCGGCTTTTACCTCGAAAGTCTTACCATTCTCCAAGCGGACCTTCATATAGGGAAGGTAAGGAGCGCCTAATACGTATTGATCTGTACCCGGGCAAACCGGATAGAATCCCATGGCGGAAAGGATATACCAAGCGGACATCTGGCCGCAGTCGTCGTTACCGCAAAGGCCGTCGATATTGTTGCGATACATCTTATTCATGATCTCGCGTTGCCAGAATTGGGTTTTCCAAGGCTGGCTGGTCCATGCGTATAAGAATGGGATGTGATGGCTGGGTTCGTTACCGTGTACATAACCTCCTAGTAATCCTTCTTTGGTTACGTCTTCGGTCTCGGCAAAGAACTCATCGGGAAGATGCATCGTGAATAAGGAATCCATTTTAGTGATGAATGCTTGCTCGCCTCCCATCAACTGAATCATACCATTGACATCTTGAGGGACATAGAAGGAATAATTCAAGGCATTTCCCTCGATAAACCCTTCACCGTGCGTGCTTAACAAACTGAAGTCCTCTTTGAATTTACCATTCGTATAACGGGGACGGGCATATCCGATCGAGGTATCGAATACATTCGCGTAATTGGACGCACGCTTTTTATAGGTATCGGCCACGGATCGGTTTCCCACTAATAAAGCTGTATTATAGATTGTCCAATCATCATAAGCATACTCCAAAGTCAAGGAGCCTGCGCTACCGTTGCGATCTAAAGGAACATAACCTAATTCCATAAACTCTTTGGTTCCCTCATAATACGGAATCGTAGAGCTGTTGATCATCGCTTTTAACGCGGCGTCTTTATCGATCGGTAATCCTTTGGCGATAGCATCTGCCAAGACAGAGACGGAATGATAACCGATCATGCACCAGTTCTCGTTTGCCATATGGCTCCAGATCGGCAAGGCATGATGAACGCTTTGCTCGCAATGTTTCAACATAGATTTGGCGATATCCGTGTTAACTTGTCGGTTGATGATATTGAACAGGGGATGTAGGGCACGATAGGTATCCCATACGGAAAAAACCGTATAGTTCGTGAATCCGTCCGCTTGATGGATATTATGGTCGAGTCCGCGGTATTGACCGTCAACGTCCGTATATACGCAAGGATTGATCATCGTGTGATACAAGGAGGTGTAAAGCATAGCCAATTGATCATCGCTTCCTTTCGCGTCGATGACGGAGAGCGCTTTATTCCAAGTATCGGAGGCTTTGGCGGCTAATTGGTCGAAGTCCGCACCGGAAGCCTCGGCACGTAGATTTTTCAAGGCTCCCTCGGTGCTGACTCCGGAAAGGGCGACTTTCACTTCCAACTCATCAGACGTTTTCGGATCGAAATCAAAATAAGCGACGATCTTACGTCCTCCGATATCCGGGAAGTTCTCTTTCATATTGAACTTGGCATAACCGCCCCGATAATTAACTTTCGCTTTCTCTTCGCATCCGTAATGCGTGATCGGTTTGGAGAAAGACATGGCGAAATAAGTATAGTTGGTACGTGCCCAACCGTTTGTGATACGATAGCCGGTTACCAGCGTATCGTTCTCTACGCGAATATTGGTCCAAAGAACTTTGCCGTCATAGTTATAGATCCCGTGAATCATATCAAGGATAATGCGTTGGTTCTCACTGTTCGTAGGGTATGTGTATTTGTGGATGCCGACCCGTTGGGTGGTGGTTAGTTGCGCCTTTACGCCATAATCGGCGAGCATCACCTCGTAGTATCCGGGACGGGATATCTCGGTGCCATGCGAGAAACGGGAACGGTAACCGCCATCGGGATTCGTGGCCGTTCCGGGGTTTAGCTTCAACGTTCCGGTGGTAGGCATAATCAAGATATCCCCGAGGTCGGAGTGGCCGGTACCGCTGAAGTGGGTGTGGCTGAAACCTACGATGCTACTGTCTTTATGTTGATAACCCGCACAATACTCGTAGGAGCGAGGTTGGTATTTACCATCTACGTTGTGTGGTATGGTATCCGTATCCGGACTGAGTTGTACGAGTCCGAAGGGTACGCAAGCACCCGGGAACGTATGTCCCATTCCATTCGTCCCGATGATCGGGTTTACAAGATCAACTACACTGGTCTGTGCGATCGCTACTGTTGAGCTGGCTGCCAGAAAGAGGCAACACATCGATTTCTTGAGATTTATCATGTCGTATCAATTAGTTAGAAAAGGATGAAACATAAAAGGTCACCTTTGATAGTTCCAAGGATAACCTTTGATAGTGACAAAGGTAACCTTTTATATTTTCAGATCAATAAGTATAGTAGTCCTCTATCATTGTCAAGTGCTAATTTGTTAATAATGAATTTCTACTATACTTAGTTGATATTTAGAACAATGAGTTAGCCTCGTTCGGAGATAAGTTTGCGTTAGCATCCAATTGTCTTTGCGGAATAGGGAAGATATTACGCTTTGGTTCGTTGGATGCAGTCTTGTCCCACCAAGAAGTGGTTACGAACTTGTTAAAACGAACCAAGTCTGTACGGCGGATTCCTTCGAAAGCAAACTCTCTACCTTTTTCGGCTAAGAACTCATCCATTGTCAATGTAGCGGTCGTATATTTCGCTTTCTCCCAATCCTCTGCCTTGAAAGAACGTTGACGAACGCTGTTGATCATATCTACCACTTCTTGCGTTGCTTTGCCCCCGTTCTTACGCATCAAGGCCTCCGCTTTGTTATAGATAACCTCGGAATAACGGAACATCACCCAGTCGTTGTTCATATCGCCGGTAGTACCCGGTTGGATCTCATACTTGATAGAGCGAGCGCCGCTGTTTTCTTCGCCCTCGGTCATGGACTTAATGTAGTTTACGAATACCAAATCCTGCCCATTGTACTCCTCTGAACCTTTCAAAGGCTCTGCGGTCGTGTCGTAGTAGTAATTACCGTTTTCATCTACTTTGCGAGGATATTGCTTACCGATCAAGAAACCCTCAATTTTTCTCAAGTCGTTGTCAGCGAATGAGTCATAAAAGGTCGGTTGTGTCACCAAGCCGTTCCAAGGACCGGATTGCAAATCCCAGCCAGTTTGGTGTGCGTAATGCAACCAACGTTGATACCAACCCATTCCTTTGGCATATACTTCATCATACACGATTGACCAGATAATCTCGGTAGATCGCTTGTCGTTATCCGCACGGAAAGTGTCGTTCCACTTCTTATCCAATGCGAAACCTCCCTTAGCTAATTCATCGCAAGCTGCGATACAATCATCCCAGCGTGCTTGTCCAGTATAAATTTCCGCATTCAAATAGAGACGAGCCAATAATGCGTAAGCCCCCCATTTGGATACACGTCCGTAGGTCTCTGTTTTACTCTCTGACAAAGAAGGAATACTCTCGTTTAACTCTTTTTCGATCCAAGCGAATAACTCTGCGCGAGATTTGGAGGAAGGATTGATTTCACCGATTTTCTCGCAAATTGGAGCCGTACCGAACATATCCATCACATACCAATAACAGTAAGCGCGATATACACGCATCTCCGCTTGTGCTTGTGCTTTAGACATTGGAACTTGGAGTGCTTCAAAATCTATATTCTCTGTATCTGTAAGGAAGTTGTTAGCATATCCGATACCTTCAAATAATTTTTTCCAAGCATCCACTACTTGACCATCCGTAGGAATCCATTGATGGCGGTGTAAGCGAATCCAGTCTCCATTGTCATAGCCGTGGCGACCTTTTTGAGGCCATGCGGCACAGTCGGAAGATAACTCGTTACATGACCAAGGCGATTGGGCTACTTGCATAGTTCCACAGAAGTGTCCCCATGGACGCATCATGGCGGCCATTACCTCGCCTGCATTGTTGTAATAATTCTCAGCGATTACCGAGCTATGTATTTCCTCTGTCAGGTCCGTACAAGAGGTAAATGCGGTAGCTCCCAGCAATAATGAAATTGCGCATATATTTTTTAAAGCTTTCATTGTATTGTCTTAAATCTATTGTTACTTAATTAGAATCCAAAATTAACGCCAAACGTGAAGGTACGGGTGGTGGGATAAGATCCGCGCTTCTCTATACCTGCTTGTAGTCCTGTTACGTTTACGTCAGGGGTTAAACCAGAGTATCCTGTAATAGTCGCAAGATTGGTGACATTACCATAAATACGTAAGTTGCGCACATATTTATTATTTTTGAAGTTGAATGTATAACCTAGTGTCACGTTATCGATCTTCAAGAAGTTCCCTTTCTCTAGATAATAAGAAGAGAACAATGGTTGCTCTGTTACCTTGTTCTTCAAGGCATCCTTGTATACGTTTGTGCCAGACTGATCGATATTAACAGTCGTTCCGAAATAAATAGCACCCTCGTTCAATACGTCATAATCAAACATACCGCGCAGGAAGAAGCTGAAGTCAAAGTTCTTATAGGTAAATGTGTTCTGTAAGCCAGCCTTGAATTTCGGCAAACCATTACCGATAAAGGTACGGTCAGCGTCAGACAGACCTTCCTTTCCGTCTATGTCGCGAAGATTCCAAGTTCCGTCCGGATTGATACCATCGCATACATAACCGAAGAATGATGCGATCCGCTGTCCTTCTTGTAGGCGGTAAGCCTTGCCCGGGTTACCCGGAGAGGGCAGGTCATATTGATCCTCGTAAGAAGATTTGTACACGTCGTTAGACAAAGATGTCAATTTATTATTCTCGTATGAGAACGTGAAATTAGCCGTGTAAGAGAAATCCTTAGTCTTTACGACCTCTGCGTTTAATGCTAATTCTATACCTCTATTTCTCATCGTGCCTACGTTGGTGGTGATCGTGTTGTAGATCAAGGATGGCTGTTGGGCATTGTAGCTACTGATCAAGTCGCGAGTCGTACGACTATACCAATCGATCGTACCATTTAGGCGTCCACCTAGCAAGCCGAAGTCGAAACCGATGTTCAAGGACTCATTCTTCTCCCATTTCAAATCCGGATTCGGGTTGATATTCGGACCGTAAGTGGCGGTTAGCCATGAACCGGTGTAAGCGTTCCAAGCTCCAGCACCTGTGCCGTAGGTAGCGAGAGACATATATGGATCGGTAGGTAGACTACCCGTGATACCGAAACCGGCACGGAATTTCAATACGTCGAATACTTCTTGGCTCTCCATGAAGTCCTCACGAGAGATCATCCAGCCTGCGCTGACGGAGGGGAACCAAGCCCATTTGTTGTTCGCTCCGAACTTTGTGGAACCTTCACGGCGGATAGAGGCGCTGGCCATGTATTTACCGTCGTAATTATAGTTGGCACGGGCGAAGAAGGCGATCAGTTTGCTGGTCTCTTTTTTACTCTTCATCTCGGCCTTACCATCTTTTAGGTAACCGCCGGCTTCTAGGTTATTGGTACCGAATACGTCCGTCAAGAAGTTCTTGTTCTCGGCGCTGAATTGCTCGTATTCAAAATCTTGGTAACTGTATCCCAGCAAACCGGTAATATTGTGTACGCCGTTGATGGAAGTATTGTAGTTTGCTGTCCATTCAGTAGTACGGTTGGTATTCTGATAATATTCTTTTTTGGCGCGTCCGTTTGTACCGTCTTTATATTGGCTATATTCCTCACGCATGCTATAATCGTTAGTTAATGCGTCGTTCTTCTCCATAGCGAAGAAAGCGGCGGCTGTCAGACCGGGGATAATCTCATATTGAGCCTTGAAGTTCGCCAATAAATTCTTGAATTCCTTTTTCTTGGTACGCTGGTATATGCGGGCTACCGGGTTGAAATCTTCGTAACCGCTGTAAGTTTCCCAGAAGGAGCCGTCTTCCTTATAAATAGGCATCGTCGGGTTGATACGGATCGCCTGGTATAATATGCCGTAATTAGGGATATCTCCTACCTTATCCACATCATCGGAAACTGCGTCCACTTTCACGAAAGAGTTTGCTAGATTGAAAGAAAGCTGTAGTTTATCATCAAACGCACGGTGGTTCACAGCGATAGAGCCATTGATCGTTTCACGGCTGGTGTTACGGATCATACCATCATTCTTTTTGTAATTTAAAGAAGCGCGATAGTTTGTCTTACCATTACCACCAGTAGCGGTCAAGTTGTGTACATGGGTGAAATTACTCTTATTCAATAAAGCGTCGTAATGGTTATCCCGTCCACCAAAGTCGCGGATATTGGCGTTGTTGGTTTCCTTGCCATAAGCGACGAACTCGTCTCCATTTAAGATTTCCGGCCGTTTATAAACCGCCTCGTGCATGATATATCCTGAGTAATCCACTTGAGTAGTTCCGGCTTGCGGACGTCTCGTGGAGACGATGATCACACCGTTATTACCCCGGGTTCCGTAGATAGCGGCTGCGGAACCGTCTTTCAATACGTCGATCGCCTCGATATCCTCGGGTGCGATAGCGTTCAAAGAAGTCATATTACCCGGCATACCGTCAATAATAACGAGAGGCTCATTGCTACCTTTCAGAGATGAGGCACCACGCATCTGTACTTTTACCTCGCCATTCGGGTCGGTGCTACCACGCGATACAGTCAGACCAGCTACACGTCCTTCCACCAATTGCATCGGGTTCACTACCGGTGCCTTGTTAAAGTCGGATGCTTTCACGCTGGTAACGGATGAGGTGATCTCACCTTTCTTTTGGGAACCGTAACCTACGACTACTACCTCGTCTAGTGTCTCAGAGTCTTCAGCTAAGACTATGTTCAATGTTTTTTGCCCGGTATAACGAACTTCTTGGGATTTGAAGCCGATGAAGGAAAATACCAATGTGCTGTTATCCGGTACATCCAAGGTGAAATTTCCGTCAAAGTCCGAAGCAGTTCCGTTCGTGGTTCCTTTCACAACAATACTAACGCCAATCAGAGGTTCACCCTTTTGGTCTTTTACTACACCTTTAATGGTTGAACTTTGCTGTGCGATCTGATGAATCTCCATGTTTCCCATTTCAGGAACAGTAGAATCTTCGGCCGCATAAGAGGACTGAAACATTAAAGATAAACAAAGTAACAAAGAGGTTCGTCCACCTAATAAAGTCAGGCATTTCCTCGTCTTACCTTCACTCTTTTTTTTCATAAAAACATTAAATTAAAAGTTAATAATGTGCTTCCCGAAGGAAGAATACACACAAGCGGTTTGCTTTGTTATTCGACAGCAATATTAATAGGTCTTAACGAATTGAAGAGTGCTTTGAAATGCCGAAGAAGTGTCATGAAATGCATATGGCAGATTATGATACTCTTTTGGTAGATTATGACACTATTTAGGAATCAATGATTTATGCCTCTTTTGTGCGGTATTCTTTAGGAGTCATGTTATATTTACGGGCAAACTCCCTATAGAAGTATGATTTGTTAGAAATCCCTACATTATAAATAATTTCCTGAACGCTCATGTTGGTATTTACGAGTAATTGCGCTGCATAGTTTAACCTATAATCCTTTATAAAATCACTCGGCGTCATGGTAGATATTTTCTTGAAACGGCGATATAAGATGCGGGTGTTTATATTCAGTGCGTCCGCTACCAGCTCGGGACCGAGTCCTTCCTTGCTGACATTTTCTTTGATGATAGCGGTTACGGCGTCAAGGAATTCCTTGTCTTCTTGATGTAATAATTGCCCTTCCGTATATTGATAAGCACTTTCCGGAGAATAGAAATACTCTTTTAATTCTCTTTGATTTGTCATCAATCGGTTCACGACGGATAGGAGAACTGTTGGCGAGAAAGGCTTGGTTAGATAGGCATCCGCTCCTATATTAAGTCCTGCCGCTTGCTCTTGGTCTGATATTTTGGCAGATACGATAATAAGCGGGATATGACGGGTATATCTATTTTCCTTGATAAGAGAGATCAATTCCAATCCGTCGATATTAGGCATCATGATATCGGTGATGATAAGGGAGGGAGTGTATTGCTTGAGGAATTCCAGAGCCTCCTCCGCATTATAAGCTTCCTGAACCTGATATTCGGAAGAGAGGGTTTCCGTGATTAGCCAGACGATGTCTTTATGATCGTCGATAACGAGTATCATCGGTTTATCTTCCGTCTCTTTTTGTGCCGTATGTGAGATTTGCGGCTTTTGTATATCCGTGTTTGGGGAAGGAAGCGATACGGGAATATCTTCGTCTATCGTGTCGTCTGAGCTCTCCTCTACGATGCCAAAAGGTAAGGTAACTGTAAATTCAGCATATTGGCCGACCTCACTCTCTATGTCGATTTTACCACCTAAGGATTGTACGAGGCTGTGGCAGATAAATAAGCCGAGGCCATTCCGTGCCGTATTTTGCCTGTTATCGTCGTTATCCATCGTGCCAAGGATACGATATCGGTCGAAAATATTTTACATGTCTGCCTCCTCGATTCCTTTGCCGGTGTTGTAAACTTTAAGGACGAGGAAGTTCTCCTCCTCATGTAAGGAGATACGAACCGTGCCCCCGTCTTCCGTATACTTAAATGCGTTGGAAATCAGATTTGCTAGGATCTTCTTGAAATAGACGGAATCCGTATTCCAATAAAGCTCTTTGGGAGCATCGATCTTGAATTGGATTTGGTGTTGCTCGGATAGTGGGTAAAACCATTCGAATTGAGTTCGCAAAAGAGAGGATACGGATACTCTTCGGATGTGCGTATGACTGAATCCAGCGTCTTCCGCTTTCCGGAAATCAAGGATTTCTTGGATAAGCCCGTTCAGTTCCTCTACATTTTCCCGGAGGACTGAAGTGTATTTTTCTAATGTCTTGTCTTTTGAGGTGGCGGCATAGGCTTGGATATAATTCTCCACGCCATTGATCAAGGTAAGCGGGGTACATAACTCATGCGTGATATGGGTAAAGAAATTCAGCTTAGACTCGTATAGCTTCTCTTTTTGCTCCTCCTTGATCTTGTCTGCTATTTGTTTCTGTTTCTTTAGTATTTGGTAATGGATGCGATAGATGGCAATGATGATTAAAACCGTACCGATAAAAAGATACGTGAAAATAGCTAATGAGCTTAGATAAATAGGAGGTAATACCTTGATAGGTAGGGTGTATTCTTTTGCCGACGAATCAATGACATCGTTACGATAACGGACTTTCAGCAAGTATTCCCCGTACGGGAGGTTCATGAAAGTTACCTTGTTTGTCTTTTGCAATTTTTCCCAAGAGGAATTATAGTTGACCAACTGATACGAATACTCGTAATTCTCCCCGTTGATGTAATCCGGAGCGACGAACGCAATCGTTAACGATTGCACATCAGCCGGAACCGTTACACCGTTCTGGCTGATGTTCTTATATAATGGAAGGATTTGTTTATCCATTTGCAACTCGAAGAAACTTAATTCTGGTTGATAGGTATGCTCCGGCTCCGTTTGTTTATTTACCCAGACTAATCCGTTGATGCCTCCAAAGAATAAACGCTCGGAGTATGGGCATTTCCAATAAGCGTCATCAGAGAATTCCGTGACGCTAAAATAAGGTTGATGATAATTATGGAAAAAATTATTCCGGGGATTATATTTGGTGAGACCTTTATTGGTGCTTAACCAGATACAGCTATCATTCCCCTCATGAATGCCATGGATCATGTCGTTTGCGATCCCGTTGCTTTTATCGAATTGGCGTAAATGTATCTTTCCTCTTTTAAATTTAATCCGGGTAAGTCCGGAGCTGGCGCCTGCATAGAAAGTAGAATCCTCGGTCTGGCATACAGATAACACGTCTCCAATGGCCGGATTCCTTAAATTGTTGGTTTGCAGGAACTCATATTTCTGGTTGAATATGTTAAAACTAATAACCCCATAACCGCCACGACTCCCGAGAAATAAGGTCGAGTCGTTATCATATATCATGGATTGAATCTCTTTGCAGGTATTCTCCCCGTTTTTTAGCGGGAAGGTCTGTATCTTACTGATTGTAGGCGTGACTTTATCCATACGTAAAGTAACCTTCAGTAATCCGTTGCCGGTTGTCGCCAACCATAATGTCGAGTCGTTTACCTCACAAATAGAATGGATATAGCGGATAGGGGGAGTGTCCTCTTGCTGCGGGATCGTCTTCATTCGATTTTCTTTATAAGAATAATAACAGAGCCCCGGGCCTTCCGTACCGATCCAGATACAAGGATGGAATTCGCTTCTCTGGAAGCTATATACCCGGTTGCTGGATAATCCGTCGGCGGTGGTGAAATGCGTGATAGCGCTTTGTGGAATCGCCTTTTTGTTTGGGTAAGTGTCATAGGCTTGTATCCGGACAATTCCGTCTCCTTTTGTCCCGAACCAAAGGGATCGATCATTGTCTGTATATAAAGAACGTATGGGGTTCTGTATATTAATCGGTAAATCCTTGAGTAAGATAGAGCCGAAAAGATCGGGTTTATCGTAAAACATCCGTATGCCTTGTCCATCGGTCCCTACCCAAAGAATCTCCTGTCTTTTATCGTTCATCAGGCAAAAGATACCGATGCCCGTGTCTATCGTGTTTTCCGGTTGGCTTAGGTCTAGAATATTGCCGTTACGGAAAACGATATATACATTGGATTGGAAGGTACATATCTTAATGATGTTTCCATATTTATTTGTCATTCCAGACAGATCAAACAGGAATTCTTTCCCGCTTCCGTCTACCTGTTGGCGATATAACTTATTGTCGGTATCGACAATGAAGATATGGTTATTCTCATGAAATGCGGATAAGATCGGTTTATTATGGAATTGGCGTTCTTCCGATAGTAAATTAAAAGTTGTATTGGAGAAATCCGGTGTTAACTTTTTCAGTATTCCCGAGGTCAATAGTAAATAAAAATATCCGTCTGTTCCGGCGAATAAAGTCCGTACGGTTTGAGGGCCTATCCCTTCTCTCGGCAGATCCCGGAATCCATCGCTAAATGGGGTGTAACAAGATATCCGGTTTTCTTTACAAATGGCTAATGTGATACCGGATGAATCGGTCGCTACCAGATCACTCTCCATGTATCCCGGGTAAGACTCGGTGACTTTCCGTTTCTTTAGCGAGAATTTATTGATACCTAAAGAGGTTGATATCCATAAAAAGCCGGGTTCTGCGTCGGATATTTTGTGAATGATATTACTACAAAGAGAGTTTTTGTTATTTAATTCGAAACGATATACATACGTATCTTTTCCGTTGTATAAGTTAAGTCCGTCGTAAGTCCCGATCCACAAATAGCCATCCGGATCTTGATGCATGCAAATAATGGCATTGTTCGACAAATTAATCATATTTGCCTTATGCAAAGATTTAGACGCGAGTGAGATAGGAGATGCGATTAAAGATAGTATTCCTATAAATAAAACGGTAAACAGGATATTTCTCATGTGTTTGATCCAGATTAACTTTTACGTTCTGTAGGCAAAGATAGTGAATAAAATGGAGACTTCGTGCAAAGCATCGCATTACTATCCCGTTTCTTCTTGTATATTTTTAATACCTATTTATAGGGATTTTAGAGGGGTGTCGCAAATGTTACAGGAACATGAGGATAAAAGTTTTACCTTTGTGCCGGTAAAAATGTGGTATTAGATAAGATTGTTTATGAAATTTGAGAATGAGTACTGGGATCACTTTAAGGGTGAGACCTGGAAGAGAGAGATCAATGTAAGAGATTTTATCCAGAGTAACTATACGCCTTATGAAGGGGATGATTCCTTTTTAGTCGCTTCTTCCGAGAAGACCCGTAAGGTCTGGAACAAGCTGACCGAGATGTTTAAGGTCGAGAGAGAAAAGGGAGTTTATGACGCCGAGACAAAATTACCTCAAGGGATCGATGTATATGGTCCGGGCTATATTGATAAGGAGAATGAGGTTATCGTTGGGTTACAAACCGATGCTCCGCTGAAACGTGGTATCTTCCCGAAGGGTGGTATCCGTATGGTCGAGAATAGCTTGGAAGCCTACGGTTATCATTTAGACCCGATGACGAAAGAGATCTTCACGAAGTACCGTAAGACGCATAACGAGGGCGTTTTCTCCGCATATACGGAAGAGATGGTTGCCGCACGTCGTTCGGCTATCATCACCGGCTTGCCCGATGCGTATGGTAGAGGACGTATTATCGGTGACTATCGTCGTGTCGCTTTATATGGTACGGCAATCTTGATCGAGGAGAAAAAGCGTTTCTTGAATCGTTTGGATATCCAAGAGATCACGGAAGAGATTATCCAGAGCCGTGAGGAGATTTCTGAGCAAATCAAGGCGTTGAAAGCGTTCGAGAGAATGTGCGCTAGTTATGGCTTCGACGTGACCCGCCCGGCGCAAAACGCTCGTGAGGCGGTTCAGTTTGTGTACTTAGCTTATCTGGCGGCGGTAAAAGACCAAGATGGCGCGGCGATGTCTATCGGACGTACTTCTACGTTTTTGGATATTTATATCGAGAAAGACATCCGTGAGGGTAAGATGACGGAAGAGGAGGCGCAAGAGTTAGTAGACCAGCTGATCATCAAGTTGCGTATCGTTCGTTTCTTACGTACGCCGGAATACAATGATTTGTTCTCCGGTGATCCGGTTTGGGTAACAGAGTCCTTGGGCGGCCAAGGAGTGGATGGCCGTTCTTTGGTAACAAGAACTTCCTATCGTTATCTCCATACATTATATAATCTAGGTCCGGCACCAGAACCCAATTTGACGGTTCTGTGGTTTAAGAACGCTCCCGAGAACTGGAAACGTTTCTGTGCCAAGGTCTCTATCGATACGTCGGCTATCCAATATGAGAACGACGATTTGATGCGTCCGGATTATGGAGATGATTATGGTATCGCTTGTTGCGTTTCTCCTATGAAGATCGGTAAGCAGATGCAGTTCTTCGGAGCCCGTGCGAATTTGGCGAAATGTTTATTATATGCGATCAACGGAGGACGGGATGAGCGCAGCGGCGTACAGGTAGCCCCGATGTTCGAGCCGGTTCGCGGCGAGTATCTGGAATACGATGAGGTGATGGCTAAGTATGAGCAAATGATGCGCTGGTTGGCGAAAGTGTATGTGAACGCCTTGAAGATAATCCATTATATGCATGATAAATACGCGTATGAGGCATTCGAGATGTCGCTTCACGATGGGGATGTAGAGCGTATCCGTGCGACAGGTATCGCCGGTCTTTCTATCGTTGCCGATTCGTTGGCTGCTATCCGTGATACGAAAGTACGTGTGATCCGTGACGAGCGTGGCTTGGCGGTTGATTTCGAACGTGAGGGCGAATATGTTCCTTTCGGTAATAACGATGATCGTACGGATAGTATCGCTGTAGAGATCACCGAGAAGTTCATGGAATATTTGCGTCAGCACGAGACCTATCGCCATGCGAAACCTACGCAGTCCATCCTTACGATCACCTCTAATGTGGTATATGGTAAGAAGACTGGTACGACACCGGATGGCCGTATCGGTGGAACTCCTTTCGCTCCGGGCGCGAACCCTATGAACGGTCGTGATACGAAAGGTGCTATCGCTGCGCTAGCTTCGGTAGCGAAGCTTCCATTCCAGCATGCGCACGACGGCATCTCTTATACTTTCGCTGTTTCTCCGGCTACGTTGGGAAAGGAGCGTGAAATGCAGATCAATAATCTGGTTAGCTTATTGGATGGCTATTTTACTCCGGATGGAGGTCAGCATCTGAATGTTAACGTATTTGATAAGGATTTGTTGATCGACGCTATGGAACATCCCGAGAAATATCCGCAACTTACGATCCGTGTATCCGGATATGCGGTAAACTTCGTGAAACTGACTCGTGAACAACAGTTGGATGTTATTTCAAGAACCATTAACCATTCACTGTAAGTGATAAAAGGTAAGATACATTCATTAGAGAGTTTCGGGACCGTAGATGGTCCCGGAATTCGCTTTGTCGTTTTTATGCAGGGCTGCCCGTTGCGTTGCCTGTATTGCCATAACCCGGATACTTGGAACCCGAAAGGGAAGGTGAAATATCAGATGACTCCCGGCGAGCTATTGACGGAAGTTTTACGGTATAAGAGTTTTATCGCCCGTGGGGGGGGTGACTGTTACCGGTGGGGAACCTTTATTGCAACCTGAGTTTCTGAAAGAGTTTTTCCGTTTGTGCCAAGAGCAAGGTCTTCACACAGCTTTGGACACATCTGGTTTCGTATGTACCTCAAAAGCTTGGGAAGTCTTGGATTATGCGGACTTAGTGTTATTGGACATCAAAACCTTAAACCCGGATTTACATCCGTTACTGGCGGGTGTCAAGCA
>OGQD01001410.1_pt1 | contig 15606 bp, 11 predicted proteins | sample 1553091 | NCBI WGS metagenome assembly OGQD01 (sample SAMEA2580290, study PRJEB22360) | human gut metagenome | biome: human gut; feature: human-associated habitat; material: faeces | place: Denmark | collected 2008/2010
AGTATTCCTCGGTTGACGCTATAAAAAGAATCCTTCCTGCCGACAGAAAAAATACTCTGATTGCCGTAATGATAAACTGCGGCGATTATGATGCAGAACTGCTGCCGCAGTATGACGGTACAGGCCCCGACTGCATAAGGGTTTGCTTCCACAAGTCGCAGGCATTGCAGGCGGTTGAGCTTTGCAGAAAGATTAAGGACAAGGGCTATAAGGTATATTTTCAGCCTATGGTAGCTCTCAGCTATTCCGATGCCGAATACCTCGGTCTTATAGGTATGGCAAACAAATTCCGCCCCGACGTTTTTTATATCGTTGATTCTCACGGCTCTATGAAACAGAAGGATGTTGCACGTTTCTTTTATCTTATAGAGAATAATCTCGATAAGGAGATAGCTGTCGGCTTCCACTCCCATAACAACCTTCAGCTTTCGTACTCAAACGCTCAGTATTTAGCCGCTTTGCATACCGATCATAATCTGATAATAGACAGTAGCATTATGGGTATGGGCAGAGGTGCGGGAAATCTAAATACCGAGCTGTTTGTGGAATATCTGAACGAAACCGCAGATGCCGATTACAGTACAGAGCCTATACTCTGTTCAATCGACAATACCATAGCACCTATTTATTTGACTACATCGTGGGGTTATTCCTTATCCGGCTATCTGTCCGCAAAATACAGATGCCACCAGAATTATGCACGATTCCTCAGTAACAAAAACACCCTCACATACGAAGGCATGAACGCTATTTTCTCGAAAATAGAGCCTGAAAAGCGTGACAATTATGACCGAGAATATATAGATAAGCTGTATACTGCTCATATGTCTGCAGGCGGCGAAAAAACGCCCGAGGCAGATCTCAGCAGACTTTTCGAAGGACGTAATGTTGTTATTATCGCACCCGGCAGGACAACATCGGTAGAATCTGAAAGGCAGAAGGTCTTTGATAAGGTCAAAGCTACCGATGCGATAGTGATTTCCGTAAACCACTGCCCCGAATGGATCAAATGCGATTATGTGTTTGTAAGCAATATAAGACGTTATGAAAAGCTGAGCGGAGTAGAAAACGACAAGCTGATAATAACATCTAATATAAACGCACAAGCAGGCTACACAGTAGGCTACGAGCCTTTGCTGTGTTCTATAGAAGCTGTCCGTGACAACGTTACACTTATGCTTATAGCACTGCTTATAAAATCCGGAGCAAGCTCCGTTTATCTTGCCGGAGTTGACGGATATTCATTCAAGGAACGCAACTTTGCGTACAGAGATATGGAAACGTATGAAGACGAGCAAGTTGCCAAAGAGCAGAACAACGGTATATCAGCCGCAATCGCTCAGCTATCACAGCGGATACCCGTTTCATTTATAACAAAATCACTTCTTGAAAGAGAGGAAAACCGTTCATAATGAAGGTAGTTTCTTTTGGAGAAATAATGCTCAGACTATCGCCCGACGGATATTACAAATTGTTTCAGAAGCCGGAGCTTAATACATCGTTTTGCGGTGCTGAAGCTAATGTAGCCGTTGCCCTCAGCAACTTCGGAGATGAGGCTGAATTCGTGACCGCACTTCCCGATAATGATATAGGCAGAGCGGCTTGCAGAGAGCTTATGAGATACGGCGTAAAGACGGATAATATAGTTTATACGGGCGACAGGCTCGGGATATTCTTTGCCGAGAAAGGCGCAAGTCAGCGTCCGTCAAAGGTGATATATGACAGAAAGAACAGTGCTATAGCGTCGGCTGACCCTTCGTCGTTTGATTGGGAAAAGATATTTGACGGCGCAGATTGGTTTCATATTACGGGAATCACTCCGGCGCTTTCCGACAGCCTTGCAAAAATTTCTGTCGACGCCGTAAAAGCCGCCAAAAAAGCGGGTCTTACCGTAAGCTGCGATATAAACTACAGAAGCAAGCTGTGGAGTGCAGAAAAGGCACGTCCCGTAATGACCGAAATAATGAAGTACGTTGATGTCTGCATAGGAAATGAAGAGGACGCTGAGATAGTGTTCGGAATAAAAGCAGGCACTACGGATGTCACAAAGGGACAGCTTGATACAGACGGCTATAAAAAGAGCCTTCAGACCGTTGCGGAAACATTCGGCTGTAAAATAGTTGCATACTCACAGAGAAAGAGTTATTCCGCAAGTGATAACGGCTGGTCGGGAATCATTTATGATGACGAAAAAAAGCAGGTTTATACATCTGCGCAATATGATATAAGAATTACAGACAGAATAGGCGGCGGCGATGCATTTGCGTCAGGACTTATTTATGCTCTGCATAACAATATATTGCCTGAAAACGCTATAGAAACAGCTGCTGCGGCAGGTTGTCTTGATCAGACGCTTGAAGGCGATTTCTGTCTGTTCGGAATTAATGATGTGTTTGATCTTGCCGGTGGAAATTCGTCGGGAAGAGTAAAGAGATAAAAGAAAGGGATTTTATTTTCAATGAACAGCGGTGAAAACAACAGCAAAAAAATCGCAATTTTCGTTTCACACAGAATCGATCTTAAAAGTATGGTGATTGACAATCCTTTATATGTACCCGTAAGATGCGGTGCGGCACTTGACGAGAACGATGAAGGCAATGTCATAATGGGCGACAATACAGGCGATAACATATCCGAGAAAAGAATTTCTTTTTGTGAGTACACAGTTCAGTACTGGGCGTGGAAAAATTATGATGCGGATTATTACGGACTTTGTCACTACAGAAGGTATCTTTCGTTTATGGATTCCTTTATGCCGGGCAATGACTACGATGTACGAATGGAAAACAACCTTTCGGTACGCACCGCAGAGTTATATCAGCTTTTCAATAAGTCAAAGATGGAGAAGGAGATCTCATCCTATGACGTTATTGTCGGCAAGGCTTTCGATACGACAAAGATCACCAGAGTACGTCCCAGAAACAGCGTAAAGGAGTTATGGTACGCATCAAGAAATCTTGTCGATCCTATAGCTATTGATACATTGATAAAGATAATAGAAGACAGGCACCCCGAGCTTGTTGAATCTATGAATGAGTATTTTGCCTCAAAGTATTACAGAGGCTATAACTGCTTTGTAATGTCAAAGAAGATATTCAACGAATACAACAAGGTGCTCTTTGACATACTCTTTGAGTTTGATAAACAGTTTGACACCACCGGCTATGAGGGTAACAAGCTCAGAGCCACAGGCTATATGGGCGAGATTGTATACGGCGTTTATATGTGGTATCTTCAGCATCACACCGACTGCAAGTTCCTTGAGCGCCAGATTGTATACTTCAAGAACACCGAAGCAGATCCCGATGCAAATACCCTTGCACAACGTACCCTGTCATACAAGAAACCCAATGATGACATCAAGATTTTCGTTTCGCACAGGATGGATCTTGACAGCGCTGTGATAGGTAACCGTATATTCGAAAACTATAAGTGTAATGCAGGCTCGGCAAGATGCTTCCTTAAGATGAACGGCGATGACACCGGCGACAATATCTCCGATCTTGCAAAGTATTTCTCGGAGCTGAGCGTTCAGTATTGGGCGTGGAAGAATGCCGATGTAAATTACTACGGTCTTTGCCACTACAGACGTTATCTTTCATTCAGCAATAAGAAGTTTGACCAATGCTCAAGAGGCTACATAATCGAGAATATGCTCAATGACGAGAGCATCGAAAAGTACGGTCTTAAAGACTATGACGGTATGGCAAAGCAGATAAAGAAATACGATCTTATCACAGGCGGAAGCATGGATGTTGATGAGATGGATTTCCTTTTTGGCGGAAAACGTGCACATTGCATCAAAGATATATTCATGATTCAGGAGCATTTATTTGATAAAAGCGCACCTGAGCTTACGCTTAAGCTGGTTGATGAGCTTTACCCCGAATATTCTAAGGCTGCCGAGGAATATATGGCTTCAAAGAAGTACTATGCGTATAACTGCTTTGTAATGTCAAAAGAACTGTTCAACCGCTTCTGTACATTTGAATTCGGCGTACTGTTCGAATTCATAAAAAGATTTGATTTGTCAAAATATCAGGGTACCAAAATGAGAACGCCCGGCTATATGTCTGAGGTTCTTTACGGTATCTTCATATACTGGGTATTAAAGCAGAGAAAGTACAAGGTAAAGGAAAATCAGCTTGTATTCTTCAGAGAAACCAATGCCGCAAAGTGCAAGCTTGCTCCTGCAAAAACAGCGGCTGCTCCCAAAAAGCCCAAAAAGCCCAAAAAGCCCCAAAAAGTCGAAAGCGTTTTAAAGAAGATAATGAGAAACACCTTCCCTGCATATCGTGTTGCTTTACGAAACGAGGAAAGACTCGGCGCACTGGTTGCTTCTGTTAACGATCTTCAGAAAAAGTCTACAGAACACAGCGTGCTGCTTGCGAGAACCGTAAAGGTTTGTCAGAGCACTGCTCCTAAGAGCGTACAGGCAGCGGCCGCTAAGCCTCCTATCATCGCTACCAGTCTTCGCAAGGATATATGGGATGCAAAAACGCTCACTTCAAATATTAATCTCAATATTGCCTGCCTTGCAAATGAGATACACGAAACTCATAAGAAGTCATTCGGCGAGTTCAGAAATATCAATACCGGCAGAGATGTTGTTGTAATGGCATCAGGACCTTCGATGAGATACTACAAGCCCATTCCCGGTGCTGTACATATAGGTATGAATGCTTCATTCTTAAATCCCGATGTTGATATTGATTACTATTTTACCACCGATTACGAAAGCCGTGCTCCGTGGTTTGAAAAGCTGAAGGAATACGATTTTGTCAAGTTCTTCGGTCAGTATTCTACCGGTGAATACAGAGATAAATTCCAGGTATCAGAGAAGATTATCAGAGAGAATAACGGCAGAAGATTCTTCCAGGCGGCTCCCAGCGAGGATATACATATTAATATAGAATTCTATCCCCTTATGGCATTCTATTCAATTGCGTTCCAGGCTATCCACTTTGCGCTCTTTACCAATGCGAAAAGAATTTATCTTGTTGGTTGCGACTGCACCAATGCAGGATATTTTGACGGCAGCAAGCAGAGATTGTCCGATCTTGTAGCAAAGACAAGTGTTCCACACTGGTTAGACGGTTATCAGAAGGTCAAGGCGTTTGTTGAACGCTTCTATCCGGATACAGAGATTATATCCGTTAATCCTATGGGTCTCAGAGGACTTTATTCAGACGTTTATACGGATGACTTCATAGCAGATCATCCTGAAATAGATAGCAGTAAAGTAACACGTCTTAACAGCACACAGGAGGAAAAATGAAAGTTGTAATACTCGCCGGAGGTTTCGGCACAAGAATCAGCGAAGAAAGCCAGTTCAAGCCAAAGCCTATGGTTGAGCTTGGCGGTATGCCGATAATCTGGCATATAATGAAGCTCTATTCTTCTTACGGCTTCAATGAGTTCATTATCTGCGCAGGTTACAAACAGCACGTTATAAAGGAATATTTTGCAGACTACTTTCTGCATACATCAGATATTACATTTGACTTCACAAGCGGTAAAAACGAGATGATTGTTCACCGCAACAGCTCGGAACACTGGAAGGTTACCGTAGTGGACACAGGTCTTAACACAATGACCGGCGGACGTGTAAAGCGTATAAAGGACTATGTCGGCAACGAGCCTTTTATGCTGACATACGGCGATGGTGTTTCCGATGTTAATATAGCCGAGCTTGTCGAGTTCCATAAAAGTCACGGAAAGCTGGTAACAATGTCGGCTTACAACCCCGGACAGAGATTCGGCGTTCTTGATATTGATGAAAGCGGAAGAATAAATGAATTCCGTGAAAAAACATCCGGCGACGGAAGCCTTATCAATATCGGCTATATGGTATGTCAGCCCGAATTCATCGATTACATAGACGGCGACGAAACCGTTCTTGAAAAGAAGCCCCTTGAAACAGTAGCAAAGCTCGGAGAGCTTATGGCATATAAGCATACAGGCTTCTGGCAGTGCATGGATACTGTAAGAGAAAAAGAACAGCTTGAGAAAATGTGGAACAACAACAATGCTCCCTGGAAGATCTGGAAATAATGAGTAAATTATCCGATAAACTTGCGGGATTTTTCGGAAGATTATTTCCGATGTCACGCAACAAGACAATAAAGCTCAACAACGAGATAAGGCAGACAGAAAGCGAGCATTTTGCACAGCTTTGTGAAATGCTCGGTTTTCTTGAAAACAGCCTGAATACTTGCACGGATATATGCCGTGATAATGCGGAGCAGATAAAACTGTGCCGTCAATCGTTGCGTACATTGGAAGATAATCAGGTTAAATTCGGTGAGTCTACCGCATCAAAACTCAAAGAAATAAAATTTGATATTGAAAATCTGAAAAAGCAAAATGAGTGTATCAGCGAAAAACTGAGTAACGAAATATCAGAGAAATCTGCCGGAATATCCGGTGAACTTATCGGCTGTATTTCACATCACACAGAGGAAATACTCGGTTGTATAGCCGATAGCGAAAAGCGTTCTTCCGATAGCGATAAGCACATTGTCGAACTTATTGAAAACGGCATATCTGAAAACAATAAGCACGCAGGAGAAATAAAAGCGTTCAACAACTCGCTTTCCGATGATATTAAGTCGCTTTCGGACAGCATTGCCGCAGGCTTTGATAAAACCTCGAAAACAGGCGAGTATGCAGATGCGCTTAACGGCTTATCGTCAGATAACGAAAGCATTTTGGCTGATATTAAGTCGCTTTCGGACAGCGTTACCGCAGGCTTTGACAAGACCTCAAAGACGGGCGAGTATGCAGATGCGCTTAACGGCTTATCGTCAGATAACGAAAGCATTTTGGCTGATATTAAGTCGCTTTCGGACAGCGTTACCGCAGGCTTTGACAAGACCTCAAAGACGGGCGAGTATGCAGATGCGCTTAACGGCTTATCGTCAGATAACAAAAGCATCTCGGCTGAGATTAAGTCGCTTTCGGATAGCGTTGCCGCAGGCTTTGACAAGACCTCAAAGACGGGCGAATATGCAGATGCGTTTGACAGCTTATCGGCAGATAACGAAAGGCTTTCGGCTGATATTAAATCACTTTCGGACAGCGTAACCGCAGGCTTTTACAAGACCTCAAAAACGGGCGAGTATGCGGATGCGCTTAACGGCTTATTGTCAGATAACAAAAGCATTTCGGATGATATTAAGTCGCTTTCGGACAGCGTTGCCGCAGGCTTTGATAAAACCTCAAAGACGGGCGAGTATGCACAATCTCTGCTTGATGCAGAGAATACGGCGAATACGATCCGCCGTGAGATGAATCTGTTCAAAAGGCAGTCATATCTCAGAAAATTGTATTTTCATCCCGGTGAACGTGAAGCTCTGGCAAAATTGTTCAGTGACGCTATGAAAAGAGAGGACAGCGCACAACGATTCAGCGCACTTATAAGCGGACTTGACAACGAGAGCAGAAATACCGTTTCCGATATAATTCATCGTATGGGAATGATAGCGGACGGCAACAAGTCCTTGCAGGATGTCTATACACAGCGTGAGCAGGAAGAATTCGTTCGTATGAATGATGAATTCAGCTCAAAGATAGTAAAGCTGAACGATAATCTTTATTATTACAACGGTTATTATCTCCCCGTTAACCAGTTTGACAGCAGCGTATTCTTCACAAGATACGGAATAGATAAGCTGACCACGCTGGACAGCGTGAGAAATAAGCATATAATCGACGCAGGCGGATATGTCGGTGACACGGCGCTTCTGTTCTCGTCATATACGGATAAGAACATTCATGTATTTGAGGCTTCTCCTTCAAATATGGATATTATCCGTGAAACGATAAGGCTGAATCATCTTGATAACATAGTGCCTGTAAGCAAAGCACTGGGCGAGAAAAGCGGCACGGCAACATTCAGTCTGGGTGAGCGCAATTCCTGCAATTCCCTTGTTGAACGTCCCGGTTATAATTATCCGAATCATATCGAAGTTCCAGTTATTACTCTTGATGATTATGTACGGGAAAACAATCTCGAGGTCGGTCTTATAAAGGTTGACATCGAGGGAGGTGAGCAGCTGCTGCTCAAGGGCGCTGTCGAAACTATCCGCACTCAGCACCCGATACTTCTCATCAGCATCTATCATTCGGCAAACGATTTCTTTGAGATTAAGCCTATGATAGAGAAAATGTGCGACAAATACACCTTCAGAATAATTAAACCCGCCAATTCGGCTATTGTTATTGAAACAATACTGTTAGCCGAGGTCAGAGATGAAAGCGGCGAAAATACCATTAATTCGTAAAGGAAAAATCAATATGGATATGTCATTTTACAAGGGTAAAACTGTACTGATAACAGGTCACACAGGCTTCAAGGGAAGCTGGATGTGCAAATTGCTTTCTATGGCAGGAGCAAAAGTTATCGGTTATTCTCTCAATCCCCCAACAACACCCTCTCTTTTTGAGCTTTCCGGAGTTGAGAAGGAAATAGTTTCGGTTATCGGCGATATAAGAGATCTTGCAAAGCTGAACGAAACAATGCAGAAGTACCGTCCCGAAATAGTAATTCATATGGCGGCACAGCCCATAGTAAGAGAAAGCTACGCAGAGCCTGTCTACACATACGAAACAAATGTTATGGGTACTGTCAATATATGCGAGGCTGTAAGGCTGTGCGACAGCGTAAAATCATTCGTAAACGTAACCACCGATAAGGTTTACAAGAACAACGAATGGGAGTGGGGATACCGTGAAAATGACGCACTTGACGGCTATGATCCTTATTCCAACTCAAAGAGCTGCTCGGAGCTTGTAACAAGCTCTTATATAAAGTCGTTCTTCTATAACCGTGACATTGCGGTTTCGACCTGCCGTGCAGGTAACGTTATCGGAGGCGGCGACTTTGCAAAGGACAGAATCATCCCCGATTGCGTAAGAGCAATGGAGGCTAAGCAGGAGATAACAGTAAGAAATCCTTATTCGACACGTCCCTATCAGCACGTTCTCGAGCCGGTCGTTACATATCTTGTACTTGCGATGAAGCAGTACGAGGACAAGAGCCTTGCCGGTAATTATAATATCGGCCCGGATGATTGCGACTGCGCCGCAACAGGCGAGCTTGTCGATCTGTTCTGTTCACACTGGGGCGACGGTGCTTCGTGGAAAAACGTTGCGGATAAGAACGCTCCCCACGAGGCTAATTTCCTCAAGCTTGATTGCTCAAGAATAAAGCGTGTACTCGGATGGAGTCCTCGCTGGCATATTTCCGACGCTATCGAAAAGGTGACCGAGTGGAGCAAGGTATATCTTTCAGGCGGCGACATTAGCGCCGTTATGGAAAAGCAGATAAACGAATATCTGGAGGTAAAGTAATGAAAAAAGCTCTTGTTACAGGTGCAAACGGCTTTGTCGGAAGTGCACTTGTGCGTGAATTGGTAAAGAATAATGTTGAGGTAATCGCACTTGACCGTGACGGTTGCAATAACAACATACCCAAAAATGTAAGATTTGTGGCTCACGAGCTTTCCGAATCGTCAAAGCTCGCCGATATTATCCCTGACCGTGATATTGATGTATTCTATCACTTTGCATGGGTAGGCTCGGCAGGCCCTGCGAGAGCAGACACCGCTTTACAGCTCAATAATGCTCAGTGGACGGTAGATTGTCTGCGTGTGGCAAAGGATATGGACTGCAAGAAGTTTGTATGTGCCGGCTCTATAATGGAGCATGAAACAATATCAGCCGCATTCAGACAGGGTAATAAGCCCGGTGCCGGCTACATATACGGAAGCGGTAAACTTGTTGCTCATACAATGTGTATGAGCGTTGCCGCACAGATAGGTATAGATCTTTGCTGGGCAAAGATAACCAACGCATACGGTGCAGGTGAGCTTTCACCCCGTTTTGTAAATACGACCATCAGAAAGATTATAAACGATGAGCCTTTACAGTTCACAAGCGGTACACAGAATTATGACTTTGTATATATAGACGATGTTGCAAGAGCGTTCTATCTCATCGGAGAGAACGGAAAGCCTTTCTGCCATTATCTTATAGGCAGCTCGGATGCAAAGCCGCTCAGAGAATTTGTTCTTGAGATGAAGGCTGCACTGGCTCCCGACAAGGAGTTCGTGTTCGGAGATGTTCCGTTCACAGGCGTAAATATGCCGCTGTCGGATTTTGATTGTTCGATTACGGAAAAGGATACAGGCTTCAGAGCTACAATACCTTTTGGTGAAGGCGTCAAAAAAACAATGGATTGGATTAAGGAGCAGAAATGATACAGAAGTTTGAATTCAAGGAAACAGAGATTAAGGGACTTATAGAAGTAACTCCCTTCAATGCCGATGATATAAGAGGCTGTTTCACAAAGGATTACTCGAAGGAAGTGTTCGAGGCAAACGGCATAAAGCACGATCTTGCCGAGGTTTTCTATACGACAAGCTACAAGGGCGTTATCCGTGCACTTCATTTTCAGCGTGAGAAACAGCAGCCCAAGCTGGTACGTTGCATACACGGACACGTTTACGATGTAGTAGTCGATTTACGCAAGGACAGCCCCACGTTCAAGAAGTGGCTTGCATTTGAGCTTATCGGTGAAAAGCACAACGAAATACTCGTTCCCGCAGGTTGCGCTCACGGTTATCTTGTACTTGAGGACAGCATAGTATCATACAAGTGCGGAGAAAAATTCTACGGCGAATATGATGACGGCATTATGTGGAACGATCCCGACATTGCAGTAGACTGGAAACTTGACAGAGTTGGCGGAATTGATAAGGTTATACTTGCCGATAAGGACAAGAATCTGCAGACCTTTAAAGAATTCATGAGCAAGTACGGTGGCTTTTGATGAGCAGTTTTGATTTTGACACCCTTATAGTCGGCTGTGGACTTTCCGGAGCGGTAATCGCCCGTCATTTAGCGGAAAAAGGCGAGAAGGTCGAGATATGGGAACGCAGGGATCATATCGGCGGCAATATGTATGACCACGTTGACGATCACGGAATACTCGTACAGGATTACGGTCCGCACACATTCCACACGAAAGAGAAATATCTTTTTGATTATATGTGCCGCTATGAGCAGTGGTCTGATTACAAGCTGACCTGCGGTGCGGTATGGAACGATACATATACCCCCACCCCCTTCAACTTTACCACGATTGATAAGTTCTTTGATAAGCAAAAGGCAGAAATGCTCAAGGCAAAGCTGACTAAGGCTTACGAGGGCAGACCGACCGCTACCGTTGTTGAAGTTCTCGAAAACGAGGACGATGATATAAGAGCATACGCTCAGTATCTTTTCGATAACGACTATGCGCCGTATACCGCTAAGCAGTGGGGCGTATCTCCCTCTGAAATTGACCCGTCCGTGCTTAAAAGAGTACCTCTGCGTTTTTCATATGACGAGGGATATTTCGATGACGCTTATCAGGTCATGCCGGTGCATTCATTCACGGAGTTCTTCAGAAATCTGCTGAACCACGAGAATATCACGGTCAGAACCGGTGTCGAGGCGCTTGAGCGGATTGCTGTAAAGGATAATAAGCTGTATGTTGACGGCGAGCCGTATAATAACATTCTTGTATATACAGGTGCGCTTGATGAGTTATTCGGTGAAAAGTACGGCAGACTTCCTTACCGTTCACTGCGTTTTGAGTATAAGTATACCGACAAGGACAGCTTTCAAGACGCTCCTGTTGTCGCATATCCTCAGGAAAAGGGCTTTACCAGAATCACCGAGTACAAGAAAATTCCCGTCCAGGATGTAAAAGGCAGTACCTATGCGGTAGAATATCCTCTCCCGTATAAGTCGGGCGAAAAGCTTGAGCCGTATTATCCCGTTCTCACAAAGGAGAGCATGGAGCAATACGCAAAGTACGAGGCTCTGGCGTCGCAGATTGATAATCTTATCTGTTGCGGAAGACTTGCCGATTTCAGATATTACAATATGGATCAGGCATTAAAACGTGCGCTTGAGCAATGCGATAAAATAGATAATATATAACGAACCGTCTGAGCTGTGGGCATTGACCCACAGCTTTATTTTTTACACTTATTGCAAAACGCTTTCAGCCATGTTATACTGGTAGAAAAGAGGTGAGCAGATGAAAAAAAGAATAGCACGGTCGTCCGTTTTACATATAATATTGATAATAACCGCCATAGCCGCCGCAATGCTTTGCAGACAGCTTGACAGGATCGGTACTATGCAAATATTCGGCATTATCAGAAGTCTGATATATATTTTTATGTTTCTGATATGGGGAATCACCTTGAGAAACAGGATAGTACAGATACAGGCAAAACGCTTTATGACATCTATAGCAGGGCTTATTGTGTTCTGGGTAGCTATCCGTTCGGTGAAGTTCGTTATAGCCCAGAGTCCGTTAGCTGTCCGAGCGCTGTGGTATATGTATTATATCCCGATGATATTTATCCCTATGTTTGCACTGTTAGTCGCTCTTTCACTCGGAAAGCCCGAAAACTACCGCCTTCCCGGAGTTACATCCTTACTGTATGTCGCTTCTGTCCTGATGGTAATATTCGTGCTTACAAACGATCTGCATTGCCTTGTGTTCAGATTTCCGGGAGAAAGGGAAATGTGGAACGACAGCGATTACAGCTATGCAGGCGGATATTACATAGTGGCAGGATATATGCTTTTATGCACAATCGGCGCATTTGTGGCTTTAATATCCAAGTGCCGTATACCAAAGGCAAGAAAAACGTTTATTATGCCGTTACTGCCTGTTGTCGCAATGGTTATCTACACATTGCTCTATGTGTCAGGAGAAATCACGGGCGGTACGTTCATTCACAGGCTGGCAGGCGATATGACCGTTACCGTAAGCCTTCTTACTGCGCTTTCTTTTGAATGCTGCATACAATGCGGACTTATACGCTCGAATACTTATTACATACAGCTTTTGCAGCCGTGTACAGTTCCTGCTTTGATTACCGATAATGATTACAATATACTTCTCTCGTCCGATTGTGCCGAAAAGATAGACCGTGAAATAATGCAGATGGCAAAGTCCTCTCCCGTAATGCTCAGCAGCGGAAAACGTCTTTCCTCCGCCAAGATAAAAGGAGGCTATGTCTTGTGGCTGGACGATCTTTCAGAGCTGATAGAGATAAACGACAAGCTGGCAGAGGCTAAGGACGATCTCAAGGATGATTATGATCTGATTTGCGAGGAATACGATCTCAGAAACAGAGAGGCTCACATACTTGAGCGTGACAGGATATATGACAGGATCAGCCGTGAAACGTCAGGCCAGATAGCTGTATTGAACAGCCTTACAGACCGCTTCGAGCTGTCGGAGGATGAAGATGAGCGAAGAAAGCTATTGGGTAAGATGGTGGTAATCGGCGCTTATCTTAAGCGCAGGAACAATCTCATATTCATATCGGAAAGAAGCAGTATGATAAGCGAAAAAGAGCTGTACCTTGCGTTTCTCGAGCTTACGGATAATCTTGAGCTGTACGGCGTGACCTGCGGACTTAATATCAGATTAAATAAGTCCGTGCCGGCTGTGGCAGTAATGGAGATGTTCGATACATTCGAAAAAATGATTGAGCTGTCACTGGATAATTTATCGGCTGTGAATATATCCGTGACGCTAAACGGCGGTATATTCACAATGACGGTCACTGCTGAAAGCAGTACGGATTTTAATGTAATGAACGGTGATTTTGTAACGGCGGTATGTGATGATGACGGCGAATGGCAGATCGTATACAGAAGGGAGGCTGGAAGATGCAAGGCTTAGGCAGACGCTATCTGCTGCGCAGGACGGTAAAAGACGCATTTGATAATCTCCCGTCGGGTATATGCTTTTTCGACAGCAACGGAATAGCAGTCCTGTGCAACAGGCAAATGGACAGGCTGATATATGAATTGAAAGGCTTTGATGTACAGTGCCTCAGCGAACTGCAGGATATATTTTCGGAGCATAACAGCGGCTCGGTCGTACTTGTAAAGGGAAAAGCATGGCGCTTCAGACTTGATGTGGTTTCTCTTAACGGTGTCGGCTACTATACGCAGGTAACTGCAACGGATGTAGATGAACTGTACAAACGTCAGCTTCAGCTTGAAGAAAGCAGCAGAAAACTCGAGCGTGCAGGCAGACGAATGCGAAAGCTGACAGAGAATATAAGAACGGTTATCCGTGAAGAAGAAATACTCAGTATGAAGATTCGTGTACACGATGATATAGGCAGAAGCGTAATTGCGACCCGTAATCTGCTGTCAAATAACAGACCGACAAGCGAGCTGGATCTTACAGCGTGGAAGAATGCTGTAAGACTTCTTATGAGGGACAACGAAAAAAGCTACGGAGCAAACAGCTATGATATATCCGGTCAGTTAAAGGAAACATCTTCCGTTCTCGGAATCAAAATAAACGTTGAAGGAGATATTCCCGGCCCGTTTTATTATAAAATATTCATAACGGCTGTCAGAGAGTGCGCTACGAATGCGGTACGTCACGCAGGGGCGACAAAATTGAACGTTAAATGCAGTAAAAGCGGCGGCAGACAATGGATAGCCTTGTCTAATGACGGAAAAGCACCGGTCAGCGCCGTCACTGAAGGCGGCGGTCTTTCGTCACTGCACGACAGAGTAGAAAAAAGCGGCGGAACTATGAGCATTAATTCATATCCGTATTTCGAGCTTGTAATTTCATTTCCGCTCAACAAGGAGGTAACACTATGACGCAGGTACTGATTGTAGAAGACCAGAAAATGATAAGGGAAAGCCTTGAAAATCTTGTAGCCCAGGCAGATGATCTTTCTCCGGCAGGCTCGTTGTCTTGTGCGGCGCTTGCCGAGCAATACTGTATGCGTGGCAATATCGACCTGATATTAATGGACGTATGTACGGAAAATGATGAGAGCGGATTTGTCGCTGCGGAAAAAATAAAAAAACGCTTCCCCTCGATAAAAATTATCATCATAACCTCAATGCTTGATTACAGCTATCTTGATAAGGCGAGAAAAGCAGGTGCGGAGAGCATCTGGTTCAAGGACGTAAGCGCAGAGGAGTTGCTCAGCGTTATAAAGAGGACAATAGACGGAGAAAGCGTATATCCCGATAAAATGCCCGAAATACCCGTAGGAAACGCTACCAGCTACGAGTTTTCCGATGCGGAAATCAGAGTTCTGCGACTGCTGGTCGAAGGTATGACGTATAAGGAGATGGCACAGGAGCTTTGCGTTACTCCCGATTGCGTAAAGGCACACGTCAGCAGTATGCTTTCCAAAACCGGTTATTCATCAAAAACAAAGCTCGCCGCAGTTGTAACATCAAAAAAACTGATTGTTAACGGATTTTGACAGAAATTTCTTGCATTTGCTTTTATTTTACCCATTTGGGTAATGGTTTAATTGGAACGGTATGGTATAATAACCTCAGACAGATAAACCGCATAAGCGGATTATCCCGTGCATAAGCACGGTAGGCGGTTACCCGCCTGTCTGAGGACATTTTATCATCAAATCCTTTTGTCAAAAGACAAAAGCACGGCGTACCGCCGTGTTGGCTTACGCCGATTTGATTTGTGATATAATAACCTCAGACAGATAAACCGCATAAGCGGATTATCCCGTGCATAAGCAC
>OGQD01001415.1_pt1 | contig 15564 bp, 11 predicted proteins | sample 1553091 | NCBI WGS metagenome assembly OGQD01 (sample SAMEA2580290, study PRJEB22360) | human gut metagenome | biome: human gut; feature: human-associated habitat; material: faeces | place: Denmark | collected 2008/2010
TGTCGTCGGTGGTGGCGTGCAGGCTCCACACCGGCTTGGGCGCTTCCAGGGTGCCGATCTTCTTCTGCGTCTTCAGGTCGTAGACCCAGATGAACGGGCTTGGGTCTTCCCATTTGCCGGCGCTGTGCTCTTCATGCATCAGCACGTACATGCGATTCAGCTTGGGCGCTACGGCCATCAACTGCCAGCCGCCGGTACCCCAGCCTTTCTTGCGCTCTTCGTCGGTGGTCAGCGACCAGCTTGGCAGCATCTTCGGCTTGTCGCCGGAGACGTCCACCGGCTTGACCATGCCGTCGGTGGTCACGAAGAAGTAGGTTTCGCCCACGGCCAGGCCGCGTTCGTTGAGCTTCTCCTTGTTCGGGTCGAAGAACGGCGTCTGGCTGCGGCCGGTTTCCTTGCCGTCGTCGCCGATCTTGGTGATCTGCAGCTGGCCGTCACCGCACAGCGAGGCGAAGGCGCGCTTGCCCACCGGGTAGTTGAGCACGCAGCCGCTGATGGCGATTTCGCTGGCGACCTTTTTCTCTTGCGTGTCGACCACGGTGACCGAGGTGGACGGGGTGAAGTTGTAGATGTAGACGAAGCGATCGTCGGAGCTGGTGCCCAGGGCGTACTTCTGGGTCAGGATCGAGGCGCGCTTGGCCGGGATTTCCACTTCCCACTTCGGACGCAGGTTCGAGGTGTCCCAGGCGGTCAGCACATCGGTGCGCACGCCGCGGGTGCCGCGGGAGTAGAAGGTGTCGGCGGAGTACAGGGTCTTTTCGTCGTGGCTCAGGGTGGACGGAGCGACGAAGCCGGTGCTGACCATGCCGAGCATCTTCTTCTGCTCGGGGTCGACCACGGTGACGCGGCCGGCGATGAAGTTCTCGAACTCCACGTCGACGATGTATGCACGGTGTGGCGAGGGCGGGAACGGCAAGACGGTCTCACCGATGCTCTCGGTCGGCAGCTCGGCGTGGGCTGCGCTCATCGCGAGGCAAGTTGCCAGCGCGAGGACCGATGGAGCGAGGAACCTGGCGACGCTCATTGGGTTACTCCCTATTCTTGTGTTGGCGGGCTTTTCGTGGCTTGTCCGCCATCTGCGGGGAGCGGATGACGGACGGAGGATTGAGGAGAGTCTGCCTGTGTCGGTGTGCGCCGGACTTGTTGTCCGTGCCATTTCCTTGTCTGGGGGTGACAGGGTGTCGCAGGGAGAAAGTGCAGACTGCCGTGGCGTTTGGAAGGAGAAAATCCGCCGAACGGCACAGACATGGATCAAGGCTTTCGTCAGTTTTGGTGCGAAAAAGCTGCATCGTGCCCCGAAAATCCGCACAATGCACATTTGAGCTATCTTGAAACGCCGTTACACCCACCGGAAGTGTGCATTGTGAACAGTTCACAATGTTCGACATGCTCAAAATTTCCGCGTCGTTCCTGATTGGCTTTTCCGGCCCGCTATTTGCGTTGTGCCGGGAGTCCTCAACCAATCCTCGCGGAGACCCCTCTCGATGAGTTCCCCCAGTGAGTTCCCCCTGAGCGCCACGCCCAGGGAAGGGCGCAAAGGCCTGCTGCCCATCGCCATGGTCCTGTTCAGCTTTACCTTCTTCACCGGCACCATGTTCGCCGGCGGCAAGATCGGCATGGCCTTCGACTTCGTCGACATGCTCTGGGTCGCCTTCATCGGTAACGTGCTGCTCGCCATCTACGCCGCCTCCCTGGGCCTGATCGCCTCGCGCAGCGGCCTGAACACCGTGCTGATGGGGCGCTTCTGCTTCGGCGAGCGTGGCAGCAAGCTGTCCGACTTTCTCCTCGGCTTCGCCGAACTGGGCTGGTACGCCTGGGGCACTGCCACCGTGGCCATCGTGCTGGTGAGGATGCTGGGCCTGCCGCCTGAGCTGCAGACTCCGCTGATGGTGGTGTTCGGTCTGCTGTTCTCGATCACCGCGATCATTGGCTTCAAGGGCCTGGACATCATGTCCCGCGTTTCGGTGCCGCTGATGTTCATCCTGCTGGTGGCGTCCATGGTCATCGCCACCGACAAGGCCGGCGGCTGGAGTGGCCTGCTGAGTGTGGAACCGAGCCAGACCCTGACCTTCTCCGCCGCCGTGACCATGGTCTTCGGCACTTTCGCCAGCGGTGCGACTCAGGCCACCAACTGGACCCGCATGGCCCGCAGCGGGCGCATCGCGGTGATCGCCAGCGTGGTCGCCTTCCTCATCGGCAACGGCCTGATGATCGTCGCCGGCGCCTGGTGCGCCATCGTCTACCAGAACGCCGACATCGTCGAAGTGATGGTGCTGCAGGGCCTGTCCTTCGCCGCGGTGATCATGCTCTGCCTGAACCTGTGGACCATCCAGGGCCCGACCATCTACAACGTCTCCGCTGCCGCCTGCCACCTGGTGCGCAGCGAGCGCCGCCGCACCATGACCCTGCTGGCCGCCGGTATCGGCATCATCCTCGCCATCGGCGGCATGTACGAGTGGCTGATCCCGTTCCTGGTGCTGCTGGGCTCGATCATCCCGCCGCTGGGCGGCGTGATCATGGCGGACTACTGGTACCGCAACCGCGGTGAGTACCCGGCACTGGTGGGCACCCACATCCCGGCGTTCAACGTCTCGGGCCTGGTGTCCTACGCGGTCGGTGCGGGGCTGGCCTACGCCTCGCCGTGGATCGCCCCGCTGGTGGGCATCGCCGCCTCTGCCATCTGCTACATCGTCCTCACCGAAGTCACCCGCGCCCGCGCGCCGGTGGCCGAGCCGCGCGCTTGAGCCTGAGCGTCGAGGAAATCCTCCGTCTGCCGGGGCTGGAAAGCCTCGCGCTGCGGGCCGGCGCGCGCAATGTGCATCGCAGCGTGCGCTGGTCCTACGTGGCGGAAAACGTCGGCATTGCCGACTGGGTGATGGGCGGTGAGCTGGTGTTCGTCACCGGCATCAACCACAGCCGTGACGAAGCCAACCTGCTGCAACTGGTGCGCGAAGGCGTCGCCAGCGGCATCGCCGGCATCGTCATTCTTACCGGTGACGAGTTCATCCAGCGCATTCCCGAGTCCGTGGTGCATCTGGCCGAGGTGGAAGGGTTGCCGCTGATCGAGCAGCCCTACGCGCTGAAGATGGTCATCGTCACCCACCTGATCGGCACGGCGCTGGTGCAGATGACCCAGGTGAAGACCTCGCGCCGGGACATCCTCGGCCAGCTGCTGAGCGGCGACTTCCCCAGCCTGGAGATCGTCCGTCGCCGCGCGCAACACCTGGAGTTGCCGCTGGAAGCCCCGCGGCGCCTGGTGGCGCTCCGGCTGTCCGGCGTCGACAGACTATTCCAGCAGCACGAACCGGAAGAGGCCGAGCGCGCACTGCAGCTCACCCGCCAGCGCCTGCTCGACCATCTCGAAAGCTGGCAGCAGGAGCGCCCCGAGCGCCTGCCGGTGGTGATCCAGGGCGATCTGTTCGTTCTGCTGCTGGCCGACATTGAGCGCGCCGAACTGCACGCGCTGGCCGCCGAGCTGCAGCAGGAGCTGGCTCCGCTGCGTGCCTACCTCGGGCTTTCTGCCTGCGCCGATTCCTGCGCGGAATATCCCCGCGCGCTGCTCGAAGCGCGCCAGGCGCTGGATGTCGCCGAAGGCATGCAGGCGCCGGGCGGCGTCTGCGACTACCGTGAGCTGGGCGTGCTGCGCCTGCTGCGGGCGATCCCCGATCGTGCGGTGATCGAGCAGTTCATGAAGGACACTCTCGGCCCGCTCAACGAGGCGGGCCGCAAACAGCCGCACCTGCTGATCGAGACGCTCGACGCGCTGGTCCAGGAAGGCGGCAACGCGCTCAAGGCGGCACAGCGCCTGGGCATCCATCGCAACACCCTGAACCAGCGGATCGCGCGCATCGAGGCCCTCAGCGGCCAGTCCCTGGACGACGCGCAATTCCGCCTGAATACCTCCGTGGCGCTGCTCATCTGGCGCATGTCCAGCGCGCCGCGCCACGAATAGCCTGAAGAGGACCTTTGATCCCATGAAAATCATCAACGCCTCCCTGCGCAAGCAGACCGGCCTGTTCACCATCCGCTGCGAAGGCGACGTGATCGCCGAAGTCGTCCAGCAAGCCGGCACCCTGGCCGCCAGCGGCGACGACATCGACGCCCGTGGCAACCTGGCCATCGCCCCGCTGGTGGAGCCGCACATCCACCTCGACGCCACCCTGACCGCCGGTGAGCCGGAGTGGAACATGAGCGGCACGCTGTTCGAGGGCATCGAGCGCTGGGCCCAGCGCAAGGAAACCATTACGCACGAGGACACCAAGTCCCGCGCCCACACCACCCTCCGCATGCTGGCCGCCCATGGCATCCAGCACGTGCGCACCCACGTCGACGTGACCGATCCGACCCTGGCGGCGCTCAAGGCCATGGTGGAAGTGCGCGAAGAGGCGCGGCACCTGGTGGACCTGCAGATCGTCGCTTTCCCGCAGGAGGGCATCGAGTCCTACGAGGGCGGCCGCGAGCTGATGGAAGAGGCGATCCGCCTCGGCGCCGACGTGGTCGGTGGCATCCCGCACTTCGAGAACACCCGCGAGCAAGGCGTCAGCTCGATCAAGTTCCTCATGGACCTGGCCGAGCGCACCGGTTGCCTGGTCGACGTGCATTGCGACGAGACCGACGACCCGAACTCGCGCTTCCTCGAAGTGCTTGCCGAAGAAGCCCGCGTGCGCGGCATGGGCGGCCGCGTCACCGCCAGCCACACCACGGCCATGGGTTCCTACGACAACGCCTACTGCTCCAAGCTGTTCCGCCTGCTCAAGCGCTCGGGTATCAACTTCGTCTCCTGCCCGACCGAGAGCATCCACCTGCAGGGCCGCTTCGACACCTTCCCGAAACGCCGCGGCGTGACCCGCGTGGCCGAGATCGACCGCGCCGGCATGAATGTCTGCTTCGGCCAGGATTCGATCAAGGACCCGTGGTACCCGCTGGGCAACGGCAACATCCTGCGCGTGCTGGATGCCGGCCTGCACATCTGCCACATGATGGGCTTCGATGACCTGCAGCGCGCGCTCGACCTGGTCACCGACAACAGCGCCCGCGCGCTGAACCTGGGGGCGCGCTACGGCATCGCCGCCGGCCGTCCGGCCAACCTGCTGGTACTGGGCGTGGACAGTGATTACGAGGCGGTGCGCCAGCAGACCAAGGCGCTGTACTCGATCCGCAATGGCCGCGTGCTGATGAAGCGCGAGCCGGAGCAGGTTGAGCTGATCGAAGGCTGAAACCGGCGTAGGGCGCAAAACGCCGGAGGCGTTATGCGCCATTTGGCGGATAACCCGTGCCGGGTTATGCGCCCTACGGGAGCCACAGATGCAATTCGCAGGATGGCGTGGAGCAGATCGCTCTGCTCAGGGCACCATCGCCATGCCCACGCCGAAGCGGTTCCAGGCGTTGATAGTGGCGATGGCCAGGGTCAGGTTGGCGATCTCGGCGTCGCTGAAGTGTTCGCGCAGGGCGTCGAACTGGTGCTGCGGGGCGTGCTTCTCCGGCAGGCGGGTGAGGCTTTCCACCCAGGCCAGCGCGGCGCGTTCGCGCTCGCTGAAGAAGCGGGTTTCCTCCCACACGCTCAGGGTCTGCAGCCGCGCCTCGGTCTCGCCGGCCTTGCGGGCGTCGTTGGCGTGCATGTTCACGCAGTAGGCGCAGCCGTTGATCTGCGAGGCGCGCAGGCGGATCAGTTCCAGCAGCGAGGTTTCCAGGCCGGATTTGGCCAGTGCCTGTTCCAGGCCGAGCATGGCCTTGTAGGCGTCGGGGGCGGCCTTGGCCCATTCGAGTCGTGCGCTCATGGTGATCTCCAGTGGGGCCCGCGGTAGCGCGGGAATGGAGCTAAGGTAACGCCGGTGCCCCGGCGTTCGAATAGCCAATTCCCGGCAATACCGGCAGACCAATGGAGCCAATCCCGGCTATGCGCCGGGCGCTCAGTCCCAACCCCCCGGGCACCCCTTGCAGCCCACCATGTTGCTGCCCTGGAAGTTGCCGAAGCGCTGGCGGCTGCCACGCAGGTCGGCATCTTCCAGATTCGCTTCGGCCAGCTTCACTTCCTGCAGGTTGGCGTCGCGCAGGTCGGCGCCCTTGAGGTCGGCGCGGGACAGCCAGGTCATTTCCAGGTCGGCCGCACGCAAATTGGCCTGGTGCAGCTTGCCGCCGCTCAGGCGGGCGAATTCCAGGTAGGCGGCGGTGAGGTCGGCGCCTTGCCACTGCGCGCCCTGGGCGAACAGGCCCCAGGCCTGGATGGCGACCAGCTTGGCGCCACTCAGGTCGGCGCCGCGCAGGTTGGCCTGCTGCAGGCTGGCGCGGGTGAGATCTGCACCGTTCAGCTGCGCCTGTTGCAGGTTCGCCAGGTCCAGCTTGGCGTGGCGCAGGTCGGCTCCGGCAAGGTTGGCGCCGGAGAGGTTCATCCGCGTCAGGTCCTGGTTACGGAGGTCGGCACCGCGCAGGTCGGCGTTGGGACATTGGCTGTCCGGCTCGATGCGGCAGCCGGCGATGACGGTGGCCGCATCGTCGTCCACTTCCGGCGCAGGCTGGCTGGTGGCGAAGGCGAGGGCGGAGAGGGGGAAGAGCAGGCAGGCGAGCAGGCGCATGGCGATCTCCTGGCAAAAAGAAAAAGGCCCGCACCGGGTTCGGCGCGGGCCTGTGCATCAACGGCTGGCGGTCTTGTTGTCCCAGCTGGGCAGCTTGAACACCCAGAAGGAACCGCCCTGGGCGACCGGCTTGGTCAGGTCGGCCATGTCGCCGCCCCACAGCGGCACCGCGCCGCCATAGCCGACGGTCACACCGATGTACTGCTCGCCGTCCTGTTCCCAGGTGATGGGCGGGGAGACGATGCCGCTGCCGGTCTGGAACTGCCACAGCTCCTTGCCGGTCTTGGCGTCGAAGGCCTTGAGGAAGCCCTCGCCGGTGCCGGTGAACACCAGGTTGCCGGCGGTGGCCAGCACGCCGGCCCAGAGCGGCAGGTGGTCCTTGTATTCCCATTCCACCTTGCCGGTGGTGGGGTTCATCGCGCGCAGCGTGCCGACGTGGTCGTCATACATGCGCTTGATGCGGAAGCCCATGCCCAGGTAGGCGCTGCCCTTGGCGTAGTTCACTTCCTCGGTCCAGTAGTCCTCCTTCCAGTGGTTGGCCGGGACGTAGAACAGCCCGGTGTCCTGGCTGTAGGCCATGGGGTTCCAGTTCTTGCCGCCGAGGAACGGCGGGGAGACTTCCACTGCCTTGCCTTTCGATTGGCCCGGCTCCGGCTTCGGTGGACGCTGGCCCTCGTTCTCCACCGGGCGACCGGTCTTCAGGTCGATGTGGCTGGCCCAGGTGATGTTGTCGACGAAGGGGAAGGCGTTCTGCAGCTTGCCGTTGGTCCGGTCGACCACATAGAAGAAGCCGTTGCGGTCGGCGTGGGCGGTGGCCTTGACGATCTTGCCGTCCTGGGCCTTGTAGTCGAACAGCACCAGTTCGTTGTTGCCGGAGAAGTCCCAGGCGTCGTTGGGCGTGTGCTGGTAGAACCACTTCACCTCGCCGGTGCTCGGGTCGACGCCGACCTGGCCGGAGGTGTAGAGGCTGTCGTAATCGTGCGGGTTGCCGCCCTTGGCGGTGCGCGCCCAGGTATTCCACGGGCCGGGGTTGCCGGCGCCGACGATGATGGTGTTGGTCTCGGCGTCGAAACTCGCGCTCTGCCACGGGGCGCCGCCGCCGTGGCTCCAGGCCTCGACCTTGCCGGTGGGGGAGTTCTTGTCTTCCGGCCAGGAGGGCGCTTTCACATCGCCGGTGACGGTGCTGTCCTTGCCGTTCAGGCGGCCCATATGACCCTCGACGAAGGGCCGCATCCAGATTTCCTCGCCGGTATCCGGGTCGCGGGCGAACAGGCGGCCGACCACGCCGAACTCATCGCCCGAGCTGCCGTGGATCAGCAGCACCTTGCCGGTCTTGCCGTCCTTCACGATGGTCGGCGCGCCGGTCATGGTGTAGCCGGCGCCGTGGTCGCCGAACTTCTTCTTCCAGACCACCTTGCCGGTCTTCTTGTTCAGCGCCACGACGGAGGCGTCGAGGGTGCCGAAGTAGATCTTGTCGCCATAGATGGCAGCGCCGCGGTTGACCACGTCGCAGCACGGGCGGATGTCGTCGGGCAGGCGGTGGTTGTAGGTCCACAGGCGCTTGCCGGTCTTCGCGTCGAGGGCGAACAGCCGCGAGTAGGAGGCGGTCACGTAGACCACGCCGTCACTGACGATGGCCTGGGATTCCTGGCCGCGCTGTTTCTCGTCGCCGAAGGAGTAGGACCAGGCCGGGGTTAGCTTGAACACGTTGTCGGCATTGACCTGCTTGAGCGGGCTCCAGCGCTGGGCATTGGTGCCCATGCCGTACTGCAGCACGTCGCCGGTGGTCTTGTGGTCGTTGGCGATGTCGTCCCAGGTCACATCCTTGGCCAGGGCGGAGCCGCCGGCGGTGAGGGCGATGGCGCAGGCAAGGCTGCTGAGGACGAGGTGCAGGGGGGCTGTTGTTGTTCTCATGGTGGGTTTCCCGTGATGGATGGCGGCAGGCCGCTGCACGTGCCGCGGCGAATCCATGGTGGGAGGAGGGCGTGGTGGCGGGGAACGGAAAAGCTCCCGGCGATGCCGGGACTATTTCCCGGTCCGGGCATGACTTGGGCTTGCTGCCAAAGCGCCGGCAGTGGCCGACCGGCGTTCTAGTACGAAGGGAGTAGACGGGAGCATCCAAAGCAGGATTCGGCCGTCGGTCGCGCGTTCTTACCATCGTCGTCACTGGCGTCTTTCCGGGCGCTGTGCCTTGCCAAGCATCTCGATGAGAGGATGAAGTGATGAACAACAAGAACGTGCTGTGCGGCCTGCTGTTGATGGCCGGCCTGGGTGTCTCGGGCCTGGCCCTGTCCCACGGCAATGTGACGCCCCAGGCAGTGGATACCACGGGGCTGGAACCATTGGGCAAGGAATGGCGCGACACCAACCCCTACCGCGAGCCCTACGCCAACCACGCCAAGGCGGTGGAGATCGGCGCCTCGGCCTACAACCAGAACTGCGCGCGCTGCCACGGCCTGGAGGCCAAGTCCGGCGGCATCGCCCCCGACCTGCGCATGCTCGACGTGGGCGCCGAGGGTGACGAGTGGTTCAAGGAGCGGGTGATCAACGGCGCGGTACGCGACGGTGCGGTGTACATGCCGAAGATGGCCGACTTCATCAGCCAGGAAGGCCTCTGGGCAATCCGTACCTACCTGGACAGCGTGCACGTGGACGAGTGATCGCCATGCGCCTGTTCGCCTGGTTGTTCGGCCTCTGCCTGCTGTTTGGGCAAGCGCAGGCTGGGGTACGCCCCTATGAGGACATGGTCGCCAGCGGCGTGCTGCGGGTCGCGGTGTACGAGAACTTCCCGCCCTACAGCTTCATGCAGGACGGGCAGCCGCGCGGGGTCGATATCGATCTCGCGCAGCACCTGGCCAGCGGCCTGGGCATGCGCGCGGAGTTCCTCTGGGTAACCCCCGGCGAACGCCTGGACGACGACCTGCGCAACTTCATCTGGAAAGGCCACTACCTGCGCCCCGGCGTGGTTGCCGACGTGATGCTGCGCGTGCCCTACGACCGCCAGTACGCCAACCGGCGCAACGATGTCGGCGAGTTCGCCAACGAGCAGGTGGTGATGTTCGGCCCCTACCAGCGCGAGCGCTGGCAGGTGGTCAGCGATGACCGTCGGCTGGCGGAAGTGGACACCATCGCGGCGTTCCGCGAACACCCCATCGGCGTCGAGCTGGACAGCGTGCCGTCGTTCTACCTGACCTCGGTGCTGGGCGGCCAGCTCAGCCGCATGACCATCCACTTCCCCAGCACCCAGGCGGCCTTCGACGGCATGCGCGCGGGCAAGGTGGACGCGGTGATGGCCCTGCGTGGCGAGTTGGACTGGATGCGCGGGCAAGCCGCCGACGAGCACCTGAAGAACGCCGAGAACACCTACCCCAACCTAGGCCAGCCCGAGTGGGACATCGGCATGGCGGTGCATGAAAGCAATCGCCAGCTCTCCAATGCCCTGGACGGCGAGCTGGAGGAACTGGTGCGCAGCGGCGAGATGGAGAAGCTCTATGCGGCCTACGGCGTGCGTTACGAGCTGCCGGGGCTCTACCAGGACGTGCAATGAGGGAGACATGATGCGCAGGCGCCAGATGTTGCTCGGGCTGTGCGGCTTGCCGCTGCTGGCCGCGGCGGTGGAGGGCGATCCGATGCCCTCGGTGATGTGGGAGTACCACCACAAGCGCCTGCTCAATGGCGAGCCCTACGTCTTCGACGAGCGGGTCAGGCTGGGTGTGCCGCCGTTCGCCGAGGACTCCCGCCAGGTCCCGGTGGAGGTCGACGCCCGCGCCTTGCCGGGGCGCTTCGACCGGCTGCTGCTATGGGCCGAGCTGAACCCGATTCCCCATGTGCTGACGCTTTACCCCGGCGTGCACCTGGAGCCGCTGCTGGCGGTGCGCATCCGTATCGAACAGGCCACGCCGATCCGCGCCGCGCTGCGGGACGAGCAGGGAGTCTGGCATGTCGGCTCGGCGTGGATCGATGCGGCCGGTGGCGGCTGCACAGCGCCCAGCGTGGTACGTGCGCAACCGGGCTGGGAGGACCGGCTCGGCCAGGTCCATGGCGAGTCCTACCCCAAAGGAGAGTACAGCCGCGTGCGCCTGTCGGTCTCGCACCCGATGGACAACGGCCTGATCGGCGGCATCCCCGAGTTCTACCTCGACCACGCCGAATTGCGTGGGCCGGAAGGCGAGGTCTTCGCCCGTCTGGACCTGTTCCCGGCGGTCAGCGAGAACCCGACCTTCACCTTCGAAGTGCGTGGCCACCCGCATACCGAGCTCTGGCTGCACGACAACAACGGCAACGAATTCCAGGCCGCTCTGCGCTGACGCCGCACTGCGCCAACGAGGTGCCCATGCGTTTCCTCCTGATCGCCCTCGCGTGCCTATGCCTGCCGGCACTGGCCGACCTGCAGTACCACCTTCAGCCCCGGCAGATCGCCGAGGGCACCTGGGTGGTGGAAGGCAGCACCGACAACTTTGCCAAGGACAACGGTGGCGCCATCGTCAACGTCGCCTTCATCGATACCGGCGACGGCGTGCTGGTGATCGACAGCGGTCCGTCAAAGCGCTACGGCGAAACCCTGCGTGCGCTGATCCAGCAGACCACCGGCAAGCCGGTGAAACGCGTGCTGCTGACCCACCATCACCCTGACCACGTGCTGGGCAACCAGGCCTTCACTGATGTGCCCATCGGCGCGCTGGCCGGCACCAGCAAGTTGCTGAAAGAGCAGGGCAACGCCATGGCGGAGAACATGTACCGCCTGGTCGGCGACTGGATGCGTGGCACTGAGGTCGTGTTGCCCACCGAGACGGTGGAGCCCGGTGAATGGCAGATGGGCAGCCACCGCTTCCGCCTGCTGGGCTTGCGCGGGCACACTGGCGCGGACCTGGCGATTCTCGACGAAACCACCGGCGTGCTGTTCGCCGGGGATATCGTCTTCTACCAGCGCGCACTGACCACGCCGAACAGTCCCGGCCTGGATGTGTGGCTGGGTGACCTCGATACCCTGCAGCAGCTGCCGTGGAAACAGATCGTCCCCGGCCATGGCCCCATCGCCGCGGATGCCGCGCCGTTTGCGCAGATGCGCGACTACCTCGGCTGGCTCGACACTGTAATGCGTGACGGCATCGCCCAGGGCGCGGACATGAACGACCTGCTGCGCACGCCGATTCCGGACCGTTTCGCCGGCATCAGCCTGACGCGCTATGAGCTGATCCGCAGCGTCAGCCACCTGTATCCGCGCTATGAGCAGAAGGCTCTGCCGCGCGTCGATGAGCAATAGCCATTTCTGCGGAGGTTTCGGTGCGCGGACAGGCCCTCACCCCAGCCCTCTCCCGGAGGGAGAGGGGGCTGTCTGGAGCGGCTTTGCTGCTCGCCGCTCCGATATGCTCTTCCTGTAGGAGCGAGCTTGCTCGCGAACCTTCCAGCAGGATGCATTCCTGTTTTCGCCCCTCTCCCCTTGGGAGAGGGCTGGGGTGAGGGGCTCGGAACCCCGTTCAGACAACGCAGTGGCCGGGGAATCCGCTTCGCGAGCAAGCTCGCTCCTACAGGGGCAAGGCTCTCCCATCCAGCCCGTAAATGCCTCGAATTTCGCGGCTCGGCAGCCCGGTATTGCTACCAAGGAACTAGGAAATTCGGCACTGCGTTCAATTGTTGGCCTGCCGTGCCAAACCAAGAATCTGCGACAGACCGGGAAATTTTCCCGGGTACAACAACAATCGCAGAGGCGCACCGCCATGAGACAGCTTCAACCTTTCGCCCGCACCGTGCTGTTCACCGCCATCGGCCTGGCCAGCCTGGACGCCCACGCCGGCGTCACCGACCAGGACATCAGTGATGCCGCCAAGCGCACCGACCAGATCGTGGTCAACGGCATCAACCAGCAGGGCCAGCGCTTCAGTCCGTTGAACACGCTGAACAGCGATAACGTGAAGGAGCTGCGGCCGGTGTGGGCGCTGTCCTTTGGCGGCGAGAAGCAACGTGGCCAGCAGGCGCAACCGCTGATCAAGGACGGCGTGATGTACGTCACCGCTTCCTACTCGCGGGTGTTCGCCGCCGATGCGCGCACCGGGCGCAAGCTCTGGCAGTACGACGCACGCCTGCCCGACGGCATCATGCCGTGCTGTGACGTGATCAACCGTGGTGTGGCGCTGTATGGCGACCTGGTGATCTTCGGCACCCTCGACGCCAAGCTGGTCGCCCTGAACAAGGACACCGGCAAGGTGGTGTGGAAGAAGACCGTGGCCGACTACAAGGCCGGCTACTCCATCTCCGCGGCGCCGTTGATCGCCAAGGGCAAGCTGATCACCGGCGTCGCGGGCGGCGAGTTCGGCGTGGTCGGCAAGATCGAGGCCTACAATCCCACCAACGGCGAGCTGCTGTGGAGCCGTCCGACCGTGGAAGGCCACATGGGCTACGTTTACAAGGACGGCAAGGCGGTGGAGAACGGCATCTCCGGCGGCGAAGCGGGCAAAACCTGGCCGGGCGACCTGTGGAAGACCGGCGGCGCCGCGCCGTGGCTGGGCGGCTACTACGACCCGAGCACCGACTCGCTGTTCATCGGCACCGGCAACCCGTCGCCGTGGAACTCGCACCTGCGTCCGGGCGACAACCTGTTCTCCTCCTCGCGCCTGGCGCTGAACCCGGAAGACGGCTCGATCAAGTGGCACTTCCAGACCACCCCGCACGACGGCTGGGATTTCGACGGCGTGAACGAGCTGGTGTCCTTCGACTACAAGGATGGCGGCAAGACCGTACAGGCCGCCGCCACCGCCGACCGTAACGGCTTCTTCTACGTGCTCGACCGTACGAACGGCAAGTTCATCCGTGGCTTCCCCTTCGTCGACAAGGTGACCTGGGCCAAGGGCCTGGACGAGAACGGCCGGCCGATCTACGACGACGCCCACCGTCCGGGCGCGCCGGGCGAGGGTGGCGAGAAGGGCACCTCGGTGTTCGTCGCGCCGTCCTTCCTTGGCGGCAAGAACTGGATGCCCATGGCCTACAGCCAGGACACCGGGCTGTTCTACGTGCCGTCCAACGAGTGGGGCATGGACATGTGGAACGAGAACATCGCCTACAAGAAGGGCGCGGCCTACCTCGGCGCGGGCTTCACCATCAAGCCGCTGAACGAGAAGTACATCGGTGTGCTGCGCGCCATCGATCCGAAGACCGGCAAGCAGGTGTGGCGCTACGAGAACTACGCGCCGCTGTGGGGCGGCGTGCTGGCCACCCACGGCAACCTGGTGTTCACCGGCAACCCCGAGGGTTACCTGATGGCCTTCGACGCCAGGACCGGCAAGAAGCTCTACCAGTTCAACACCGGCTCGGGCGTGATCGCCTCGCCGATCACCTGGGAAATGGACGGCGAGCAGTACGTCACCGTCCTCTCCGGCTGGGGCGGCGCGGTACCGCTGTGGGGTGGCGAAGTGGCCAAGCGGATCAAGGACCTGGACCAGGGCGGGATGATCTGGACCTTCAAGCTGCCCAAGGATCTCGTCGCCAAGAAGTGATGGTGCTGTGAGGTGATCAGAGGGCCGGCCGTTGAGTCGGCCCTTTGTTTTTGTGGTGTCTAACGACGCCGTTCGCGAGCATGGTCCGCTCCTGCATTCGAGCGCCGAAGTCAGCTCTAGCCCTGGCTCTTCAACATTTCCAGAGAAACATCCGCACGCTCCGGAGTGCCCCTTTCAGGAGGCCGAAGGTGATCGGAGTTTCAGGGGTTGAGCGACATGGATGTCGCGAGAGCTGCGATGGGCCAGGGATGGCCCTTCGCAGCGGGCCCCTGGAACTCCGAAGAACCGAGGGTACTTTTCGCGAAGCGAAAAGCCGGATGGAGGGGCGAGACTTTTTGGTCCCTTTTGTGAGGGCGGCTATCCGACGTTTGACAAAAGGGACTCGCCCGAGGGGGCGAAACAAGAGATCCGTGCGCACGCTGAGGCGGTGCCGAACCCCTAAAGCCAAGGCGGCATAGAGCATTCAGCTCCTTGCCTAACGGTTCGCGAGCAAGCTCGCTCCTACAGTTCTGCGTATGCCGAAGCGACGCTGAAGCAATCAAGCACCAACAAAAGCATCGCGTAGAAGCCCCACTCCTGCGAGAGCCAAGCGTCCGAGTAAACCTGTAGGCACGCCCCATGGGGCCGCTACTACGAACTTCCATGCCCCGGCATCTACTACCAAATGAGGAACCCATCCCTCCCATGGGTGCATTCCGGGCCGGGAAGGGCGCTGCCTAAGATCGCTCCATGACCTGGCCGATGGAGGCCGGGACCCGACAGGAGAGCATCCCCATGATCTACGCCGCACCCGGAACCCCCGGCGCCGTCGTCACCCTCAAGCCGCGCTACGGCAACTACATCGGTGGCGAGTTCGTCGCGCCGGTGCTGGGCCAGTATTTCAGCAACACCTCGCCGGTGAACGGCGAGGTCATCGCCGAGTTCCCACGCTCCACCGCCGAAGACATCGACAAGGCGCTGGACGCCGCCCACGCCGCTGCCGGCAGCTGGGGCCGCACGTCGGTGCAGGACCGCGCGCTGATCCTGCTGAAGATTGCCGACCGCATCGAGCTGAACCTGGAACAACTGGCCGTCGCCGAGACCTGGGACAACGGCAAGGCCGTGCGCGAAACCCTCAACGCCGACGTGCCGCTGGCCGCCGACCACTTCCGCTACTACGCCGGCTGCATCCGCGCGCAGGAAGGCGGCGCCGCCGAGATCAACGAGAACACCGTCGCCTACCACATCCACGAACCGCTGGGCGTGGTCGGGCAGATCATCCCGTGGAACTTCCCGTTGCTGATGGCTGCCTGGAAACTCGCGCCGGCCCTGGCCGCCGGCAACTGCGTGGTGATCAAGCCGGCCGAGCAGACGCCGCTGTCGATCATGCTGCTGGCCGAGATCATCGGCGACCTGCTGCCGCCGGGCGTGCTGAACATCGTCCAGGGCTTCGGCAAGGAAGCCGGCCAGGCGCTGGCCACCAGCAAGCGCATCGCCAAGATCGCCTTCACCGGCTCCACCCC
>OGQD01001418.1_pt1 | contig 15554 bp, 10 predicted proteins | sample 1553091 | NCBI WGS metagenome assembly OGQD01 (sample SAMEA2580290, study PRJEB22360) | human gut metagenome | biome: human gut; feature: human-associated habitat; material: faeces | place: Denmark | collected 2008/2010
AGAAAATCTTTTATATACTCAGAAAGAAAATAGATACGCTTTTCCCATACTCGCATTACTTTATCCTAACTTAAAATATAAGGATGGAGATTTTAATCTTGATCATTGTCATCCGATATCAAATTTCAATGAAAAAAAGCTAAAATTAAATAATATCCAATTGACTGATTCTAATAGAGAATACTTTACAGATCCGGAGTATTTTAATTCCATTATTAATCTCCAAATGTTAGATGGTAATGAAAACAAGTCAAAAGGTGCAAAGCAACTTGCAGATTGGGTTTCTACAAATAAAATTAATAAGAAAAAGTACTATTTTCCCAATGATTTAAATTTTTCATCATTTGATAAATTTGCAAAACAGCGTCAAGTTATTTTGACAGTAAAACTAATGGAGGAACTTAAATTCTAATTTTTTTTGTTTAGTTAACAGTTTGATAATCTTATTTTTTAATAAAATGTACACTATGATATTAGAGATTAATGAATCCAGAAAGTTTATTTTTATAAGTACTAAAAATAATGTGACTTATCAATTTACTTCTAGATGTACTTATATGTTTAATGAGACATATAACGGTTTTACTTATGTATTTGAAGTGTATGAAGAGTCAAAGGAAAGTGATGATTCTTTTAGTCTCATTTTATTAGAGATGGAAAATGAAACTGATTTAAAAGTAGTTGACTTATATCCTGACAGTAGTAAGTACTATTTGGGGAAAGGAATTTCGATCAGCCTTCTTCTAAAGTGTAGAGAAATTTTTGGAAAGAGGATAATTTCCAGTAGTAATTTGAAAAAATCTGATAATTATTGTGAGTGGAATACGCCAGAAGCAATTGATAAAGTTTGGAATCCTTTGGTAAAATCAGGGAAGGCTATATATGATCAAGATGAAGACCTATATGTTGTAATTTGATGTGAAATACGATGGATGAATTAAACAGTCTTGATTGGAAGATTTATGAATCTCTGACAAAATATATTTATGATACTTTAAAAAAAGAATATCATATTCCAGTGGAGGGTTATGGGCAGAATTGTAAAATAAAAGGTAATTCAGGGGTTATGCATCAAATTGATGTGCTGACCGCTGAGTTTGATGGTTGCCAAACTTACAAAACGGCTATCGAATGTAAATACTGGAAAAAAAAAGTAACTAAAGATACAGTTATGAAGCTTCTTTCTATCATCAATGATACCGATATACAAAGAGGAATTATTGTGTCAAGGAATGGATTTACTCGGGATGCACAAATGTTTGCAGAACATCATAATATAAAGATAGTGCAGCTGAGAGAATCTGAAAATAATGATAATGAACAGAAGGAAGTTGAATTTGGAATTTTAGATTTATTTTTCAAGATCAATGTGAGCAGACCAGAGGTCACAAGAATAGTTGTTAAAACAAATGACGATAATGAAATTATACTTCCTGAAACACAGCAATATTTGGTTTATATTGAAAATAAAGATGGCACAAAAATAAGATTGTATGATTCTGTAATGGTTTTTAAAAAAAATCTACACACTCAAAAACCTTTTGAAATGGTTTTGAAATCTTACGATTTTACAGATCATAGACTGTTTTTTAATGGAAATTATCAAAAGATAAAAAGCATTACCTACACAGGTTTACTAACTATTATTAATAAGGACCATCAAAAAACATTTTCTCTAGTGGATAAAGTATGGATGATTATGAACCAAATCTTTGAACAAAAGACATTTCTTATAACCCAGCTTGGTATTGTTGTGAATAAAGAAGATTTGTCATAAATACTATTTATGTTCTTAGTAATACGGTTTCCCGTAATGTCAATTTAGTTTTCAAATCTATCTTTGACAAAATTAAAAAATGAAAGCTATTTACAGTTTATTACTTTTAGTATTAATATTATCGTGTTCTAACCCAGTCCAGCGAAATACAATAAAATTTTCAAAGCTGGAGTATGGAGAAAAATGGCCATTTTCAGTTGATGAAGTTGAAGTTTATTGTTCTGGATATAAAGAAATTTACTGCAAGGCCAGCAATGGAAAGACATATGCTTTAAATGGAACTGCTAAAGGTGTTTCACATAATAATGCTGCTATCAGTAAAGTTGATGAAATATGGTTGGATGATCCCAAATGGGCTGGATTAAAAATTTCATACGGAGATTTTATCACTAAAGGTCTGGAACTTTGTGAAAATAAATAACAAGAATACTAAAGAATCAGTTTATCTTTTTTCTTGGTAATCCAATTTCATGTTCCTGTGGATAGGGATTTCGGTGAGTCATACTAACGTCTTCCCGTAGACTTCTTTCCATTTCTTTAGATTTTTCATCATCCATCGAATATCGCGGATCGGCAATCAAAGGCATTTTTGCCATTTTAGTAATGGTAATAGTAGGAAAATGATAATCTACTTCAACAGTTCCTAATAAAAGGTAGACTCCTCCTTCCTTAAAGGGAAATTGTTTTAAACTGTCGGGAAAATGTGCCGTGTCAAAATACTCACCTTCAGCATCGATCCATGTTCCGAAATACATATCGTCTTTCTTTCCAGGATGATTTCTCATCTTGATAGGAACGTGTTTCCTGGAAATTAAATATGCCAGCATTTTAACCTGTTTTTTATGATACTTCAAGAGATCTTTAACCAAAACGTGACCTCTGTATTTAGTCTTGAGTAAATCAAAGATCGAATAGGAAACTGGAAATCCTAAAATTTCAATTTCATCAAAAGCGTCTTCAAAAGGGTTTCTATCTATTGTCGGTAGCTTATAATCTTTTTGAGGTTCCTCAAATAATGATATGATCTTGCTTTTATATTGATTCTTTGAAAGTAGGAATCTTGCTTCAATTAAAAGTTCGTGTTTCTGCTTTCCGGTAAATCTGAAAGCCCCGACAAAAATTAATATCTGTAAAGTTTCAATACCAATGTTGACTCTTTTTATAAAATCTTCTAATGATCCGTAATCGCCGTTTTCTTTCCTTTCTTCCGGGATATTTACTTTGATAGAAGCTTCAAGTTTTTCAATATGCATTAGACCTAAGTACACATCTGTTCCATATAATGTTGTATGAAATTCGCTTAGGTTAATGCAGGGGTTATGAATTTTAGCACCTGACATCTTCGCCTCGTGTACATAAACTTCTGTTCGGTAAAAACCACCGCCATTATTAATAGCAGATACCATAAATTCGATAGGGTAATAGGCTTTCAGAAACAGACTCTGATAGCTCTCCACGGCATAAGAAGCAGAGTGTGCTTTACAAAAGGAGTAGCCGGCAAAAGATTCAATCTGTCGATATACTTCCTGAGAAAGCTGCTCAGGATGTCCTTTCCTTTTGCAGGATTCAAAGAAATCATCTTTTAATTTTTGTAAAGCTGAAAGTGATCGTCCTTTACCACTCATAGCTCTTCGAAGAACATCTCCATTAGCTGCAGAAACTCCACCAAAGTGCATCGCAATTTTAATGACATCTTCTTGATAAACCATAATGCCATAGGTTTCGCCTAATTCTTTTTCAAATACATCGTGGAAGTATTCAAATTGACCGGGATGATTGTGTCGGAAAATGTACTCCCGCATCATTCCACTCTGTGCAACTCCTGGACGAATAATTGATGATGCAGCAACCAATACTTTGTAATTATCACATTTTAATCTTCTCAAAAGTCCACGCATAGCTGGAGATTCAATGTAGAAACAACCAATGGTCTTTCCAATGCTCAAAAATTCATTGCACTTGACTTCATCCTTAGAGATTCTGGTATCTTCAATATCTACATTGATTCCCTTTTTTTCTTTAATTAGATTAACGGTATCTTTAATCGTTCCCAATCCTCTTTGTGAAAGAATGTCAAACTTTTCCAGACCAATATCCTCAGCTGTATGCATATCAAACTGAACAATTGGAAATTCTTTTGGAGGAAATTCTAAAACTGAATAATTTGTAATAGGTTCTTCGGAAATAAGAATCCCACAAGAATGCATACTTCTTTGATTGGGAAATCCAACTAACAACTGTTCATACTTATAAATCTCTTGAACAATTGAATTTTGATCGTGTAGTTCTCTCGGTTTTTTTGAAAGCTGATCTAGTTCATCTTTCGGCAGTCCAAAGACTTTTCCCAGTTCTCTGAATCTCGATTTTCTCTTGAACTCCACATTAGTTCCACAAAAAGCAACGTGATTTTTTCCATATTTATTAAAAATGTATTCCAAAATAGTGTCACGATTCTTCCAACTCCAATCGATGTCGAAGTCGGGAGGACTTTTACGGTTTAAGTTTAGAAAACGCTCAAAGTACAAATCTAGCTCTAGAGGACATATGTCGGAAATGCCTAAACAATAAGCTATAATACTGTTAGCGCCACTTCCTCTTCCGACGTGCATAAAACCCATACGCTTACTGTATTGAATAATATCCCAAGTAATCAAGAAGTAGCCGCAAAAATTAAGTTGATGAATAACTGTTAATTCTTTTTCAGCTCTCTCAATAGCCTGTCTGTTATTATCAGGATATCTATGAGATAAACCTTCATAAGCAAGCTGGGATAACAATTTAAAGTCATTTTCCTTGCTGTCAGTATAATATTTTTTATTCTTCGGGGTTTTAAATTCAAAATCAAAACTGCATTGACTGACGATAAATTTCGTGTTTTCAACGATTTCTGGGTAATGCTTAAACTGATCGAGAAGAGTTTTCTTACTCATAAACAACTCATCTTTTCTACAATAATCTTTTTCAGCCAGTTTTGTAAAAAGAATATTACCATCTATGGCTCGTAATATTTTATGAAGTTCGTATTCGTCATCAGTCTTAAACGTTACCGGATGAAGGATAACCATTTTATGAGTGAGGGATTTGAATTCAGAATTGATTAAAAGGTTTAACTCATCTTGTCTGATTCCGATAAACTCGTGTTCCAATAATATATCAGGTTTATTTTGTAAAGTATAAATCACAAAGCAGTTTTCTAATTGAGGATTAGATTTTGGAATTTCAATATTTTCACAATTATAATCGGTCAAAAGCCTGTTGACTTCAGCTATTCCTTTCGGGTTCTTCGCTAAGCATATATAATACTGCTCATTTTCAACTCTGACATCAACGCCTACAATAGGTTTAATGCCTTTATCTTCACACAGTTTATAAAACTGATAGATTCCCGTTACGGTATTGATATCAGTTAGCGCAAGAACTTTCAGCTTATAATCCATAGCCAGATCAACTAATTCTTCAACAGAAATAGTCCCATAACGAAGGCTATGATAGGTATGACAATTGAGGAACATAATTTTATTTATTGAGTCAAAAAACCGGAAGCCCTTCCAAGGCTTTTAGCACCAAAACGGTCTTTCATTTTATCCATGGTCTGATATAATGAGATCAGCTCTTCGGTATCTTCAAAAAGATTCATCTGATGGCTTCCGTGAACCAGTCCTGTAAACTTGACACCTACAAGACGAATTCTCATTCTTCGGGTATAAACTTTCTTGAAGAGTTCCAGAATATATTTCAGCAATGTGTGGTCTGCTGAGGTATAAGCCACCTTACATTGTTTAGTCTCTGTATCAAAGTTGGCATATCTTATTCTTACTGATACCGTTGAGGTCAGCCATTTTTCCTGTCTTAACTGGTAGCATAACTGTTCAACCATTCCGGAAAGAATACTTCTGATATTCGGAATATCGATGGTGTCTTCGGAAAAAGTTGTTTCAGTTGATATGGATTTACGCTCTGAATATTGAATCACAGGATTTAAATCAATGCCATTGGCTTTTTTCCATAACTCAGTTCCATTTTTTCCAATTAATTCCTGAAGCACATCCACTGGCATTTTAGCAAGTGTTTCAATCTTTCTTACACCTAATCTTGAAAGGAGTTCAAAGGTCACATCACCAACCATAGGAATCTTTCTGACGGATAAAGGATTTAAAAAAGGCTGTATTGCGAGCGGTTTTAATTCTAATTTACCGGCTGGCTTTGCTTCACCTGTTCCAATCTTTGAAACTGTTTTATTGGTAGACAATGCAAAACTAATAGGTAGACCTGTATTTTTCTTTACCGCTTCCGCAATTTCGGTTGTCCATTGATAGCAGCCGAAGAACTTATCCATGCCCGACAGATCAAGATAGAACTCGTCTACACTTGCTTTTTCCATAACAGGAACTTTTTCCTGAATGATTTCAGTCACCAAATGTGACATTTTGGAATAATACTCCATATCACCTTTGATAACCTGCGCTTCGGGACATAAGCGTAAAGCCATTCGCAAAGGCATCGCAGAACGAACCCCAAATTTCCTGGCTTCATAGGAACAAGATGCTACTACACCACGATCTCCGCCACCTATGATCACGGGCTGATTCTCCAATACAGAGTCTCTCAGCCGTTCACAGGAAACAAAGAATGTATCCAGATCCATATGTGCAATCGCTCGTTCCATTTGACAAAATTATCACGATTTGTAGCAAAAAATTGTATATTTGTTGCTATAATTTATAGCAATGTCAATTTTATCAGAAAACATGCGGTATTTAAGAGGTAAGCTCAATCTGTCTCAACAAAAGGTTGCCGATGATCTTTTAATTACCCGAGGCCGATATAGTAAGTATGAAGATGATGCCGCAGCGCCACCCCTTGATATTTTAGTGAAAATTTCAAGATATTATAATATCAGCATCGATTTACTTTTGACCATCAACGTCAGCAAATATTCGATTGATGAGATTATGGAGCTCCCTGACAATAGGATTGTTCTGCCTATCAGGGTTGATCAGGATGGAAACGATCAGATTGAGATTATTCCACAAAAAGCCTCTATGGGTTATCTGAACGGTTATGGAGATCCGGAATACATAGAAAGTTTGGAAACGATATCCTTACCTTTTTTAAAAGGTGGGAAGTTTAGAGCGTTTCCAGCGGACGGAGATTCTATGCCGCCTTATAAGAACGGAACTTATATTGTTGGAAAATATGTAGAAAATCTTTCTGATCTGAAAACGGACCGGACTTATATTTTCATCACCACTAATGATGGAATCAGTTACAAAAGATTCCAGTTTCATGAAGCAGACAGTATATGGGTAAAAGCTGACAATCAATTTTATGAGCCATATAAAATTCCATTATCTGAAATTAAAGAGATCTGGGAATTTGCCTGTAGTATCAATACGATAGAATATGGAGCTGATGAATTTGCAGAACGTAATATTCAAAACTTTATGACAGAGATCAAGACCGATATCAAACAGATTAAAGAAAAAATAGGAGATAAGAATTGAATTCATTTGAATAAAGCTCAAAAATAAGTTTCCTAACATTACTTCATAAAAAAAAATCTCCTAAGGGAAGCAAAAACACAAATGATGAAAAAAATCCCGTATAAACGGGCCAGATCAAATATAAATATTTTAATAGAAAATTGCAATGAGTCAGCTGAGTTTATTTGATACGGAAGAGTTTTATAAATTTCCAAAAGACCTTTTGGAATACAAGGAACATTTCCTGAGCAGCAAAGAAGCCGATGAATTGAAAGATATACTGCTGAAAACGACACCTTGGGAACAGCGAACTCAGAAGATGTATGATAAAACAGTTGTAACACCCCGCCTTACTGCTTGGTATGGAGGAAATGATAGCTCTTACGATTCAGACGGAAATGTTTCAGGAACTAATCCTTGGACTCCCGAGCTTTATACTTTAAAAGAAAGGATAGAAAAAGAATTTGGGTATCAGTTCAATGGTGTTTTATTAAACCTGTATCGTGATAATAATGATTCCGTGGCATGGCACAGAGATAAAGAAAGCCGCTATGGAAAACGACCTGTGATTGCATCAATCAGTTTAGGTCAAACCAGAAACTTTGATTTCAGAAAAAAAGACCATCATCAGAGCAAATACAGTTTGCCATTGCCTCACGGTTCGTTACTCATTATGAAAGGGGATTTACAGGAAAACTGGGAACATCGAATTGCTAAATCAACAGTAAAAATGAAAGAAAGGATTAATTTGACCTTTCGTTTAATTATTTAAATAAACTCTTACTTATCCAATTAACTTTTCCTATTTTAGAAAAAATAAGAAAGTATTAATAACCATTATTTTATGACTCAAAAAACACATCGGATTAGTTTTCATTTTTTCGATATCGGCGGCGGTGATGCTATTTTTATCAGATTTTTAGGAACAGATTCCCAATGGCATAATATACTTATTGATGGAGGATATGGTAAAGAGTACAAAAATTCTTTTGCCCCATTAATAAAAGAAATTTTGTCTTCTGGCGAACAAATTGAAAATTGGATTATCAGCCATATAGATCGCGACCATATCGGTGCCGTAAAAGGTTTTGTCGTGGACAAAAAAATTGAAAATAAACAAGACGCTGTAAAGAATTTTTTATTTAATCATTCTCCTGAGATGATAAAGGAATCTAATGGGAAAATCTCAGTCGGTGACGGGATTTTACTTAGGGATTTTTTAACTGCAAATAATCTTCTTACCACAGTGCCAATAAATACTGAAACATTACCAATTGAATGTTTTGGTTTTAAAATGACCATTCTTTCACCTACACCTGAAAAGGAAGCTGCTGCAACAGAATTGTGGAAAGAAGAAGAAAGTAATGGTAAAATTGGTAGAAAAGAAAATCAATCCGACCATAAAAAAATAATTGAAGAACTTACAGGGAATGAATTTAAACCGGATACAGATCCTGTTAATGGAAGCTCTATTGCTGTTCTTGCCGAGTTTGATAAGGTAAAAGTACTCTTATTAGCCGACAGTCATCCCTCTGATATAATTGACAGTTTAGATGCATTGGGGTATAATAAAGATCGGCCACTGCCCGTGAAGTTTATGCAATTATCACATCATGGCAGTAAAGCCAATACCTGCCCTAAATTGCTGGAAATAGTTCAGACCAATTGTTATGTGATAACTGGAAACGGTATCCATAACAGACATCCGGATAAAGAGACTATAGTTAGAATCATTACGAACGAGAGAAGAAATTCTGAAATTATCAAAATTCATTTTGCTTGTGATACTCAAGAATTGAGAAATATCTTTGAGGTCGATGACGACGCTTTTGAAAGATATACATTTGAATGTGATTATTCACAAATAGGACCTGACAGCTTAGAACTTTCGTACCTGCCCTTAACTCATAAAATATGAATGAAAATATACCACAGCTTTCTACAATCAAAATCAGATGTAACCACGAAATTGCTACAGCAGTAATTTTCTACCCGAGTCCTGATGTTGATGACGTGTATGTCTTGACTGCAAAACATTGTTTAGAAGGTAAAAAGTTCGATAAAGAATATGTAAATACGGATATTAAACTTGAAGAGATTTTTAATCAGGAAACATCAGAATTTCATTCATACAATTTGACCGAAACAGATATTGTTATTGTGTCAGATGATGATGAGGATATGGCATTGTTGATTCTTTCTAAAAAGAATATTCTTCCACTTACAGGTAAACAATTTTTTTGTCAGGTAATTGATACTGATGAAATGGTGGAAGATTATCAAATTAGAGGGTATGCTAATTTTAATGATCAAGAGGCAGATCGATCTTTTCCTATGAAATTTATCGAAGATATCAAGAGCAATCGATATAAATTTACACTAAAGTCTGAAAATTCTCTCGATACATATTATCAACAGGCCTTGGAAAATGTTGAAGGATTGTCTGGAAGTGGCGCTTATTCTATCTTGTATGGAAAAACTTATTTTACAGGTATTATTCATACATACGAGGACGGTGGATTTTTTTTGGCGACCAAAGTTTTAGCATACAATAAGCTGATTCCATATCCTAAGTTCAGTCTGATCAATTCTATCAAACCGGAGACAGATAAAGATGTTCTCTTAAGTTATGAAGAAATGGAAAAAAATGAACAAACCACTAATTCTAGAACTAGAGAAAAAATCGGAGATTTTAATGTTCCTCGTGATAATATAGACCTCCTGCAATTGCTTAAAGAAAAGAATCTTGTAGTGGTTCATGGAAACCCGGGAGTTGGAAAATCGGCTTTGACAAAATCAGCTGTAAGTGATTTGAAAATGTCTGGAGATCGTAGTGTTTTAACTTTTACCGCTGAAAACCTGTATTGTGAAACAATTAGTGAAGCTTTGATAAAAGCCGGATGTAAAGTTAGTATCGAACAAATATTGGCAAGTCCTTTATCAAATAAGTATTTTTTAATTTGGATAGAAAGCTTTGAAAAACTAATAGAGTCAGGTAGCTCGGGAGCATTTAATGAACTACTTCAGATACTGGAAAAAAATAAAAATATAACTATAGTTTTAACAATAAGAGACTACTTATTACAGAAGTTTAAAATCGATTACTATTATGAGCTGCCAGAAAATATTGCTTATTTTCAAGTAGGTGAATTTAATGATGCTGAGGTTGAATTAATCGTTGAAAAAATTCCTGACTTACTGCCATTGATGGAAAATTCTAAGATTAAGCATCTTTTGAGAACTCCTTATTATCTTGATAAAGCTGTACGAATTATACCAGAACTATTAAGTGAGGAACACTTGGACGAGTTACAATTTAAAAGGTTAATGTGGAAATATATTGTTGAAGACAATCAATCACGACGAGGAACTGTTTTCTATGAGATTTGTCTTAAAAGATCTAGAGAAATGTCTCTTTTTACAACATATGAGAGCGATAACAGTGTGACTGCTGATCTTGTTAAAGATAATATTCTACAGTTGGATGATATGTCCGATACCAGTGCTTACAGTCCTTCTCACGACATATTGGAAGATTGGGCATTGATCAGATTTATAAGAAATCAAAAATCGGAGATTGCAAACTCAAAAGATTTTTTACTTTCGATAGAAAATACTCCCGCCATGAGAAGGGCATTCAGATTATGGATGGAAGAGTTTTATGAATATGAACCGGAAGCTTCCGTATATTTTATGCACGAGCTCTTAAGTGATGATACTTTGTCCCCTTCATGGAAAGATGAGCTACTGATTGTTTCACTTAGATCAAATCATTCCAAAGTACTACTGGATAGTTTAAAAGTACAGCTTCTTGAAGATGAAGCGAAATTGTTGGATCGCATAATCTATTTACTACAAACGAGTTGTAAAAAAATAGATCCTCAAAAAAGAAATTTTAATGATCTTCTGCCTATTGGCTCCGGATGGGATTATATAATTGATTTTATCAAAGCTAATATTAATGAAATTAAGCTGCAAAATTTTGAATTAAAACATTTGACTCTTATTGAATCATGGTCAAAACAGCTCCCTGAATTTAACCAAGGCATACTTCCATCTGGTGCAAAAAGCGCTGCTTTTCTGTTGGAAGATTTTATTTTTAGGTTGCAGGGTCGTTCAATTCAGAGGAGATTAGGCAGGAGATCTTCTGAATATTTAAAAAAATATATTAAAATTCTTTTTAAATTGACGGCAGCCGATCAGGAACTTATTGCTTCGATTATTCAAGCTTGCTTGATTCCTGAAACAGGTAATGAAAGATGGACTGATCCTGCTTTTCTACGAGAAATAAGAGCTTATATTACCGGAGGTGTTATTTCAGATCAAATTTGTCGCTTTTTCCCTGAAGAAGTTATTCAAATGGCTACTGAAGACTGGGCTCAAAAGGAAGAGAAATATGCACCGGGGAGTATTAATAGTATGCTTATTCGAGAGCCTAAAGTAAATGATTTTGGTTTAAATAAAGATTTAGAATATGATTATGGATTACCATCAGGTTATCAGACTTTTTTTTATTGGATGTTTTTGTATCACGGTGAAAAAGCTCTTGATTTCCTTATTCCATTTTTAAATGATGCTTTTGAAAAAAATTATGAAATTCTTCTGTCTTTAAAAAAGAGAGGGGTGGAAAGGATTGAGGTTGTTTTTGAAGATGGATCGTGTGGTGTATACTATGGGAATCCTGAGTACTGGTCTATGTACCGAGGATTTTCAATTTATGATAAGGTCTTAATATCAGTGCTGATGGCTTTGGAAAAGACTTTGTTAGAAATTGGGGATAAAAAAGATTTTTCAACAGCACGCATATTTTTAGACAGGTTGATAAGAGAGTCTAACAATATTGCCATTTTAGGAGTGGTCTGCAGCATTTTACAAGCATTTCCTAATTTAGTTGATGAAACTTCTGTCTCCTTATTAGGTGTCCCACTGTTTTTTAAGTGGGATTCTACAAGGTCTACTTCGGATATGATGAGAAGCAATGTCTATAATGACGAAGAATTCGAAAGAAAAGAACGAATTGCCGCAAATCAAAGAATTCATCGCAATAAGTATTATGTAGGTTTAGTTGGATTTGTGGCTGACTATATGTTTTATCAACGAGAGTATAATGAACTTTTATTCAAACAGGTCGACAGAATGTGGGAGAATGTCAAGGAAGATGATTGGCTTTTTAAAAAGTTTTTGTTTGATATGGATGCTAGAAAGTATGAATTTAAACATTTTAATCAAAAGGGATATGAAAATTATGTTCAGGTAGTTCCCGGATATGATGATACAATTAGAAATGTTGTAGAAAGTGGGAATGATTATACAGTTCCGACAGCTAATACGACTTGGGCAAGAAAAGTTTTCGAATACGAAGAAGTTGATGATCATAACTATGAAACTTGGAAAATAGGATATGAATTTATTTTGCAACTAGATGGTAGACGAGAAATTATGGTTTCTCCAGGTACTATGGCGTCTATTGCTCTTCGTGACTTTTCAAATCAACTTCAACCTGATGAAATTGCATGGTGTTGTGAAACTATTATCAATTTAGAAGCAAAAAAATTAGCGAAAACAGATCCATACGCTATTAATTTTGATTTATTGGATAATATACCTTCTCTTAAAGGATTATGCTATATTTTTAAAGTTGATATTGAGCAAGATTTAAAATTGAAGGTTAAAGAATTAATTTTCCGTTTACTTTTAAAGGGTCTTGACGCTAGGGAACGAATCGCTTTGCAGCACGCTATTTTACAGGAATTAGTATTATTTGAACCTGATTTTGTTTTAAACTGTTGGTATGGATTAGCAGAAGCCATCGTAATTCTAAAGGCACAAAATAAAGAAAGCGAGAGAAAGCGAATGTTATATCATCAAGGGAAATTAAGTGCTCGTGATTTTAATAAGTCGGAAGAAGACAATTGGTCGGAAGTACTAATTAATTCTGTTATCAAAGGAAGTATAAACATACCTGATGAAATTATCGTTTCATTAGACTTACATACTCAGTGGTACTTGGATGACATGCTTCGTATCATCCCATGGAATACGGCTCTTCCTGCTCACCACAAATTTATTCAGGATGTTCTGACACTACACACTGTTTTTTTAAATGATCCCAAATCAAGCATGCTGGATTTTTATGAAAGTAGACATGCATTTACTTTTTATTATCCACGATATCTGCTGAATCAGCCTACAGAATTATCATTACCTCTCTTAAAAAAAATACTTGATTCAAGTATAGAAACACCTGAAAAAAGTATCCCTGATGATTATTTAAAATTTATATATAAGTTAGTTGAAGAGTTTATTAGAGCAGCGATAGGTAGAATTCAACTCGAAAATTTCTGGATATTTTGGGAATTTTTGAAAGATTGGATGATCAATAACAGCAATGCGAGATTTCTACCAATTTTTCTTTTTGACATTGACTGGGTGGAGAGCTCTGAAAAATGGTCAGTATTGGATGGTAAAAGCTTATATTTCAAAGATTTTATAATTACTTTAGGATTTAACAGAATTAATTCATCGATAAAATTTTTAAGTGGCATTGCATTTTATAATTTTATGCCTAACTCAATATCATGGATTGTTCCCATGCTCCAAAGCCAAAATGCTGAACTGGTCGAGAACGATATTTTAGAAAAATTCGTTGAAAAAGCTTTTTATAAATATGGTGGTAAAATAAAAAGAGATAAAAATACTTTAGCTGACTTTCTATTTATTTTAGATTTTCTAGTCAAAAGAAGTTCTCCTAAAGCCTATATGTTACGAGAAGAATTACTTCAATTTAAATAATTAACATTTTGTCGTGAGATATTTTTGGGAAATATATTAATAAAATTGGAAAATAAATGAATACAGAAGATTTTATAAGATTGATTGAGGGTCAAACGGAAAGCCCTTCACTAGATTTTAAAGCAAACAGTCCTTGGGATTATAAGAAGCTAACAAAAGATATCTTGGCAATGTCAAATCTACCAGATGGAGGTCACATTGTAATTGGAATTGAGGAAAAGGATAATGAATTTATTAATGTAGGAGTTGACCAGAAAAATATTATCACTTACAAATATGATGAAATGCGAGATCAGGTTTCAAAATATGCAGAACCAATGGTAGATTTCAATGTCTATTTTCCGGAAGATAGAAACGAATTAAAATATGTGGTAATCAAGATCTTCTCTTTCAAAGAAATTCCAACTCTTTGTAAAAAAACTCTGGACGGAGAAATGAGAGCAAGTACTTTGTATTATAGAAATACAAATAAGAGACCTGAAAGCGCAGCCATATCAAATGTCAGCGATTTGCGAGATCTCATTGAGTTGGCAGCCGTTAGATTAATGCAACGCAGAAAAAGTTTTGGCTATACCATTCCCAATATTGACGCAGAAATATTTGACGCAGAAATAAAAGCTTTTCAGCAGACATCATCATATGAATTAATAAAATCGAAAGGCAATTGCGAAGTTTATATAACTCCTCTTCAAAAAGGTAATTTACATAGTCTTAAAAGATGTCTTGAAGTTGTCGAAAAAGCACAGGTAAAGGCGTCATGGTCATTGCCATTTATACCAAGAACGTTACACGAGGGTAGTTTAGTTACTGCTGAAAATTCTTACGAGGCTTTTTCCGATTTAGGAGCTCGAAAAGAACTGTGGAGAATGTATTTGTCAGAGAGTTTTTGCATGATTAACAGCTTTGTAGAAGACTGGCTAGAAGGTGATCATTTGAGAGGGGCTTGGGCATCAAAATTTCCTTCTGGTCAATACTTGTTTTATTATACAAGTATTATACATTATCTTACTCAACTATATGTTTTTATTGAACACTTAACAATAGAAGGATTATATAAAGAAGGTTTGAGTATTTCTATTATATTTAATGAGTTAAAAGATAGAAGATTACATTTGGACAGCGAGAATCACATGCCGCTTATGAAGATAAGAACGACAAAAACAGATAAAATCACTATTAATGAGGAATATTCACGATTAGAAATTCTGGAGGGAGGTATAAATATTTCAAGTTCTATAATTTTAAAAGTTTTAGATTACTTTAGTTTTTACCCTTCAAAAGAGTCAGTTTTACAGATTCAGAAACAGTTCTTAGAAAAAGGTTACTAAAGAAAATTACGTAAATTCAGTTCAATTTTAGAACCTATTTTAAGATGATTTTTTGAATATTTAATATGTACATCTATATTAAAGAAGTATTATAATTTGGAAAGACCAATATTGATATAAGAATTTAATATATTATTCATCTAAAAATCAAGTGTAAATTAATATATAATTTTG
>OGQD01001419.1_pt1 | contig 15543 bp, 16 predicted proteins | sample 1553091 | NCBI WGS metagenome assembly OGQD01 (sample SAMEA2580290, study PRJEB22360) | human gut metagenome | biome: human gut; feature: human-associated habitat; material: faeces | place: Denmark | collected 2008/2010
GGCTTCGGCGGTGATGCCGGGCTGGCTGGCGGCGACCTGCATCAGCTCACCACGCTCAGGAAGCGCTCGTTGAGCTTGCGATCGTGGTAGAAAACCGCCGCGCCGACTTCGTCCATCGTCCACTTGGTCGGTTTCCAGTCGGGGTAACACTGGTAGCCGCCGCAGAACGTCTCGAAACGGTTGCCGTTGGGATCGAAGGCGTAGATGGTGGTGCCGCGGGTGACGCCGTGGCGGGTGGGGCCGATGTCGATAGAAACGCGGTTCATCGACATGATGTCGGCGGCACGCAGCACCTTCTCCCAGCTTTCGAGCAGGAAGGACACGTGGTGCAGCTTGCCCGGCTCGGCGTGACGCACGAAGGCGATGTCGTGCGCCTTGGTCGAGCAGGAGAGCCAGATCGCCAGGTCGGTCTGGCCGTCCTCGAGTTCGATGTGCTCGACCAGGTAGAAGCCGAGCACGTCCTCGAAGATCGCCTGCGCCTTCTCGATGTCCGGCCCGTAAAGCAGGCAGTGGTCGAGGCGGATCGGGGCGATGCCTTTCTCGGCGGCGTCCGTCCAGGCTTCCGGGTTGACGTCGCCCAGACCGTTGCCGGCCTCGGCCTTGTAAGCGTACAGCTCGATGTCGTGGCCGGTCGGCAGCGTGAAGCGCACGCGCTCGCCGGTTTCCAGCAGATCGCCGGCCGGGATGCGGCGGGTGGCGACGCCGTAGGCGTTGAGATCCTTTTCCAGCCTGGCCAGCGTGGCGTCGCTGTCGACCTTGAAGGCGAAGAAGTCGATCCCCGCCGCGTCGGCCTGACGCAGGATCACGCTGTGATGATCGCGCTCGTCCCAGGCCTTGAAGTAGACCCGCCCTTGCGCATCGCGGCCAGTCTCGATGAGGCCCAGCACGTTGCCGTAGAAATGAACGCTCTCAGCCAGATCCAGCACTTTCAACTGGACGTGCCCGGGGCGCAGTACGCCTGTCATTGCCATGATTTGCTCCTCTTTCTTGGTGGTGTGGATGACTACTCGATCAAATTTTCGTAATCGATTTACTAAAACGATATTTCAGTCCATTCTCGGTGTCAATAAAATTCTCGAGATTTTTTAAAACTTAAATTTCAAGAACGCGCGCAGGTAGAATCTGGGCGCTGCCAACCTATCTCGCCTTCGCCATCAACCATGTCGATTTCCCTACGCTCCAACGACTCCGCTCAAGAGCCCAAAACCCTGGTCGAATCCGCCTACCGTGACCTGCGCCGCGACATCATCGAAGGCCGCCTTGCGCCGGGCACGAAGCTGCGCGTCGAGCACCTGAAGGATTCCTACGGCGTGGGTGCCGGCACTCTGCGCGAAGCCTTGTCCTTGCTGGTGGCCGATGCCCTGGTCGTCAGCCAGGGGCAGCGTGGATTTCGCGTGGCCCCCATGTCGCTCAAGGATTTCGAAGACGTCACCCGGGTCCGGGTCATGCTGGAATGCGAGGCGCTGCGCCAATCCATCGCACAAGGCGACGATGCCTGGGAAGCCGATGTGCTGGCCGCTTTCCATCGCCTCACCAAAGCCGAGGAAAAGCGCATCGCCGCCCCCGCCGATCTGGATGAGTGGGAAGAGCGCAACCGCATCTTTCACGAAATGCTGATTGCGGCCTGCCCGTCGCCCTGGATCAAACATTTTCTTGCCCTCCTCTACCAACAAGCCGAGCGCTACCGCCGCCTGTCACTCTTTCTGCAACCCATTCCCCGCGACGTTCATGGTGAACATGCCAGCCTGTTGAAAAGCGTCCTGGCGCGCGATGCGGAACAGGCCTGTGCGCTGCTTGGCGAGCACATCCAGCTGACTTTCCGTTCGATTTCGGCGATTCCTGCCGAAACATTCCAGGCACCGCCGGCCAGTTGAACTAGACGGCGGCTGCCCGCTGTTCCCGAAGCACAGCGGGCTGGCAGAGGCGGCAAGCCATTTTTCCCAGTACGCGCAAACGGATGTCACTGGCCGGATAGACACGGCAGGCCAGCACCCGCCCGTTCGCTTCATCCTCGCAACTGACGTAATCGCGGCTCATCACCCGCTGCATGTATTTGCCCGACAGGATTTCGACCTTGCACACGCCGCAGCCGCCACCCCGGCAACCGACCGGAATGCCGCGCCGACCCAGGCGCTCCATGCCGCACAACAGGGATTCGCTCTGGGCACAGCGAAAACTTTCGCCGGTTTCTTCGATCAGCACGGTGTGATAAATCATGATGGCTTCCCGATGGCATTCAAATGTTGCGGAACAGGGGGCTTTTCAGTTGTTGTGACGCATCCGCCGCAGAGAAAAACTTCTCCATGTAGATGTCGCGCTCGAACAAGCGTCCTTGCATCAAGGTCGTGATGCAGGCTTCGATCATTGCCGGCGGCCCGCACAGATAGGCTTTGCGGTCGCGGAAGTCGTTGGCGAAATGCGCCTTGGCCGCCTCGTGCACGAAGCCACGGAAACCCGCCCAGTCCGAATCGGCCGCTTCGTGCGATAGCGCCGGCACATAGGTGAAATTCGCATACTCTGCGGCCAGCGCCCGGAATTCGGCGTCGTAGTACAGTTCTTCGCGGCTGCGCTGACCATAAACCAGGGTGATCGGCAGCGTGCAGCCTTCGGCCAGCAGATCTTCGATCATCGATTTCGGGCTGGACAGGCCGGAACCGCCGGCCATGAACAGCATGGGCACATGGGCGGATTTCTTGACGAAGAAGCGGCCATATGGCCCGGCCAGCTTCAAGGTATCGCCGACCTGCAAGCGTTCGTGCAGCCAGGTCGTGACCTGACCGCCCGGCACGATGCGCACGTTCAGTTCGATCACGCTGCCATCCTGCGGCGCGCTGGCGATGGAAAAAGCCCGCGACTGCCCGCCGGCCTCGGGCACCTCCAGGTTGATGTATTGCCCGGCCTGGAAATCCATGGGCCGGTCAAGTTTCAACCAGATGCCGCGAATGGTCGGCGTCAGCGTTTCGATGCGCAGCACCTCGCCGCTGAAATCCCGCACCGGCAGGTTGCGTGCATCCGGGTCTTCCTCGATCTCGGCTTCGATCACCGTGTCCGATTCGAGCCGACAGCAGCAGGCCAGCGCCTTGCCTTCCTCGCGCTCGAAATCCATCAGCGCGAAGGTCGAGGCTTCGCCGTGGTCGATCTCACCGTCCACCACCTGCACCTTGCAGGTGGCGCACAGGCCGTGGCAGCAGGCGTGCGGCAGATAGATGCCGGCGCGCAGGGCGGCATCGAGAACGGTTTGCCCGTCCTCGACTTCGATGGTCTGGCCGAGGGGTTCTATCGTCAGCTCGTAGCTCATGCCGCCCCCGTATTACGAACAGCTGTTGGCAATGCCGTTCAGCCCTGGCGTCTGGAAGCGCAGCACATCCTTGTGCCTGAGCCCCAGCTCGGCCAGCGTCTTGTTCATGTCCGGCGTGAACGGCTGGCCGGATTTCAGCCAGATGGTCTGACTGAAATCGACCTTGGCCCAATCCGGGTGGTAGGCGAAGGAATGTGCCATGACCTTGGTGCACAGATCGCCGAAGCGGGTGTCCGGCGACAGGCAGTAGGCGAACGGGGCGCAGAACATCAGGTGTTTGTCCCAGGCGACGTACAACAACTGGTTGCCGTGGAACTTGTCCTGGCTGTCGGCGGCGGGAAATTGGTAATCCTTGAGGGCGTGTACTGCCATGATTTGTCTCCTTGTTGCTTGCCGGCGGGGAGCGGCACCCCCCGCCGTGCGGTTTCAGGTGTTCTTCGTCGCCATGCCGCGCCAGGCCTGGAAATTCTGCTGGTCGCGCGAGCCTTCGTAATCGAGGTTGTCCTTGCCGTGCTCGAGGTGATACCACTTGAGCACCTCGGCCAGCGGGTCGAAGCCTTCGGCGGTCGGATCGACGCCCTCGGGGAAACAGTTGCCCTGATAGATCTGGTGCACCGGCAGCCAGGCCTGGGCGTATTTCTCCGGCTCGCCGTCGAAGATGTGCTTACAGCCGTCGGAGCAGGTGTGGTACTTCTCGCCTTGGTATTCGGATTCGCGGTAGCAGATCTGCGTCGGGTCGCCCGGCTCGGTGAACAGCATCGGAATCTGGCAGACTTGGCAGAGCATCGGCAATGTGTTGGTGTAGAAGCGGTTGCCCTTCTCCGCCTCTTCGCGCCAGTGGGTGAAGCGCGGCCGGTAGTACTTGTCGAAGGTATTGGGGTACTTGGCCGACAGCCAGTCCATTTCCTCGTCGTTCGGCATCCAGGTGTGGAAGGCCGCCGCCGCGCCGTACTGGTAGAAGGTCGCCCAGGCCTGGTGTGAGACGTGTTCCTTGTCCTCGGTGCATTGCTTGAGGCAGTCCGGCACCTTGATGCCGTAGCGGGCGAGGTCGTTGAACAGCGCGCCGCCGTTCTGCTCGAAGTAGATTTCCCAGGCTTCCTTCCAGCTCATCACGCGCTTGGGCAGCATGTAGTCCATCATCATGCCGACCAGCGTCAGCACGCGGATGCCGCGCCAGGCCCACTTGTCGATCCACTTCTGGACGATGGGCAGGTTGTCCGGGTCCTGCTCGAGCATGAACTTGATGCACTCGAGGCCGAGGGTCATGTGCCGGGCTTCGTCGGATTGCGCCGAGAAGCCAAAGGTCACCGTCGCCATGTCGCCGTTGTAGGCCGCGCCGGACATGAAGGGGACGAACAGCAGATTGGTCAGCACGTACTCGAAGGAGAAGCCAATGGCGATCATCCACTCGAAGGGGCCGGCGCTGAAGGCGTCGTCGAAGAAGGATTTCGGCACCGACAGATACCAGACCCGCTCGAGCATGTACTTGAAATCGTGAAAGCCGTCGTAGTGCTTGTTGTAGTTGGAAATGGCGTGAATCTGCGTCTGCGCGTGGCGCACTTCGTCCACCGATTGCATCAGGCAGGCGACGCGCGGGCCGACGCCGGGGAAGTTGCGCCCGGCGGCGGCAAAGCCGCGGTGGGCGACGTATTCGAGCGGCGAGATGCCGGTCAGGAACAGCTTGATCGCGCTCAGGTAGCGGGCGTCGGTGATGCCGAGGTGGCCGTTGTTCTGGGCGAAGGCGTCGAGCACGGCGTAGAGTTTGCGTTCCTTCTCGGCCTGGTATTTCCAGTAGGCGTCCATGGTCAGGCGGAAGGGGTCTTCCCACTTTTCCCAGTCGTGAATCTTGATGCCCTCGAACGTCGCCTGCGGGAACACCCTGTCCATCGGCTGATAGCTGGTTTCCCAGCCGAGGCCGCGCGTCATGTGGGCGTATTTCTCCTTCAGGCCCAGTTTCTTCACTTTCATGTCCATCTGTTTTTTCCTTCTCAGTTGTTCTTCCAGCAAAGCCGGAATTCGTCGTCGTCCTCGTCGAGGTGGCCGGAAATGGTGATGAGGTTGACTTGCAGCTCCTGCAAGTCGAAGTCGCGGCCGATCAGTTCCTCGATGGAAGCGCGCCGCACGGTCAGGTGGCCTTCGGCCTCGATCCTGACCATCGCCGGCTGCGGATCAAGCACGGCGTGCGGGTTGTCGGCCAGGATGGCCTCGACGATCGGACGGGTGTCCTCGTTGGTCTGCAATGCGATGAATACCTTGGACATGTGAACTCCTAGACGGCGAGGCCGAGCTTGGCGCAGCGGGCGTTGAACGTGGCGAGAACCTCACCGAGCACGGTTTCGCTCTCTTTGGCGAAGGCACGGCGGGCAAGCGGCTCGAGTACGGCCAGTGTTTTCGCACGGTAGCGGACGACCCATTCGCTGATGATCTGGTGGTTTTCCGGCGATTCAGCGACCGCCACCTTGATCTGCGCGTCGACCCATTTCCCCGTTTCGACCGACCACTCGCCCATGAAGCGGGTCATCATGGAAATGGCGGTACCGCCTTCACTGGAAAATTTGCTGTCCAGATGATCGAAGAAGAGCGGATAGCTCAGTCCTTCGAGCACCAGGTTCTGGGCGACGAAGATTTCAAACCAGTCCTCCAGCACCAGCAGGTTTTCGACGTGCTGGCGCATCGGCTGCCAGCGTTCGCACTGCATCCAGGCATCCTTGGCGGCATCGAGCGCCGCCGGCGTATCCAGCGTCAGCGCAAGGCGCGTCAGATACTGGGCAGCCGCCAGGTGATCCATGGCATGGTACAGGCAGGGCTGCGTGATGGCCGTGCCGTAGCCATAGGCGGAAATATAGGAATTTCCCATGTTGCCGCCCCACTCGACGTGGCGCAGCGGCACCAGAAGTTCCAGCGCAATGCTGCGCAATTCCTGCGGCACGAGCGCCGCCAGGCCACGCTCTTCGATCATCTCGAAATTCGATTCGGCGGCTTCCTGCTGCCGGGCGCGGGCGATCGTCCAGGCACCGTAGTAGAACTGACGCGGATCTTTCAGCGCATACCAGTCCTGCATCTTGATGCGGGTGCGATGCTTGTCGAACAAGAGCTTGTCCGGCTCCCACAGCGGGCGATAGTGGAAGATATCCGTTTGCTGGATATCGTAGGTGCCTTCCTGATAGCGGCTGGCTGGCTTGTCGCCGAAACGCCGCGCGATGTGGTCAAAGGTGTGTCGCAGCGGCTTGATCGTTACCGTGCGCAAATCGATCTGCATTTCAAGTCTCCTCTTTGTGTTGTGGTGCAATAAGCTGATTTCGAACGGGCTCAAGGCATATCGCCGTACTCCCGATGGGTCGCCTGGTTCATGCGTTCAACCCAGTTCCCGCCTTCAGCATGGGGCTCGAGCAGCGTCACCTCGTTGGCTGCGCAGAATTCCCTGAAAGCCATTTCCGGCAACATCAGTTCGACGCAGAGCTCGGGATCTCCCAGCGCGAACTCGAACTCGATGAAGCCGTCTTCCCTTTCCCGGCAGACACGGACAAACCGCCGTACCGAGTCGAAGCCTGCATTTGCAGCAGCGCCTTCCGGTGCCGCCATGACACCCGCTTGTCGTTCGGTATTTCCCACGCTGTCTCCTCACGCTGCACATCGAAGTGATGCCCTCCATGTTTAACAAGTTACGTGCCAAATCCCTAAGCTATTGTTTTAACGCCATACATAGGAAAAATCCTTAAATATTCTCGAGATTTTTTTCATGTATTGATAAACTTCCCGAGGGCTGCTTAATCATTTGATGAGCCTCATACAAAAAACCTCGGCCTGAACAACCAGCGCAGGGAATGGAAAGAGACAATGAAAGCGATCGAATACCCCGAGTCGCACGACCTGCGCGAGCTCGTGCGTTTTTCCGAGAAGGACGGGCTGATCTGGCTTGGCGAAAACCGCATGGTGCTGATGCATACCGCGGCGCTTGCCGCCCTGCGCAAGGAATTGATTCTGTCGGTTGGCCTCGAGCACACCCGCCGCATCCTGACGCGCATGGGGTACACCGCCGGGGTGCGCGATGCTGAAATGGCCAAGCGCATTCGTGGCGGTCAGTCCTTGCAGGATGCCTTTGCGGCGGGACCTCAACTGCACATGCTTGAAGGCATTGCGCGCGTCACCCCGGTACACCTGCATGCCGACCTGGATACCGGCGAGTTCAATGGCGAATTTCTATGGCACAACTCCTGGGAAGAGGAAGCGCACCGCAAGGAATTCGGCGAAGCGGAAGTTCCCGTTTGCTGGTCGCAGATCGGTTACGCCTCCGGGTACACCAGCGCTTTCTTTGGCCATTTCATCCTGTTCAAGGAAGTCGAGTGCATCGGCTGCGGCGACAACCAGTGCCGCATCATCGGTAAACCCTTGAACGAATGGGAAGACGCTGCAGAGCACGCAGGCTATTTCGAATCCGATTCGATGCTGACCCACCTCCTGAGCCTGCAGGAACAGGTGGATTACCTGCGCACCTCCATTACACAGCAGACACCCGTACCGCAGATGGTGGGGGTTTCCAATGGCTTCAGAGAAGCCAACGCCCTGATTCTGAAAGCGTCCGGCACGTCGGTCACGGTCTTGCTGCTGGGCGAAACGGGCGTCGGCAAGGAACGCTTTGCGCGTGCGCTGCACCAGGGAAGCGAGCGGCGCGAGCAACCTTTTGTCGCGGTCAATTGCGCCGCCCTGCCGCATGACCTGATCGAATCGGAATTGTTTGGCGTCGAAAAGGGCGCTTACACGGGGGCCCAGAACAGCCGCCCCGGCAAGTTCGAGCGCGCCGATGGCGGCACCCTTTTTCTCGATGAAATCGGTGAATTGCCCATGGCCGCGCAGGCAAAGCTGCTGCGTGTACTGCAAGAAAGCGAAGTGGAGCGCCTGGGCGACGATCGCGTCCGCAAGATCAATATCCGGCTGGTTGCAGCAACCAATGTCGATCTCGCGCAAGCGGTCCTGGAAGGGCGTTTTCGTGCCGATCTGTTTTATCGTCTCAACGTGTATCCCGTCACCATTCCGCCGCTGCGCGAGCGCGTGACCGACATTCAACCCCTGGTGGAAGTCATGCTGGAACGTTTCTGCACCCTGCATGAAAAACCCTTGCTCGGCGTCACCGACAAAACCTTGCAGGCACTCAAGCAATACGCGTGGCCGGGCAATATCCGCGAGCTGGAAAACGTCATCGAGCGCGGCGTGATCCTCGCGCCACCGGGCGGCTGGATCGAACTGGAACATCTGTTCGCCAATATCGGCGGCACCACGCCAGGTAAAAGCATTTCAGCAAGCGGCGGCCTGTGCGGTGAAACCCAGGAAAAATGCCCGGCTGCCCTGGTTGAAAGACTCATGGACAGCAAGCTTTCACTGCGGGACATCGAAAGCGCTCTCCTCGACGAGGCAGTCAAGCGCGCCGCAGGAAACCTCGCTCAAGCCGCCCGCTTGCTGGGCCTGAGCCGGGCACAACTGCAATATCGCTTGAACAATCGTTAGCGGACGACAGGCTCCTGGTCCGGGAGCGTCCGAACTCTTGCGGCTCCTGGGCAGATGGCGGATTACCCTTTGCAGAAACCGCTGCATTGCGCTTTGTTCTGCAATATTCCTCCGGACGCTCTGATTCCGGGTTCAGTTCTGGAAGCCCTTAAGTTACTATTGTTACTATTACTAAAGTAATAGACGAATAGAGGAAAACCATAGTGGGGCAGGTTGCAAGGGGGCATTCCACAAACCGATTGAAACATTCGTTCGTATGCGGGCAGCGCGCGCGATGGTGAATCGTACCGCTGCCGGCCATGTCAGTATCGGGCGCCTGCTGCTGGTCGTTTTTTCCCTGGGCCTTCTGGTTGCCGGGCTGACCATCTGGCTGATGTTCCTCTCCTACCGGATGAGCGTCGTGCAGAACGTGGCGCGGGCTGACGGCCAGCACATCGCGCAACTGGTGTATGAACACCTGCATTCGGTGATGCGCAAGGGCGTCAGCCGGCAGGAGGTGGATGAGCTGCTCGAGCACATCCAGCGGCGCTTGCCCGACTACAGCGTCAGCGTGATCCGGGGCGAGCCGGTCGAGCGGCAGTTCGGTGCACGGCCCGAACAGGCCGGCATCGAGGCGCGCGATCCTGATCTGCATGTGGTTCTGGCCGGCGGCGGCGAGCGGGTGCTGGAAGCCGATGGCGTCCTGCGCTACCTGTTCCCGATGCGCGTCGTGACGGAATGCCTGGCCTGCCACAGCGCCGCCCAGGCCGGCGAAGTCAACGGGGTGGTCGACGTCGGCGTGCCGCTGGCCCGGCTGGAAGAACCGATCACCCGCATGGCCTATCCGGTGATGTACGTCGTGCTCGGCGTGCTGGCGCTCTTTTTCGGCTTGATCTACCTGATTCTGCGCAGTTGGGTGAGCCGGCCCATCCAGATTCTGGCGCACGAGGTTTCGGCGATGACGCGGGCCGGCGATTACGTGCATCACGTTCAGGTCGGCAAGGTCTGGCCGCAGGAAGTGAAGGCGCTGGCGGTGAATTTCAGCCTGCTGATGCGCCAGGTCAGGCAGTCGCACCGCAAGCTCGAAGATCTGTCGCTGCACGATCCGCTGACCGGCCTCTACAACCGCCGCCATTTCGATCAGGTGCTGGCGCAGGCGGTGCGCGACGCCGGGCGGGGGGAAAGCGGCGGTTTCGCGCTGCTGCTGATCGATCTCGACGGTTTCAAGCCGGTCAACGACACCCACGGCCACGCTGCCGGCGATGCCTTGCTGGTGGCGGTCGCCAGGGCGCTCTCCGGCGCGATGCGCGAGTCCGACGTGGCGGCCCGCCTGGGCGGCGACGAATTCGGCGTGCTCGCCTTCGTCCGCCAGATCGACGAACTGTCCGGGTTGACCGAGCGCATCCGCGCGGCTATCGAAGCCAGCTACATCCGCGCCGGCGCCGTCGAGGTGCACGCCGCATGCAGCATCGGCAGCGCCTGGCAGCCGACCGGCATGGCAGGCGATCCGGCAGCCTTGCTGGCGCTGGCCGATGCCGTGATGTATTCGGATAAGGAAGCGCGCCGGGCGCAGCGGCCTGCCCGCGATTGCAGTGAATCACCAGCGGGGCAGGTGGAGGTGGCCGGGTAAATAACCCGGTTGCCTGCCTTGCGCCTCGGGCGCTGATTCAGAGGCGCCGCCAGGCGGCGTTTTCCTGATAAGAAAAAAGCCGGGATGTTTCCATCCCGGCCTTGCTGCTGCGGCGTCTGAACAATCAGAGCAGATTCAGCTTCTTCGCCTGCTCGCGCAGTTCGGCGCGGAAGTTCGGGTGAGCGATGGCGATCAGCGCCTCGCAGCGTTGCTTGGCCGTCTTGCCGCGCAGTTGGGCGACGCCGAACTCGGTGACGACATAGTTGATGTCGTTCTTGCTGGTGGTGACGTGGGTGCCCGGCGTCAGCGTCGGGACGATACGCGAGATGGTGTCGTCCTTGGCGGTGGAGGGCAGCACGATGAAGGCCTTGCCGCCGTTGGAACGGTTGGCGGCGCGCACGAAGTCGGCCTGGCCGCCAGTACCGGAATAGGGTTTCGGCCCCAGGGTTTCCGAACCGCACTGGCCGAGGAAGTCGATCTGCATGGTGGCGTTGATGCAGTGCAGATTGTCGTTCTGGCCGGCCAGACAGGGGTCATTGGTGATGTCGACCGGGTGCATTTCGACCGCCGGGTTGCGGTGCATGAAATCGTAGAGCTTCTTCGAGCCGAGGGCGAAGGTGGCGAGCATCTTGCCACGGTTGATGTTCTTGCGGCTGTTGTCGACGACGCCGGCTTCGACCAGGGTCATGATGCCGTCACCCACCATTTCGGTGTGAATGCCGAGGTTGTGCCGGTTGGTGAGCTGCATCACCACGGCGTCGGGGATGCTGCCGTAGCCGATCTGCAGGGTGGCGCCGTCGGGGATCATCTCGGCGACGTGGCCGCCGATGGCTTCCTGCACCGGGCCGATCTTGGGCAGGCCGACCTCGAACAGCGGATCGCTGCTTTCGGTCAGCGCCGTGACCTGCGAGATGTGGACGAGACAGTTGCCGTTGGCGAACGGCACGTTGGGATTGACTTCGAGCACCACGGCACGGGCTTTTTCGATGGCGGCCATGGTGTAGTCCGCGCCGAGCGAAACGGAGAAATAGCCGTATTCGTCCATCGGCGAAACCAGGGCAAACACGACTTCGGACGGCGTCAGGCCGCGCCGGATCAGCATCGGCAGTTCGCTGAAATAGGCGGGAACGTAGTCGATCCAGCCTTCCTGGCCGCCGGGGCGGGTGCAGCCGCCGAAGAAATAGGCGCTGTGGCGGATGTTTTCGACGGTAGCCGGATCAATGTAGCCGTACTTGCGCAGTGGCAGGATCTGCGACACGACCACGCCGTGCAGCTTGTGGCGCGCATCGGACAGCGCGGTCAGCAGGGCGGGCGGTTCGCCGACGCCGGTCGGGACGATGATGGTGTCGCCATTCTGGACGAACTGGACGGCATCGGCCGCCGACATGCGCTTGGATTCATACATGGACTGCACGGACATACGCTTCTCCTGTGATTTTTTCTTTGAAATTCGACAAAACGCCGGACGCCATTGTCTATAGAAAGGCAGGGTGAATCAAACAACTTTTATGACGCAGCGCAGCATTTCACGCCCTGCGATTACTGCCCGCCACCATGCGGATTTCGAACAGCCGACATTCAAGCGGACCATTGTAAAGCGGTGTCTTGCGGCTGGGTTTGAGCCCCATCAATTTAGGCAGGCGCAGATCGGCGGTAAAGAAAAAACAGTTCCAGCCGGCCCAGTGGCGTTTCAGGGCCGAGCCCAGTTGTGGGTAGAAGGCCGCCAGTTCGTCCTGTTCGCCCAGGCGCTCGCCGTAGGGCGGGTTGGCGATCAGCGTACCGGCAGGTGCGGGGGCGGCGAGATCGAGCAGATCGGCCTGCTCGACGCGCACCCACTGGCTGAAACCGGCTTCTTCCAGATTGCGCCGGGCGGCGCGCACTGCGCGCTCGTCGCTGTCGGAGCCGCGAATGTTCAGTTTTTCCGGGTTTCTGACGCGGGCGAGGGCCGCGTTGCGGAGGTCCGTCCACAGCGGCGCATCGAATTTCTTCAAACGCTCGAAACCGAAGTGCCGATCCAGGCCGGGCGCGCGATCCAGCGCCATCTGCACGGCTTCGAGCAGGAAGGTGCCGCTGCCGCACATGGGGTCGATCAGCGGCGTATCCGGCTGCCAGCCGCTCATTTTCAGGATGCCGGCGGCGAGGTTTTCCTTCACCGGCGCATCCACGCTGGCGCGGCGGAAACCGCGCTGCCACAAGGGCTGGCCGGAGGTGTCGAGATACAGGGTGCAGCGCTCCGCGGTGAGAAAGACGTGCACGCTGACGTCCGGGTAGCGGGTGTCGATATTGGGCCGCTCGCCGACGTCCTCGCGGAAGCGGTCGCACACGGCATCCTTGACGCGCAGGGTGACGAAATCGAGCGATTTCAACGGACATTTGATGGCCGTCGTCACCACGCGGAAGGTGTTGCCGACGGAAAAATGGTTGGGCCACAACTGGCGCACCGCCAGCCGGTAGATGTCATCCTCGCGCGCATAGGGGCCGGTGACGAGATGCCAGAGTATGCGCGTGGCCAGCCGCGATTCCAGATTGGCGCGATAGCACACGGCCCAGTCGCCGGAAAAATGCACGCCGCCGTGCGTGGCCCTGAGTTCGCTGGCGCCGAGCGCAGCAAGCTCCTCTTGCAACAGCGTTTCCAGGCCACGCGGGCAAATGGCGAAATAATGGTTCATGGTCAGAAGGGCTTGAGGACGACGAGGAAAATAACGGCCAGCAGGACGAGCACCGGCACTTCATTGAAAAACCGGAACCAGACGTGCGATTTGCAGTTGGCGTTGACGCGAAAGGCATGCAAAAGACGGCCGCAATAGAGGTGATACGCGGCCAGACCGGCGACCAGCGTCGTCTTGGCATGCAGCCAGCCGCCGGAGAAACCGTAGCCGAACCATAGCCACAGGCCGGTGACGATGGTCAGCACGCCGAGCGGCGTCATGAATTTGTAGAGCTTGCCCGCCATCAGGAGCAGGCGCTCGTATTCGGCCCGGCTGTCGGCCGGCACCATGGCCAGATTGACGTAGATGCGCGGCAGGTAGAAAAGGCCGGCAAACCAGGACACCACCATCCAGATGTGCAGTGTTTTTACGACGAGCATGGATTTCTCCGGGACATTGCGGCCATGGCAGCGAGGGTGTCATCGACCGTCGGATAGCGCAGATTCAGTTGCAGTTCGTGTTTCAGACGCCCGTTACGGATACGCCGCGACTCGCGCATGAAGGAAAGCTGGACCGACGTCAGCACGCCTTGCAGCGCCTGACGCGTGAGGCGCGGCGGCGGCGGCAGGGCGCAGGCGGCGGCGACGCAGTCGAAGTAATCGGCCATTTTGAGCTGGCTGTCGTCCACCACGTTGTAGACCCGGCCAGCGCGGCCACGGCGCAGGGCGGCAAGGCAGGCAGCGGCGAGATCGTCGGCATGGATGTGGTTGGAGTACACGTCTTCCGCCGCCAGCAGTGCCGGGGTGCCCTGCTGCAAGCGGGCCAGCGGCAGGCGTTCGGCGGCGTAAATGCCGGGCGCGCGCAGGATGCTGACGGCCACGCCCTGACGGCGACCCCAGGCGCGCAGGCTGTTTTCGGCATCGACCCGGCGCCGGGCGCGCGCATTCTGCGCGGCGCGCGGCCGGGTTTCGTCGATCCAGGCACCGGCACAGTCGCCATAGACGCCCGTGGTGCTAACGTAGATCAGGCGGCGTGGTAGACTCGCCGCGCGCGTCAGGCTGGCCAGCAGATGGCGGGTGCGGCTGTCGCGTTCGCCCTGCGCAGGCGGCGGCGCAAGATGCAGGACGATGTCGGCCAGTCCCCCGAGGCGGCGCAGGCTGCGCGGCTGATCGAGGTCGCCGGGGATGGGCACGGCACCCGCAGCACGCCAGGCGGCGGCGGCCACGGCGTCGCGCACCAAGGCATACACGCGGCAAGCGCGCGGTAATTGACAAAGGATGCGGCGGGCCACGTCCCCGCTGCCGACAATCAGGATTTTTTGCACGCCGGCATTGTAGCCGACGACCAAGGAGTAGCGATGTCCTACCAGATCACCGTTCAGCCCAGTGGCCGCCAGTACGCGGCAGAAGCCGATGAGTCCCTGCTCGACGCCGCGTTGCGCCAGGGTCTGCACATGCCGCACGGCTGCCGCGACGGGGCTTGTGGCGCGTGCAAGGGCAAGGTGCTTGCGGGCGAAGTCGATCACGGCAAGGCCCAGCGCAGCGCCGAGGACGAAACCGCTGGCCTGGCGCTGTTCTGCTGCGCCCGGGCGCGTTCCGACCTCAGCATCGAATGCGCGCAATTGCGCACGAGCGACGCGCTGCCGGTCAAGACCCTGCCGGCGCGCATCGAAAAGCTGGAACAACCCGCCCCCGACGTGCTCGAACTGCATCTGCGCCTGCCGGCCAATGAAACGCTGGCCTTCCACGCCGGCCAGTACATCGACATTCTGCTGAAAGACGGCCGCAAGCGCAGTTTTTCGCTCGCCAATGCGCCGGGGGCGGGCGGTTTGCTGGAACTGCACGTCCGCCACGTGCCGGGCGGTTTCTTTACCGGGCACTTGTTCGCCAATGCCAAGGTGCGCGACATCCTGCGCTTTGAAGGGCCGCATGGCAGCTTTTACGTGCAGAACCCGGACCGGAAACCGCTGATCCTGCTCGCTGGCGGCACCGGCTTTGCGCCGATCAAGGCCATCGTCGAACAAAGCCTCATCGCGGGCGAACGCACCCCGCTCCACATCTACTGGGGTGGCCGCCGCCCGCTCGATCTGTATCAGAACGCCCTGGCCTCAGGCTGGGCAGCGGAACATGCGCACATCCATTACGTGCCGGTCGTCTCGGAGGCGCTGGCGGAAGACGCCTGGAGCGGGCGCAGCGGTCTCGTGCATCGAGCGGTGCTGGCCGATTTTCCCGATCTTTCCGCACACCAGGTTTACGCCTGCGGCGCGCCGCCCATGATCGATGCCGCCCGTCGCGATTTCATCGGCCAGTGCGGCTTGCCGGAAGCACAGTTCTTTGCCGACGCCTTCACCTACGCCGCCAGCGGCGCATGAACGGCACCCCGGCGCGCCAGTTTGCCCTGCAGGGGGCGGCGGTCATCCTCGTGCTGTCGATGGCCTGGCCGTACTACGGCTGGGGGAGAGAAAGGGCAGCCCCTGTCTTCCTCGC
>OGQD01001420.1_pt1 | contig 15541 bp, 14 predicted proteins | sample 1553091 | NCBI WGS metagenome assembly OGQD01 (sample SAMEA2580290, study PRJEB22360) | human gut metagenome | biome: human gut; feature: human-associated habitat; material: faeces | place: Denmark | collected 2008/2010
TTCACCGAGCTCTGCTTGGCGGCGGGTTTGGCGGCGATCCACTCGCGGGCCTTGCTCAGCATCTCGTCGCGGCTGGAGGCCAACTGATGGATCAGGCCGGCCTTGAGCGCCTGGTCCGGGCGCACTTTCTTGCCTTCGGCCAGATACGGCAGGGCTTTCTCCAGCCCCAGCAGGCGCACCATGCGCACTACCCCGCCGCCACCGGGCAGCAGGCCCAGGGTGACTTCCGGCAGGCCGAGCTGGACGTGGCTTTCGTCCAGGGCGATGCGGTGGTGGCAGGCCAGGCAGATTTCCCAGCCGCCGCCCAGCGCCGCGCCGTTGATGGCGGCAACTACGGGCTTGCCGAGGGTTTCCAGGCGGCGCAGCTGGCCCTTGAGCACCAGGATGCCTTCGTAGAAGGCCTTGGCGTCCGCCTTGGTGACCTTGATCAGTTCATTGAGATCGCCACCGGCGAAGAAGGTTTTCTTCGCGGAGGTGATCACCACGCCGGCGATCGAGTCCTTCTCGGCTTCCAGGCGCGCGACAGTGGCGGCCATGGCCTCGCGGTAGACACCGTTCATGGTGTTGGCGCTCTGGCCAGGCATGTCCATGGTCAGGACGACGATGTTGTCCTGGCCTTTCTCGTAACGGATGGCGTCAGTCATTTTTGTTTTCTTCCCATGCTTGGGGGATCGCTTCAGGGGCGTCACGAGCGAAGGTCAGGCAGGGCGGAATCTCTTCGGGAAGCGGAGTTGGCTGTAGCCAATGAGCATTCCCGGAGAGCTTCCAACGCGGCATGGCCGAGCGCAGTTGCCCATGATCGATCCTTAAATACGTTCGATGATGGTGGCTATGCCCATGCCGCCGCCCACGCAGAGGGTGGCCAGACCGTAGCGCAGGTTGCGCCGCTCCAGCTCGTCCAGCAGGGTGCCGAGGATCATGCAGCCGGTGGCGCCCAGCGGGTGGCCCATGGCGATGGAGCCGCCGTTGACGTTGACCTTGCTCTCCGGCACGCCCATGTCCTTCATGAACTTCATCACCACCGAGGCGAAGGCTTCGTTCACTTCATAGAGGTCGATGTCCTCGGCCTTGAGCCCAGCCTTGGCCAGCGCCTTGCGGGTTGCCGGCGCGGGGCCGGTGAGCATGATGGTCGGGTCGGTGCTGGTCACCGCGGTGGCGACGATGCGCCCGCGGGCCTTCAGGCCCAGCTCGCGGCCCTTGGCTTCGGAGCCGATGAGCATGGCGGTGGCGCCGTCGACGATGCCGGAGCTGTTGCCCGGCGTGTGTACATGCTCGATGCGCTCGACGAAGCTGTACTTGCGCAGCGCGCTGGCGTCGAAGCCCATCTGTCCCATCATCTCGAAGCTGGGCTTGAGCGCGCCGAGGCCTTCGAGGGTCGAGTCGCCGCGAATGAACTCGTCATGGTCGAGCAGGACGATGCCATTCTGGTCGGTCACCGGCACCAGGGACTTGGCGAACACTCCTTCGGCGCGGGCCTTGGCGGCCTTCTGCTGGGAGCGCAGGGCGAAAGCGTCGACGTCGGCACGGCTGAAGCCTTCCAGGGTGGCGATCAGGTCGGCGCCGATGCCCTGGGGCACGAAGCTGGTGTGCAAGTTGGTTTCCGGGTCCAGCGCCCAGGCGCCGCCGTCGGAGCCCATGGGCACGCGGGACATGGATTCGACGCCGCCGACCACCACCAGGTCCTCGAAGCCCGAACGCACCTTCATGGCGCCCAGGTTGACCGCCTCCAGACCCGAGGCGCAGAAGCGATTGATCTGAACGCCGGCGACCTGCTCGTCCCAGTCGGCCACCAGCGCAGCGGTCTTGGCGATGTCCGAGCCCTGGTCGCCCACCGGGGTCACACAGCCCAGGACGATGTCGTCGACCTGGGCGGTATCCAGCTGGTTGCGCTGCTGCAGTGCGCGCAGCACGCCGGCCATCAGGTTGACCGGCTTGACACTGTGCAGCGCGCCGTCCTTCTTGCCCTTGCCGCGGGGAGTACGCACCGCGTCGTAAATGAATGCTTCGGTCATGGCGTTCTCTCTTAGAGTTGTCGTCACGCAGGCGTGGCGTGTCGGCCTACCTTAGCGGCGTATCGGCAGGGAGCAATGACCGCAGCGCTCAGCGAAATTGACCGCCACGCTCAGCGACCGACCGGAGGTGATCGAGCCGAAAGCTCTGGAAAGGGGTTTTCGGCGGGAACGGACGAGCGGTCGAAAAGCTGAACCGCGTTGTCACGTTCCAGTCATATAGAGGGAATATGCCTGAAGCTGCATCACTTGCTGCAAGATGGTCTAAGCCCGCGCGGCACTAGGCTTAGACTCCGTTATGCAGTGAATGAAAAGCGTGCAGATGATGCGAAAAGTGCCGTTGCCGGGTTTTGCCGGCTCGGCGGGAGTAACCAGAAGCCAAGGCATGCGCGCCACTATCAACAGGCCGTGGGTGGCCGTGCCAAGAACAAGAAAGGCGGAAGGACATCATGGACAAACAATCGAGAAAGTGGCGTCAGGCAAGCCTGATCGTCTTCGCAACCACCGTTGTACTGATCATCCCCAATCTGAGTCGTCTGGTCGGCTAGGGCCAACACCCGGCTACCCCGTCGCTGCGTACCGCGTGCCGCCATCCGCGCGCCACGGTCAACGCAGCGCGGGAGCCACCCATCTCCTGCGGCGCCCACTCCTCTGCTAATGTTCCGCGGCCCACTCCGCCACGGATGCGACCATGCGCCCACTGCTGCTGACGCTGCTCCTGCTCTGCCCCACCGCTTTCGCCGCGACGCTCACCCTCGAACTGCCCGATGGCAAGCACAGCCTGACCAGTGAGCAATTGCTGGCCGATCCCCAGGCGCAGGACATCGAGATTCCCGCCGACGTTTCCTACAACCGCACCATGCATTACCGCGCGGTGCCACTGGCCGCGCTGCTCAAAGGCGTGAAGCCCGGTGATCACCTGCAGGCAGTGGCCCTCGATGGATTCGCCGCCGAGCTGCCAGCCGCGCCGCTGCTGGAGAACACAGGCTCGCGCGCCTGGCTGGCCATCGAGGAAGCCGATAGGCCCTGGCCGAAACTCGGCGACGGCAAGCCGTCCGCCGGGCCGTTCTACCTTGTGTGGAGCGATCCCAAGGCCGCCGGCATCGGCCCGGAGCAGTGGCCGTTCCAGGTTGCCAGCATCCGTTACCTGAAGCCGCTGGCCGAACGCTTCCCGGCGCTGCTGCCGGCGAAGAGCGCACCGAAGCCAGTGCAGGACGGTTTCGCCCAGTTCCAGAAGAACTGCCTGGCCTGCCATCGCCTGAACGGTGCCGGGGATTCGCAGTTCGGTCCGGACCTGAACATCCCGCACAACCCGACCGAATACTTCGCCGCGGGCTATCTCAAGCAGTACATCCGCGACCCGCAGAGCCTGCGGCACTGGCCGGAAGCGCGGATGAAAGGGTTTGCGACGGATGCGATCAGCGACAAGGAGCTGGATCAGATCGTCACTTACCTGAAGCACATGGCGGGGCGCAAGGTGAAGGTTGGCGGCTAGAAGCCGGGGCTCTTTGTAGGGCGCATAACGCGCCAGCGTTATCCGCCTTATCGATATCGGCGGATAACCTGTTCCAGGTTGTGCACCCTACAGCACTATCCCCAAAACCCGGCCCGCAGCGAAACGTCAGTGCCAGTAATCCCCCGGCGGCGCCGGCAGTTCGCCAAGCAACTGACGTAGCCCGGCGCCCCACTGCCCGCGAATGCCCTCGAAATACGCATCGCCCTCCTGGATACGATACCCCGCCGGCACCTCCAGGCTGCCTTCGCGATACACCAGCAGGTCCAGCGGCATGCCCACCGAGAGGTTGCTGCGGATGGTCGAGTCGAAGCTGATCAGCGCGCAGCGCAGCGCCTGTTCCAGCGGTGTCGCGTAGCTCATGGCGCGGTCTATGATCGGCTTGCCGTATTTGCTTTCGCCGATCTGGAAGTAAGGCGTGTCGCGGCAGGACTCGATGAAGTTGCCCTGCGGATAGACGTTGAACAGACGCGGCACTTCCTGGCCGATCTGGCCGCCGACCAGGAACGAACTACCCAGGTCGACGCCCTGGTTCTGGCCGATGTTCTCATCGTGATCGACCACCTCGCGCAGAGTCGAGCCCACCAGCCGGGCCGCCTCGAACAGGTTCTCGACATTGCCCAGGTTCGGCCCGTCGCTGCCCATGCGCAGGCGCAGCGTGCTGATCACCGATTGCGAGGTGGCCAGGTTGCCGGCGCTCTGCACCACGATCAGGCGCTCGCCGGGTGTGCCGAAGATGTGCAGCTTGCGGAACACGGCGATGTTGTCGACGCCGGCGTTGGTGCGCGAATCGGAAACGAAGACCAGGCCCTGGGCGAGGTTCATGGCGACGCAATAGGTCATGGCGTTCTCATGGCAGGTTCAGGGAACGGGAAAGCTGGCACCGATCTTAAGCCGGTGCCCGGTCTTTCGCCACGCCCGCTCATTGCTGCATCTGCTGGGCCTGCTGGAGATGCCCAGGCGCCACGGTGACGCGGGCGTGCATCTGCTCGCCGCCACCACCCCGACGCATGCCGCGCACCGGGCAAGCGTCGAGGTAGTCCAGGCCCACCGCCAGTTTCAGGTGGCGTTCAGGACGGTCCAGCACGTTGGTCACGTCGAAGCTGTACCAGGCGTCGTCCAGCCAGGCCTCCGCCCAGGCATGGCTGGCGAGGTGCTCTTCGCTGTCGGTGTAGAGGTAGCCGGAAACGTAGCGCGCCGGCACGCTCAGATAGCGCAGGCAGGCGAGAAAGGCGTGGGCATGGTCCTGGCAGACCCCTTGCCCGGCCGCAAAGGCTTCGGCGGCGGTGCTGTCCACCTGGGTCGAACCGGGCACGTAGGCGATGCGCTCGTTCAGCGCCTGCATCAGGCGGATCATCGCCTTGCGGTCGCGCCGCTCGGCACACTGGGCTCGGGCGAACTCCTGCAGCGCGCCGTCGGCCTGGGTCAGGCGCGTGCCACGCAGGAACGGCAGCGGCGACAGGTGATCGTGCTCGCGCTCGTTCTCCACGTCGATTTCAACGTTGCCGTGAGCGGCTATGGCAATGGCCTCGTGGGGCTCGTCGAGGGTCAGCACATGGAGGATGTTGCCGTAGGCATCGCGCTGCGGGTGCGCCGGGCGCGGCAGGTGCAGTTGCCAGTCCAGGACGTGCTGGCGCTCGCTTTCCTGCGGGGTCAGGCGCAGGTACTGGATGCTCGCGCGCACCTGGTCTTCGTAGCGGTAGGTGGTGTCGTGGCGGATGGAGAGTTTCATGCGGCCTCCAGGTACGAGCTGTGAATGGCGTTGGCGAGCTGGCGAACCAGCCCGATGTGGTCGGTGATCCAGGTGTGCAGGCCGGCGCCGAGCACCTCGTCGATGCCGGTGTAGCGCACCCGTGCCTCCAGTTCGGCGGCCATGCGCTGGGCCGGCCGACCGTTGGCGCCCGGCAGGCTGGCGAGGATCTGCCGCAGTTCCTCGGCGCAGGCCAGCAGCGAACGCGGGACGTCCTCGCGCAGCAGCAGGAGTTCGGCGATGTTCCGTGCGTTCAGCGCATCGCGATAAAGCTCGGTGTAACCCTCGAAGGCCGAGAGCGCGCGCAGCAATGCCGTCCACTGGTAGTAACCACGGGCGGAACCTTCCGCCGGGCCGGCGCTGTGTTCGCCCAGCACCTGATGCCGCGCATCGAGCAGTCGCAAGGTGTTGTCGGCGCGCTCGATGTAGGTGCCCAGGCGGATGAAGTGGAAGGCGTCGTTGCGCATGCTGGTGCCGAAGGTGGCGCCGCGGAACAGGTGCGAGCGGTCCTTCACCCATTCGCAGAAGTGGCTGATGCCGTAGCGCAGCAGGCCCTGGTGGGCGATGTCGCGCATCTCCAGCCAGGTGGCGTTGATGTTTTCCCACATGTCGGTGGTGATGCGCCCGCGCACCGCATGCGCCCCGGCGCGGGCAGCGCCGAAGCAGGAATAGATGCTGGTGGGGTTCTGGGCATCCAGGGCGAAGAAGTTCAGCAGGCGCTCGGCGTGGAGCTCGCCGTGGCGGGCGAGATAGGCGTCGAGGTTGCCGGTGATCAGCAGCGGCATGGCCAGCTCTTCCAGGCCATCGCCGCGGCCGTCCTGGGGCATCAGCGACAGCGAGTAGGACACGTCGAGCATGCGCGCGAGGTTTTCGGCGCGCTCCAGGTAACGCGACATCCAGTAGAGATCAGAAGCGGTACGGCTCAGCATGATCAGTCCTCCACCACCCAGGTGTCCTTGGTGCCGCCACCCTGTGACGAATTCACTACCAGCGAGCCTTCGCGCAGCGCCACGCGGGTCAGCCCGCCCGGCACCAGGCGCACGTTGTCCGGCGCGGACAGCACGAAGGGCCGCAGGTCGATGTGCCGCGGGGCGATGCCGTTCTCGACGAAGGTCGGGCAGGTCGACAGGCTCAGCGTCGGCTGCGCGATGTAGGCCTCCGGCCGCGCCATCAGCCGCGCGCGGAAGGCTTCGATTTCCGCCGTGGTAGCCGCCGGGCCGACCAGCATGCCGTAGCCGCCGGAGCCCTGGGCTTCCTTCACCACCAGTTCGGGGAGGTGCGCCAGTACGTGGGACAGGTCCTGCGGGCGGCGGCATTGCCAGGTCGGCACGTTGTGCAGGATCGGCTCCTGGTCGAGGTAGAAGCGGATCATCTCCGGCACGTAGGGGTAGACCGACTTGTCGTCCGCCACGCCGGTACCGATGGCGTTGGCCAGCACCACGTTGCCGGCACGGTAGGCGGCCAGCAGGCCGGGCACGCCGAGCATGGAGTCGGGGTTGAAGGCCAGCGGGTCGAGGAAATCGTCGTCGATGCGCCGGTAGATCACGTCCACCTGCTGCGGGCCGGCGGTGGTGCGCATGTAGACGCGCTCGTCGCGGACGAACAGGTCGGCGCCTTCCACCAGTTCCACGCCCATCTCGCGGGCAAGGAAGGCGTGCTCGAAGTAGGCGCTGTTGAAACGCCCCGGCGTCAGCACCACCACGCTGGGGTTATCCAGCGGGCTGGAGTTGCGCAGGGTATCCAGCAGCAGGTTCGGGTAGTGGTCGATGGGGGCGATGCGCTGGGCGGAGAACAGCTCGGGGAACAGCCGCATCATCATCTTGCGGTTCTCCAGCATGTAGGAGACGCCGCTGGGGGTGCGCAGGTTGTCCTCGAGCACGTAGTAGGCGCCGTTGCCGTCGCGCACCAGATCGATGCCGGCGATGTGCGCGTAAACATTGCCGGGCACGTCCAGGCCCTGCATCGCCAGTTGGTACTGGTCGTTGGCCAGCACCTGCTCGGGCGGGATCAGGCCTTCCTTGAGGATGCGCTGGTCGTGGTAGAGGTCGGCAAGGAACAGATTGAGCGCCTGTACCCGCTGGATGCAGCCAGCCTCGATGATCTTCCATTCGCTGGCGGGAATGCTCCGCGGGATGGTGTCGAAGGGGATCAGGCGTTCGGTGCCCTGGTCGTCGCCATAGAGGGTGAAGGTGATCCCGGCGCGATAGAACAGCAGGTCGGCCTCGCGGCGGCGCTGTTGCAGATGCTCGCCGGGCATGTCCGCCAGCCAGCGGGCGAACTCCGTGTAGTGCGGTCGGCAGGCGCCAGCGGCGTCATGCATTTCGTCATAGAACACCCGAGCCATCTTCTACTCCTTGTTGCCGCTCGTCCTCGGCTGCGAAGGCCATCGCAAGGCCCGTGCCAGAGGTCGATTTCCTGTTGGTTCAATGACTTGCAAAGGCTGCCCGGAGGCCACGCACCCGCTTGGTGCACTTTTCCCGGCCAGCCACCCCGGCCCGCCCCGTTTGGGGCCGCAAGCGCCATGCGGCGGGCCTTTGCGGGGTGCCGGAGGCTTTCTTGTCAGCCTCCGGGGCCGGAACTACGCTGCAAGAGCGTGCCCATTCGCTATGGACATGCAGCGGTCAACGGAGGTGCCATTTTTCTGCGCGCTGGTTCCGCAGTGGCTCCCACACGAAGAACAACAGGAGTCCGTCCATGTCATCCGTGCAATTGTCCTTAGTGAAAGCCGCGGCACTGGCCTTCGCCGGCGTCAGCCTGCTCTCCAGCGCCTCGCTGCAGGCGGCAGAAGCACTCAAGCAGCTCGGCAACCCCGAAGGCGCGCTGGATATCATTGCCTGGCCCGGCTACATCGAGCGCGGCGAGAGCGACAAGAACTACGACTGGGTCAGCCAGTTCGAGAAGGACAGCGGCTGCAAGGTCAACGTGAAGACCGCCGCCACTTCCGACGAAATGGTCAGCCTGATGGCCAAGGGTGGCTACGACCTCGTCACCGCGTCCGGCGATGCCTCGCTGCGGCTGGTCTACGGCAAGCGCGTGCAGCCGATCAACATCGCCCTGGTGCCCAACTGGAAGAACGTCGACAAGCGCCTGCAGGACGCGCCCTGGCACACGGTGGATGGCCAGCACTACGGCACGCCGTACCAGTGGGGACCGAACGTGCTGATGTACAACACCAAGGTCTTCCCCAAGGCCCCCGACAGCTGGAGCGTGGTGTTCAGCGAGCAGAAGCTGCCCGACGGCAAGAGCAACAAGGGCCGCGTGCAGGCCTATGACGGCCCGATCTACATCGCCGATGCGGCGCTCTACCTGAAGACCACCCAGCCCGCGCTGGGCATCCAGGACCCGTACGAACTCAACGAGGAACAGTACGCCGCCGCCCTCAAGCTGCTGCGCGAACAGCAGAAGCTGATCCACCGCTACTGGCACGACGCGACGGTGCAGATGAGCGACTTCAAGAACGAAGGCGTGGCCGCTTCCGGTTCCTGGCCCTACCAGGTGAACGCGCTGCAGGGCGAGAAGCAGCCGATCTCCTCGACCATCCCCACCGAGGGCGTCACCGGCTGGGCCGACACCACCATGATGCACGTGGACGCCAAGCACCCGGTGTGCGCCTACAAGTGGTTGAACTGGTCGCTGGAACCCAAGGTTCAGGGTGATGTCGCCGCCTGGTTCGGCTCGGTGCCCGCCGCCCCCGCCGGCTGCACCGGCAGCCAATTGCTCGGCGCCCAGGGTTGCGCGAGCAATGGCTACGACCAGTTCGACCGCATCGCCTTCTGGAAGACCCCGCAGGCCAAGTGCGCCCAGGGGCAGTGCGTGCCGTACAGCCGCTGGACGCAGGACTACATTGCGATCATGGGTGGGAGGTGATCCCCCTGCCGGATCAAAAGCCCCTCACCCTAACCCTCTCCCGCAAGCGGGAGAGGGAACCGTTCGGTGCAGGATGAAACCTTGCCATCAGCCGGCACGGACGGCTCCCTTTCCCTAAGGGAGAGGGCTGGGGGTGAGGGGATGCGTTGGCACAAACCTCTTCAGAAAACAGTCGCCGCTACAAATGCCCCACCTCACCCACAAGTCGGCAAGCACCCCCGCCCCCATGCGCTACCTTTTCTGATGCAGCCCCCGCCACGCAGGTAGCCCGCAGCATGACCACAGCCGTCCAGTTCACCGACGTGAGCCGCCACTATGGCGAGGTGCGCGCCGTCGACCGCGTGTCCATCGAGATCCGCGACGGCGAGTTCTTCTCCATGCTCGGCCCGTCCGGCTCCGGCAAGACCACCTGCCTGCGGCTGATCGCCGGCTTCGAGCAACCCACCTCCGGCTCCATCCGCATCCACGGCAACGAAGCCGCGGGCCTGCCGCCCTACGAGCGCGACGTCAACACGGTGTTCCAGGACTACGCGCTGTTCCCACACATGAACGTGCTGGACAACGTCGCCTACGGCCTGAAGGTGAAAGGCGTGGCCAAGGCCGAACGCTACCACCGCGCCGAGGAAGCCCTGGGGATGGTCGCCCTCGCCGGATACGGCAAGCGCAAGCCGGCGCAGTTGTCCGGCGGCCAGCGCCAGCGCGTGGCGCTCGCCCGCGCCCTGGTGAATCGCCCGCGTGTGCTGCTGCTGGACGAACCCCTCGGCGCGCTGGACCTGAAGCTGCGCGAGCAGATGCAGGTGGAGTTGAAGAAACTGCAGCGCCAGTTGGGCATCACCTTCATCTTCGTCACCCACGACCAGAGCGAAGCGCTGTCCATGTCCGACCGAGTGGCCGTGTTCAACAAGGGCCGCATCGAACAGGTCGATACTCCGGGCAACCTCTACCGTCGCCCTGCCACACGCTTCGTCGCCGAGTTCGTCGGTACTGCCAACGTGCTGCGCGGCGATCTCGCCCAACGCCTGCTCGGCGAGTCCCGCCCACATTCGTTGCGCCCGGAACACGTGCGCTTCGGCCGCGCCGGTGAGGGCGAACTGGAGGTCAGTGGCACCTTGTTCGACGTGCAGTACATGGGCGCCAGCAGCCGCTACGAGATCGAACTGGAGAACGGTGTGCGCCTGGTCGCCGCGCTGCCCAACGGCGAGCGCGAGGAACAGCGCCCGAAACCCGGCGACGCAGTGACCGCCTCCTGGGCGCGTAGCGCGCTGGTGCCGCTGCTGGAAGAACCGCCGTCATGAGGGCGATCTCCACCTTCCTCTACCGGCGCAGCACACTCTACCTGCTGATGCTGCTGATCCCGCCGCTGCTGTGGTTCGGCGTGATCTACATCGGCTCGCTGTTCGCCCTGCTGTGGCAGAGCTTCTACACCTTCGACGACTTCACCATGGCGGTGACGCCGGACCTGACGTTGGCCAACTACCGGGCACTGTTCAACCCGGCCAACTACGACATCGTCCTGCGCACGCTGGGCATGGCCATCGCCGTGTCCATCGCCAGCGCCATCCTCGCCTTCCCCATCGCCTACTACATGGCGCGCTATGCCGGGCCGAAGGAAAAAGCCTTCTTCTACATCGCCGTGATGCTGCCGATGTGGGCCAGCTACATCGTCAAGGCCTACGCCTGGACGGTGATCCTGGCCAAGGGCGGCATCCTCTACTGGGTGATCGAGCACCTGCACCTGCTTGGCCTGCTCAACCTGCTGCTGGAAGTGCCCGGCGTGGGCGGCAACACCCTGTCCACGTCACACATCGGGCGCTTCTGGGTGTTCACCTACATCTGGCTGCCGTTCATGATCCTGCCGATCCAGGCCGCCCTGGAGCGTCTGCCGCCCACGCTGCTGCAAGCCTCGGCCGACCTCGGCGCGCACCCGCGGCAGACCTTCTTCCAGGTCATCCTGCCGCTGGCCTTCCCCGGCGTGGTGGCCGGCTCGATCTTCACCTTCAGCCTGACCCTGGGCGACTTCATCATCCCGCAACTGGTGGGCCCCAGTGGGCTGTTCATCGGCACCATGGTCTACGTGCAGCAGGGCGCAGTGGGCAACATGCCGCTGGCGGCAGCCTTCACCCTGGTGCCCATCGTGCTGATCGCCGTGTATCTCTCCATCGCCAAGCGGCTGGGGGCCTTCGATGCGCTCTGATGCACATTCCACCGACCGCCCCTCCTGGTTCCTGCGCCTGGCAGCCTGGGGCGGGCTGGTGTTCCTGCACTTCCCGATCCTGGTGATCCTGCTCTACGCCTTCAACACCGAGGAGTCGGCCTACAGCTTCCCGCTGCAGGGCTTCACCCTGAAATGGTTCAGCATCGCGTTTCAGCGCGGGGACGTACTCGACGCCATCTGGCTGTCGGTGAAGATCGCCTGCGTCGCCACGCTGATTGCCATGATCCTCGGCACGCTGGCAGCCGGCGCTCTCTACCGCCGCGACTTCTTCGGCAAGGAAGGCATCTCGCTGATGCTGATCCTGCCCATCGCCCTGCCCGGCATCATCACCGGTATCGCCCTGCTCTCGGCATTCAAGACCCTCGGCATCGAACCCGGCTTCCTGACCATCGTCATCGGCCACGCCACCTTCTGCGTGGTAATCGTCTACAACAACGTGATCGCGCGCTTCCGCCGCACCTCCTTCAGCCTGATCGAGGCGAGCATGGACCTGGGCGCCGACGGCTGGCAGACCTTCCGCTACATCATCCTGCCGAACATCGCCACGGCGCTGCTGGCGGGCGGCATGCTGGCCTTCGCGCTGTCGTTCGACGAGATCATCGTCACCACCTTCACCGCCGGCCACGAGCGCACCCTGCCGCTGTGGCTGCTCAACCAACTGACCCGCCCGCGCGACGTGCCGATCACCAACGTCGTTGCCATGCTGGTGATGCTCGCCACCATGCTGCCGATACTCGGCGCGTACTACCTGACGCGCGGGACCAGTGATGTGGCAGGGAGCGGGAAATGACTCTGGCGTTTTGCGAAACGCCCTCTCCCCAGCCCTCTCCCTGAAGGGAGAGGGAGCATCCGTGCAGCGGGATACCACCGTGCAGAGGACAGCCCCCTCTCCCTCCGGGAGAGGGCTGGGGTGAGGGGAAACCCATTGAAGGAGGAGCCCCATGCAAACCAAACTCCTGATCAACGGCCAGTTCGTCGCCGGTGAAGGCACCAAGCTGGATATCCTCAACCCCTCCACCGGCGAGGTGATCGGCCAGATCGCCGAAGCCAGCGAAGCCCAGGTGGATACCGCGGTGCGCGCCGCCAACGCCGCCTTCGACGGCTGGTCGCAGACCGCCCCGAAGGACCGCGCCATGCTCCTGCTGCGCCTGGCCGACCGTATCGAGGAACACGCCGAGGAGCTGGCCCGCCTGGAATCGGACAACTGCGGCAAACCCTACGCCGCTGCGCTGAACGACGAGATCCCGGCCATCGCCGACGTGTTCCGCTTCTTCGCTGGCGCCTGCCGCGTGCTGCCCGGCTCCGCCGCCGGCGAGTACCTGCCCGGCTTCACCTCGATGATCCGTCGCGACCCGGTGGGCGTGGTCGCCTCCATCGCGCCGTGGAACTACCCGCTGATGATGGCCGCATGGAAGCTCGGCCCGGCGCTGGCGGCGGGCAACTGCGTGGTGCTCAAGCCGTCGGAACAGACCCCGCTGACCGCCCTGCGCGTGGCCGAATTCATCGCCGAGCTGTTCCCCGCCGGCGTGGTCAACCTGGTCTTCGGCCGTGGCCCGAGCGTGGGCGCGCCACTGGTCAGCCACGACCTGGTGCGCATGGTCTCGCTGACCGGCTCGGTGGGCACCGGCAAGGCCATCATCAAGAGCGCCGCCGACAGCGTGAAACGCCTGCACATGGAACTGGGCGGCAAGGCCCCGGTGATCGTCTTCGACGATGCCGACCTGGAAGATGTGATCGCCGGCATCCGCACCTTCGGCTTCTACAACGCCGGGCAGGATTGCACCGCCGCCTGCCGTATCTATGCCGGCAAGAAGGTCTACGACAACTTCGTCGCCGATCTGGCCAGCGCGGTATCCAGCCTGAAGACCGGCCTGCAGAACGACCCGAATACCGAACTCGGCCCGTTGATCACCGCGGCCCAGCGCGACCGCGTCTCCGGCTTCGTCGAACGGGCCAAGGCCAGCCCGCACATCCAGATCGCCACCGGCGGCAAGATGGTCAGCGGCAAGGGGTTCTTCTACGAACCCACGGTGGTAGCCAACGCCCAGCAGGACGACGAGATCGTCCGCCGCGAGGTGTTCGGCCCGGTGGTGTCGGTGACGCCGTTCAGCGATGCGGACGAGGCCGTGCGCTGGGCCAACGACTCCGACTACGGCCTCGCCTCGTCGGTGTGGACCAAGGATGTCGGACGCGCCTCACGAGTCGCGGCGCGCCTGCAGTACGGCTGCACCTGGGTGAACACGCATTTCATGCTGTGCAGCGAAATGCCCCACGGCGGCTTCAAGCAGTCCGGCTATGGCAAGGATTTGTCGATGTACGGCCTGGAGGACTACACCGTGGCGCGGCACATCATGTTCAAGCATTGAGTCGCACACACATGCAGACACTGTAGGAGCGAGCTCCTGCGTGGGAGCGGACTCTGTCCGCGATGTCCCACCGCCGCACCAAGATCGCCGGATCAGATCAACCCGGCCAGCTTCAACCAATGACGGTAGAAGCCTTCCGCCACCTGGTTCATCGCGGCGACCCGCTGCGGCAGGCCGTCGAGCATCACCTCGGCGCGCTCCTGGCTCGGCTGACTGGGATCGAGGTATTCCGGGAAACCGTTGACCCAATCGCTCACCAGTTCCTCGGTCATTTCCGGGTGGCCCTGCAGGCCGAGGATGCGATCGCCATAGCTGAAGCCCTGGTTCTCGCACCAGGGGCTGGACAGCAGGCGCGTGGCGCCTTCGGGGATGTCGAAGGTATCGCCGTGCCACTGGTAGATCGGGAATTCGTCGGGCAGGTGCGCCAGCCAAGGGCTCTGGCCTTCCTGGCGGCGCATCGGCTGCCAGCCCAGTTCGGTGTACGGCAGGCGATGGATGTCCGCGCCCAGCGCCTTGGCCAGCAACTGGCCGCCCAGGCAGTGGCCGATCATCGGTACGTCGCGCTCGATGAAGCGGCGGATTGCCGCGATCTCGTCGCGCAGCCATGGCAGGTCGTCGTTCACACTCATCGGCCCGCCCATGATGGCGACGGCCCTAGGCCGTTCCAGGTCGTAGCCTTGCAACTCGCCCAGGTCGGCACGGCGGACGTCGAACGGCAATTGCAGACGGTCGAGCACCACGCCCAGATGGCCGGGCGGACAGAAATCGACGTGGGTCAGGATCAGGATATCGGTCATGGTCACCTCCGCGCGGCAGTCTGCCGCATCGGTGGCGCCGGGGGAACCGGGCGTGTCCGCAAGGTCCTTCTTGCATCGCCGCCTTTGCCGACGTGAAGAAGCGCGCCGTCACTGCTGGCGACGGCGCGCTGTCTGGTTTCGCGGGTAGAAGATCGGCCGCCATGAAAGGCGGCTCAACGACGTGCTGCTAGCGCAGGGAAGTGACCTCCTGGGTCACGCCCCATCCATCGAGAATACCGCCCAGTGGCACCACGACCTCCTCAAGATCGTGTTCGAAATCACCGATGGCGGCGTGGGTGGCGAACATCACCTTGCTGATCTGCAGGCTCCAGCCGCCGTCATCGCGGGCCTCGACCTGGGTTCTCAGCGATTCGCCGCGAAACTGCCGGGCAGCTTTGCGGGCGTTCTGTTCATCGGAAAAAATGGCGAAAAAGTCGATGGGATGAATGCGTGCGAAATCGAAGCCACCTTCCTTCATCCGGCGCAACACGTTGACGCTGATATCCTCCGAGAGGGGCTTTTCCATGGTACGCACCTCCTGTCGAGACGTTCAGAGTGTATTCCCCGCCAACGAACGCGGCCTTGGCGGTCGCGTTCCGGGCACTTCAGTGTGCCGCCAGGAAACGTCAAATGCCGCAACGTCCCCCGAAATGGTGGCCAACTCCGCCGAACGCGCCGAGCGGCGCAACGGAAATATACCGGCCACATTTCTCAGCGTAGCGTCTCGGCGCCCGACCTGCCGCTACTTTGACGCTTTGCTCCGCTCGGCGGCGACAGGCGGCGGATGGCGCAATCCCGCGGCACTAGCCGCCCAGCGCGATGCACAGGCCCGTCATGGCAACGCCAAGGGCCGTGAAGCCCAGCGCACCCGGCCAGGGGGAGTCGCCGGACCAGCGGCTGAGCAGCCAGCCCAGGCCAAACAGCATGACCACACCGATGCCCTGGGCAATGCGCAGTGCCATCAGCTCGTCCGGCACCAGCCACAGCGGCAGGGGCAAACGCAGGGGGGGGGCCTGATGCTGCT
>OGQD01001423.1_pt1 | contig 15487 bp, 22 predicted proteins | sample 1553091 | NCBI WGS metagenome assembly OGQD01 (sample SAMEA2580290, study PRJEB22360) | human gut metagenome | biome: human gut; feature: human-associated habitat; material: faeces | place: Denmark | collected 2008/2010
TCCGTCGGCGGGGGCAGACACCGGGGAGGTGGTTCCCCCCCGGCCCCTTGATGGCGGATAACGCTGGCGCGTTATTCGCCCTACATAAAGCCGCTCTCCCCTGCCCCCGCCATGCTCTCGATCCGGCCATCAAACCGGTCATCTGTCGCGCCGGCCGGTCAATGTCGCGCCGCGATCAACTCGCGAAACTCCTCCGCGCTCACCCGGTGGTCGCCATCGCGGTCCGCACGCACGATCAACGCCGGCTCCTGGGTCATGAACTCCGCCTGGCTGACCTTGCCGTCACCGTCATGGTCCGGCCAGGCGATGGCATTGGGCGAGACCTGCACGCTGGGATTTGGCGGCGTCACTTCCTCGCGGGTCAGCAAGCCGTCCTGATTACGGTCCAGCCGGTGGAATATGCGCGCGCGCATCGGCGCCATGTCGCTGGCCTCGATGTAACCGTCGCCGTTGGCATCCAGGCGGGAGAAGGCCGTTTCGCCCATTTCTCCCGCAAAGGCGCAGGGCGCGGACAACAGAGCGGCAGACAGCAGGAAGGCGTGGCGGATTCGGCTTTGCATCGGTGATTCCAAGGTGGGACTGACCGGCAAAGCCTATCCACAGGCGGGCTCGAAAGGGTTCGATCACTCCGCCGGCGGTTGCGGGCGACCGCGGCGGCGGAACTCCACGGGGGTCTCGCCGACCCAGCGCTTGAAGGCACGGTAGAAGGTGCTGGGCTCGGAAAAGCCGGTCCGCTCGACGATCACCTCGATGCGCTCGTCGGTCTTGAGCAGCAGTTCCTTGGCCAGGCGACAGCGGTAGTCGGTCACCAGGTCATTGAAACGCACTCCCGCCATGGCCAGGCGTTCGCGCAGGCGGCGGGCCGGCATGTCCAGCCGCGCGGCGACCTGTTCCAGCGTTGCGCCGCCATCCACCAGCAGCACGCCGATCAGCTCGCGTACCTTGCGCACCAGGTCCAGCCGTTCCACTTCCGCCAGTTGCCGGCGCGCCAGTGACTCGTGCATGCGCAGCAGCTCGGGAGCGGCATGGCGCGAGGCCTTGTCCAGCACGGCGGCGTCGAAGACCAGGGCATAACGCTCGGCACCCAGCACGGCGGGGCAGCCGTAGACTTCGCGATAACGCCCGGCCGGCGCGCCTTCCGCATGCATCAACTGCACTTCGTGGGGCTTGAAGTCACCTTCGGTGAGGGCGTGGAACAGGCGCACGACCGCACCGGCCAGCATTTCGGGAAAGTGCCGGTTGGTCCCGGCGCTGTGGCCGAGCAGCAGCACGGCCTTCTCGCCCTCGACTTCCAGGCGCGCGTTGAGGGTGTCGGAGAGCAGGCGCACGTAGCGCAGGGCATGGCGCAGCCCTTCGCCGAACGTGGCGCTGGACAGGAACAGGTATTCCAGCAGCAAGCCATGGAATGCGGGCAGGTGTCCGGCCAGGTAGAGGCCGACATGCTCTTCGCCGCACTCTTCGGCGGCGGCTTTCCAGAACAGGTTCTGAGCGCTGTGGGGGAATCGTCCGGCAGGCAGGCTGCCAGCGGGCAGGCCGACGCGGGCCAGCACGCGGTCGGGGTCGGTACCGCTGGCGCGCAGGGCGTCGATCACCGGGCGCATCAGCGCCACATCGTCGGTCAGATCACGCATGGTGTTTTTTCTAGTTATCCATGGGGCGGGCCCATCTTAGGCAGCTTTCTTATCGCCCCTCAAGAGAATCAGGAAGCAGGTTGAGGGAAATATCCAGGCAATGGCGGGTCAGATTGACTTGCCTGCCGCGCGCCGCGTTGCCACGGCCAATGCCTGGGGCCGAGCACTGGCTAAGCTGAATGAATGCCCCTCAGGAGATACCCGATGCCCCGCGATTGGCTCGACCTGTCCGCCCCACCCGCCCTCACCGGCCTGTTCGTTCGCGCGGCGCTGCGCCGTGGCGTGCGTGGCCGCAGCCTGCCAACCCGCGGCGTGCGCTGCCCGGTCACGGTCGACCCGAAGCAGCTGGAGCGCTACCGCAAGGTCTGCGGTTTCACCGATAACCACCTGTTGCCGCCTACCTATCCGCACATCCTCGCCTTTGGCCTGCAGATGGGACTGCTCACCGACGCGAGCTTCCCGTTCCCTCTGCTGGGCCTGGTACACCTGGAAAACCGTATCAGCGTGTTGCGACCGCTGGGCGGGCTGGGCCCCTTCAACGTCAGCGTGCGGGTGGCGGACCTGCAGCCCCACGAGAAAGGCGTGACCTTCAGCATCATCACCCAGCTGCACGACCAGCTCGGCCTGCTCTGGGAAGGCGACAGCCGCATCCTGTTCCGCGGCATGCGCCTGGACGGCTCGCCAGCGGCGCGCCACGAAGAGGCCGAGCTGCCTTTGGAGCAGATCGACGCGTGGAACTGCCCGGCGGACATCGGCCGGCGTTACGCCCGCGTCGCCGGCGACTACAACCCGATCCACCTGTCGGCTGCCAGCGCAAAACTGTTCGGCTTCCCTCGCGCCATCGCCCACGGCCTGTGGAACAAGGCGCGCAGCCTGGCCGCCCTGGGCGAGCGTCTGCCGGCCGCCGGTTATCGGGTCGATGTGCGCTTCCAGAAGCCCGTCCTGCTGCCCTCCTCCGTCACCCTGCTGGCCAGCGAGCCCGCGCCTGTCGGGCAATTCAGCCTGCGCGGCAAGGACGACCTGCCGCATATGGCCGGCAGTTGGGGCCCGCTGGACGTTTGAAGCGCCAGGCTTGAAGCTATGGGGCTGACGCTGGAGCCCCATCTGCAATGAACCTCGAAGCCATCACCGCACGCCTGCACGCCATCCGCGACCACAACGACTGGAGTCGCTTCCACAGCCCGAAGAACCTGGCCATGGCGGCCAGCGTGGAAATGGCCGAACTGGTGGAAATCTTCCAGTGGCTGCGCGAGGACGAATCGCGCCAGTTGCCACCGGAGAAACTCGCCCACGCCGGCCAGGAGGTCGGCGATATCGTGCTCTACCTGCTGCTGATGTGCGCAGAACTGGGCATCGACATGAACCAGGCGGTACTCGCCAAGCTGGCCGACAGCGAACGGCGCTTCATCGAAGGAGGCGCCAAGTGAGCGAATCCCCGAAGACCGGCGACCGTCACTTCGACGAACTGGCCACCCGCTTCGCCGAGAAGATCTACGGCGGCGCCAAGGGCGCCATCCGCCTCGCCGTGCTCCAGGCCGACCTGGCCGAAGCCTTGCCCGATCGCCCGCTGCGGGTACTCGACATCGGCGCGGGCCTGGGCCACATGTCGCTGTGGTTGGCCGGGCGCGGCCATGAAGTCACCCTCGCCGAACCGGCCGCACCGATGCTCGTGGCCGCGCGCCAGCGTTTCGAGGAAGCGGGTCTGAACGCCACCTTCATCGAGGCTCCCTGGCAGGACCTGCTCGGCCAGCTCAACGAGCCCTACGACCTGGTGATCTGCCACGCCGTGCTGGAATGGCTGGGCGAGCCGCTGGCCATACTTCCCGTGCTGCACCAACTGACCCGCGCCGATGGCTGGCTGTCCCTGGCCTTCTACAACCGCGATGCGCTGATCTACCGCAACCTGCTCAAGGGGCATTTCCGCAAGCTGCGCAAGAACCGCTTCGCCGGCGAGGGCCAAAGCCTGACCCCGCAGGAACCGCTCGATCCGCGCGTACTGGAGGCTGCCATGGCCGGTCACTGGAGCATCGAGGTGCGCAGCGGCGTGCGGGTGTTCCACGACTACATGCCGGTGGAATTCCAGCACAAGGCCGAGCCGCTGGACCTGGTGGAGATGGAACTGCAATACCGTCGACATCCTGCCTTCGCCGGCCTCGGCCGTTACCTGCACTGGCTGTGCCGGCCGCAGGATTAGGTGCATAGTTGCCACTGCGCACGCCAATCGAAGTGAGCGTGCGGGAGTCCGTCATGCCGCGTCATCTGCTGGTCCTGCCACTGTTCGCCGCCCTCGCCGCCTGCCAGGGCCAGAACCCCTACACCGCCACCTCGCTGCCGATGCCACCGGCACCCGCGCAGGCGGCCAATCCCGGTCTCGATCCGGGCAGCTATCCCGCGCCGCCGCTGGACTACGGGCGCTTCCGCTCGTGGAGCTGGATGGACGGCACCGGCTTCGGTGGCCCGCTGCAGGATGCCGTCAGTGAGGCACTGGATCAGCGCGGCCTGCGCCCGGCTCGCCCGAATACGCCGGCGGACCTGACCGTCAGCGCCCATCTATACAGCGAGCAGCGCACCCGCCAGACCACCGACTACTACAACGGCGGTTACTACGGCGGATACGGCCGCTGGAACGACCCGTGGTATGGCGGCTACGGCGCCTCCTACCCGGTCACCCGCACCTACGTGGTCACCGTCAGCGTGGTGCGCATCGCGCTCTTCGATGCGCACAACCGCCAGCAGGTATGGAGCGGCAGCGCCGAGTACGAAGACGGCAGCAGCCAGGCCGACCAGGCCCGCGCGCTGCGCGAAGCCGCGCGCAAGGCCATGGACGGTTACCCGCCGGGCTGATCGCCGGCTGGCCGGAAACCTTGCCAGAATTCATCCTTCGCGCCGCGCCCCGTCTGCCGCTTGCCTTTGCGCGGACTCTGCGCTTGGATGAAAGCTCTGTCAGGAGTAATCCAACCATGATCCGCCGTTTGCTGCTCTTAGGCCTGCTGCTCGGCCTCGCCGCCTGCGAAACCACCAGTGTCAGCCGCGACTACGACACCACCCGCGACTTCTCGCGCTACCAGACCTGGAGCTGGGCTCAGCCAGCGTTCGAATACCGCCCGGATGACCCACGCATCAAGAGCGACCTCACCGAGCAACGCATCAGCGATGCGGTTGCCGACCAGTTCGACCAGCGCGGCCTGCGCAAGGCCCAGGACGGCAACCCGGGCGATGTGAAGATCCGCGCCTACCTGATCGTCGACCAGCGCCAGGACCAGGTGACCACCTACACCGGCGGCTACTGGGGCGGTTACTGGGGTGGCTACTGGGGCCCGCCGCCCATGGCCGAGACCCGCAGCGTGACCTACAAGGTCGCCACCATCCAGGTCGACATGCTCGACGGCAAGGACGGCAAGCTGGTCTGGCGCGGCAGCGGCGAGCAGATCATGCGCAGCAGCCCACCGACGCCCGCCGAGCGCGAAGCGGCAATCCGCGAGACGGTGCAGAAGATCATCGCCCAGTACCCGCCGCACTGAGTCTGGTGAGCACGTGAAGCAACCCGCCCTGCAACACCGCCCCGCCCTCGCCGACGACCTCGGCGAGGTGGTCGGCTTTCCCCGGGACGCCGACGAACTCTTCTACTGCTACCCCAAGGCGAGCTGGCCGTTGACCATCGGCCAGCTCGCCGCCGCCATGGCCGAACGGCGCGCAAGCACCGTGGCGCTGCTCGATGGCCGGGTCGCCGGCTTCGCCAACTTCTACCAGTGGCAAGCCAATGAGTCCTGCGCGCTGGGCAACATGATGGTCGCGCCCTGGGCACGGCGCAGCGGCGTGGCGCAGTACCTGATCGAGGTCATGGAGCATCTCGCCCGCGACCAGTACAAGGCACAGGTCATGAAAGTGTCCTGCTTCAACGCCAACGCCGCCGGCCTGCTGCTTTACGCACGCCTGGGCTATCGGCCGCAGGGCATCGTCGAGCGCGCCGACCCGCAAGGCCGGCGCGTCGCCCTGGTCCAACTGGAGAAATCCCTTGTCCACGCCTGAAGTCCAGCGGGTGCTGATCATCGTCAGCAGCGGCCCGAGCACCCCGGCGCGCTGCGCCGCGCCTTTCTACACCGCCACGCTGCTGGCCTGCATGGACGCACAGGTCACCCTGTTCCTCAGTGGCGAAGGCACGCGCCTGGCCTTTCAGGACATCGCCGATCACCTTTATGCCGCGGAGGGTGGCGAGCCCATCAGCCATTTCATCCAGCAGGCCAAGGAAGCCGGCGCGCGCCTGCTGATGTGCCGCGCACCGGGTATCAACATCGATGAGAGCCGACTGATCGAAGAGGTCGACGAGATCGCCAGCGGCGGCGAGATGGCGCGCATGATCCTCGAGTATGACCGGGTACTGACCCTGTGAAGCTGCAAGGCCTCGAATTCCCGGATCAGCTGCTCTACGCCCCCGAGTACAACCTCTGGCTGCGCGAGGAAGGAAGCGGCGCCGTCACACTCGGCCTCACCTCATACGGCTGTGCGATCTACGGGCAGATATTCGCCTTCACCCCCAAGCGCGATGGCTGGCACATCGATTGCGACCGCAGCTTCGGCGTGGTGGAGTTCGCCAAGGCTGCTTCCTCGGCGCGCAGCCCGCTGGACGGTACCGTTCTCGCCAGCAACGAAGCCGTGGTGCGTCGCCCCGGCCTGATCAACCAGGACTGCTACGGCGAGGGCTGGATGGTGCGCCTGAAGCCCGACGACTGGGCCAGCGCCCGTGGCCGTTTCCTGTACGGCGAGGCCGCGCTGAAAGCCTTCGAGCAGCGCATGCACCTGGACAATTTCGACCCGGATGACGACGGGGTCCAGGCGCTGCGCCCATGAGCCGGGAAGGCAGATGCCTCGCGCTACTGCTCTGCCTGCTGGCCAGCCCGGCACTGTACGCAGACCAGCCCACGCAGGACGGCTTCGTCTATCTCGACCAGGTACTGAAGTCCGCGCGCTATGAGGTGCGCTACGCCGGCGCCGACAACTTCGTCGGCGAGCCCATCGACGGTTACCAGAAAGCGCGGATCATCCTGACCCGCGAAGCAGCCAGCGCATTGGCGGCGGTGGAGAAGGACGTCGCCCTGAGCGGTCTGGCACTGAAGATCTTCGATGGCTATCGCCCGCAGCGCGCCGTGGATGAGTTCCGCCGCTGGGCCGCCGACCCGCAGGACATTCGCCAGAAGGCCCGCTATTACCCCGCGCTGGACAAGCCTGCACTGTTCCGCGACGGCTATATCGCCAAGCATTCCGGCCACTCGCGCGGCAGCACCGTCGACCTCACGCTGGTGGACTCCAGCTCCGGGGAAGAACTGGACATGGGCAGCCCGTTCGACTTCTTCGGGCCCATCTCCCATCACGGCACCGCGCTGGTCAGCGTGCAGCAGACGCGCAACCGAGAAACCCTGCGCCAGGCCATGCTGCGCCACGGCTTCGAGCCTTATGGCGCCGAGTGGTGGCACTACACCCTGAAGGCCGAGCCCTACCCGAAGACCTACTTCGATTTCCCGGTGCAGTAAGCGATAGCGGCCTTCCCTGGCCGCGGGAAATCAATCGTCGTCGTGCTTGCTGGAGTTGTCGCCAGCGCCGTCCAGTCCCTTGGTGTTGTGGGTGCCCGGCGTCGTCGCGGAAATCGCCGTCGCCTTGGACAGGCCACGGGTGTCCTTGGAATGCGCCACCGAGGAAGTCGTCTGGCCGTGGCCCTTGCTGTCGTTCTTGGTGCTGCCGTAGTGATTACCGCTCAGGCCATGGTCGCGGGTGGCCTTGCCGGCATGCTCGCCGCCATCGTTCGCGCCATTGCTGTTGCTGCCGTGGTTACCGCCGGGGCCGCCCTTGCCGCCGCCATGGCCACCACCGTTGCCGCCGGCATTGCCACCGCCGTGACCGCCGCCATTACCACCACCGTTTCCACCACCGCCACCGCCTTTGGCATAGACCGAACCGATCGGCGAGAGGTCGGCGGGCAGCAAGGCTGTCGTGCCGAGTGCGAATGCACAGGCTACCGCAACAACCAGGGACATTTTCATCTTGTTATCGCCTCCAGGGGCGGGGGGTTGAGATACCTGTATGACTTGCTACAGCCCCCGCAGTTCGTGGCCTGCCGACGAAATGCCAGCACGCCGGTGCCAACTCCATCGCTGCCGCGGTAGCGTCATAACGGCTACGCTGTACCTCACAGGAACTTAAACAGGGAAGCAACACGGATATGTCCAGACTCAACACCCTCTTGGCTGCCGTCATCGGCTTCACGCTGCTGGGTAGCGGCCCACTGCTATTGGCCGACCCGGGCAAGAACAAGGGGCACGGCAACAACGCTCAGCACGGCAATCGGGGCAACGCCGGCCAGGGCGGCAACAACTGGCAGGGCGGCGGCCCGAGCATCGACGTCAGCGGCGTGCAGGTCATCCTCAACGACAACCGCAACTACTGGAATCCGGGCGCCACGCTACCGCCGGGCATCCAGAAGAACCTCGCGCGCGGCAAGCCTCTGCCACCAGGCATCGCGAAGAAGCTCGACGGCCGCCTGATCGGCCGTCTGCCCCACTACGACGGCTACGAGTGGCAGCAGGCAGGCACCGACCTGCTGCTGGTGACCATCGCCACCGGCGTCATCTACGAAGTGCTGCATAACGTGCTGGATTGATTGGTTTGAGCTGCAGGAGAGGGTGATGCCGCGATCGCGACCACGGGGCGCTCCTGCAGGATTGACTCGGAACTCCGTCGGCCCGATCAGCCTCCAATCCTCGCCCTCCCACCGCTATCGCCGGAGTTTCCACATGAGCCCGCAAGCCCCCGAATTCGACGGCCAGCGCTGGAGCAACGCCGAAGACGACCGCATCGAAGTCGTTGCAGCCGATCCCCATTGGCCACAACGATTCGCCGAGGAAGCCGCCGCCATCGCCCAACAGGTCGAGCTCCCCGGCCTGGGTATCGAGCACATCGGCAGCACCGCCGTACCGGGGATGGATGCCAAGCCGATCATCGACATCCTCCTGCTGCCGCCGCCGGGCAGCGACCCGCACCGGCTCATCGAACCGCTGCAAGGGCTGGGTTACCAGTACTGGGCGGAGAATCCCGACACCTCGCGACTGTTCTTCGTCAAAGGCATGCCGCCGCTGGGCAGCGGGCGCACCCATCATGTCCACGTCATGGAGCTGAACGAAGCCTCGCGGCGGCTGCTGTTCCGCGACTGGCTGCGCACCCACCCCGACGACGCCCGACTCTACGCGCAGGTGAAACACGACCTGGCACAGCGCTTCCCCACCGACCGCGACGCCTACACCGAAGGCAAGGACGAGGTCGTCGCGCAGATACTGGGGCGCGCGCTCAACCCGCCGGAGCACCACCGCGACGGCGACGCAGCCCACGGCGGCGAAATCCAGGGACCGGACAGCCGGCGTTAATCCGCCGTTAATCCAGCCGGCCGAAGCTCGGGGCTCCCCTCAGGAGGAAGTCCCATGCTCAAGCTCTCCGTGGTCACCTTCGCCTGCTTCACCCTGGTCGGCTGCGCCGACGCCCCGCACTACAACCACTTCGGTGCCATCGAATCGCCCGTGCGCGAATCCTTCGGCGAAGACAACCTCGAACGCCAGCCCACCCGCGTGCGCCTGCAAAGCGACGATTATTCGGCGCAGCAACAGCGGATGATGTGGGGCGAGTGACGTCGCAACACCTCGGCAGACCGCGCCAGCGGCTGCCGAGTGCGCTATAACGGCAACTCCCCAAGGCACAGGAATCGACGCCATGGCCTTCGACTGGCACAGCGCCCCGATCACCCGGCAGACCCCGCTGGATAGCCACTACCGCAACACCCAGAACGTCCGCCGCTTCATGACCCAGCACTGCGGCGACGACTTCCATTTCGACCGCGCCTTCATGACCTGGATACGCAGCGGCGCGCCAGCGGACATGGGCGCGGTGGTCGATGAGTGGCGGCGGCGCAGGGGCTGCGCGACCACTCGTTAACAACCGATCCACAGAGTAAAGCGGCCGTCGCGAATGGGCATGGCGCCCCGTACAACGCTGTAACGCACGGGCAGGACCCCACCCGCTCCGACGCCCAGACGATCAGCCAGCGCCAGTACTTCTTCGAAGGACACTTCCGGCAGGTACTTGTTGAAGGAGAAACTTTCTCCGCCAATCAGCACCTGCAGCGCGTAGACGTCATCGCGCTCTGCGTCATAAGCCATCAAGCCCTGTAGCTGAGCACCGGACGGTAATCGAAACAATGCGCGAACAAGCAAGGGGCCCAATTGCCCGGCCTGAGTCGCCATCAGCGGGATCAGAAAACATTCTTCCCGTCGCCCATCCTGCAACCGCCAAAGATCGCCCAACTCCAGGTGCTCTTCGGTGAACTGGTCCAGCCTGACCATGGCCAGAGCCCTCCTGACGGCGCAGCCTTGATGATCCCAGGCAGACAATAGCTCATGCCTGCTCAGCCTGTGCCGAGGGAGGAAGAAGTCGAAACTGGGGAATTGGCGGAAGGCAGTGAGAGTCGAACTCACCCAGGAACGGCTGCCGTCCCCCACCGGGTTTGAAGCCCGGCCACGCCACCGGGCGTGATTGCCTTCCCTGGTCAGAAGCCGGCTGCGCGAATGCAGCGGCGAAAGCGGGAGCCCGGATGTTGCCATTGTTGCCACGCTGGATGCCAGCGCAGTGATGCCGCAACGCTAGCTGGAACGTGACGCCATTCCCCGCAGTCCGTCATACAAATATGGCCAAGTACAATCAAATTGCTATTTACTGGCCAGAAAAAGACGGCAATCTGGCTGCCCGTGCTCTAACCTCGCTAGCAGTAACCCAGGGAGCTACAACGGCATGAAGCCCACTCTACCCATCCTCGAGATTTGCCCACATCAGGGCATCGGCCCGGTCTGTCTGGGCGACACGCGAGCCATGGCGCGCGACGCGCTGGCTGCCGCCGGTTTCCCGCTGGAATCGTCCAACGGGCCAACGGACTACTTCTGCCAGGCGGCGATCCAGGCCGAATGCGATGAGCAAGGGCTGGTCTGGTTCATCGGTATCTCCCAGAACGAGCGATACCTCGCTCGCTACCAGGGTGTGGACGTGTTTTCGCTGTCAGCCGGCGATCTGTTCTCGTTGATCGCCTCGACGGATGACTCCGGCGCCCACGAATTCACCGACAGTGAATACCTGTTCCCCGGCCAGATCATCACGTTGTGGGATGCGGACGAACAATACGACCGCCAGGGCAACGAGACGCGCCCTGTCTGGGCCCAGGTGGGCATCGGCAACTCCGCTTATGCCGAAGCGATCGCGGCCATTTGAGCCACTGGCGGACTTTGTGGCGACTGGGGCTCTATGCTTGTCCCGCACGCTGACAAGGGAACTCCATGCTGAACGCCAAACTCACCAGGGCACTGCTCTGGGTAGTCATCGCCATCCTCGCCATCGTCGTACTGGCACTGGGGCTGCGGGTCGCCGCGCTGCGCAACATCCCGCCGCTGGAGCCCTGGCATACCTGGGTACCGAACGACCTGCGCAGCAACGAAATCGACCACCTGGACTGGACCGGTTACCTGGCCGCCGAAGACAGGCTCATGCAGGCCATGCGCAAGGAAATGGCGGCCAGCCTGCAGCCCTTCGAGCGGGTGGCCTACAACCGCTATTTCGATAAGAGCGAGGTCTACCCCGGCCACTTCGCCACCGACTGGAACCGTTCCTACGAGATGCATCCAGCCGGCGAAGTGCGCGGCGCGGCAGTGCTGTTGCATGGGCTGACCGATTCACCCTATAGCCTGCGCCACCTGGGCGAGCACCTGCGGCAACAGGGTTTCGTGGTCATCGCGATCCGCATGCCGGGCCACGGCACGGTACCCGCCGGGCTGACCGATGCGGACTGGGAAGACTGGATGGCTGCCACCCGGCTGGCTGTGCGCGAGGCATCGGCGCAATTGCCCAAGGGCGCACCGCTGCTGATGGTGGGCTTCTCCAACGGTGGCGCACTGGCGATGAAGTACAGCCTGGATGCACTGGACGACGCGAGCCTGGTCATGCCGAAGCAACTGGTGCTGATCTCGCCGATGATCGGCGTCACCCGTTACGCCCAGTTCGCCGGGTTCGCCGGTTTGCCAGCGCTATTGCCGGCCTTCGCCAAGGCGGCGTGGCTCAACGTACTCCCGGAGTTCAACCCCTTCAAATACAACTCCTTCCCCATCGCCGCAGCACGCCAGACGGTGGAGTTGACCGACGCTGTCCAGCGCAGTCTGGAGAGCGCCAATCGCCGCGGCAGCCTCGCTCGCCTGCCATCGATCCTCACGTTCCAGTCCCTGGCCGACAGCACCGTCAGCACTCCAGCGGTGATCAGCAACCTGTACGACCGGCTGCCGGACAACGGTAGCGAACTGGTGCTGTTCGACCTCAACCGCTCGCTGAACTACGGCCCACTGCTGCGCCCGGAAATGGCCACACTGGGCGACCGCCTGCTGCCGGAGCGCCAGCGCAACTACGACCTGACGGTAATCTCCAACAGCCCGCTGGGCAGCCAGGTTGCAGCTCTGCATACGCCTACCCACAGCCAGCGACAGGAGAGCCAGCCGCTAGCGGTAAGCTACCCACCGGACCTGTTCTCTCTGTCCCACGTGGCGCTGCCCTTCCCGCCCAACGATGCGCTGTATGGCCAGCACCCGGACCCATCGGAAGACTTCGGCATCCACCTGGGCACCCTCACGCCCCGCGGTGAACGGGGCGTACTGATCGTCGGGCTGGACCTGTTCCAGCGCGTGACGTCCAACCCGTTCTATGACTACCTCGTGCAGCGGGTGGATCAGGTTTTGCCATCACGCTAACGCCTGCCCATGTCCGGAAAGGCGGCAGTCAGCTGTCGGTGATGAACCGCCGAATCAGCCAGGAACGCGTTGGGCCCACTTCCCGCTAGAGAACAAGGCTCTCGAAGGATGCGGGGAATAGAGTGTTCAGAAGGCATCTTCGGCGGTACCAACCGAGCATTGGCGCTAACCGCGCGGCTCACTGTTGATGGCGTTGATCATCGCCCAACGGCGGCCACATCCTGGATGTGTGCACCAGCGCGAGAACCCACAGGACGTCGGCCTCGATCTGATAGACCAGCCGGTAGCTCTCATGGGGGATCAGCTCACGCGTGCCGGGAATTCGGCCGGGCTTGCCCATCATCGGGAAGCTCCTGAGCCTGGCGGCGGTAGTGCTGAAAAGGATGTCCATGTGCGCGGCTGCGCCTGGGTTTTCGGAGGCAAGGTATTCCCAGATATCGAGGCGATCCTGCTGGGCATCCCGCGTCCAGAAGACCTTCATTTACGCTCGGTTGCCCTTGATCGAAGCGCCGCAAATACCGCCTCGACTTCTTCGTCCGAACGCCCGTCTCCCACAGCCATCGAAGCACGCCCCGCCTCGACCTTGGCCTGCAAGTACTCGTCGTAGTCCTGAGCCTGGCGTTGCTGGCGTATGAAATCCCGCATCAGTTCGCGCATGACCTGAGACGCAGGGCGATGAGCCGCCTCGGCGGCGGCCATGAACTCGGCGCGCAACTCGGGCTCGAGCTTCATGGTGAATACGGCTTCTTTGCTCATGGGGAATTACCTGGTGATGAAAAAGTATATACCTTGTATACACCCACCTCACTGTAGGCGATCCCCGCTGTTCAGCGGAATCCGCTTCCGACCAATAGTCAGGAATTGTCGTCGGACGGGCCCTGCGCCAACGCCGAATCCTCCCTGATCCCTCGCTCATTGCCGAAGCGGCGGGTGAAGCCGATGCGGTCGAAGTACTCCAGCAACTGGATGCAGCGCTTGCGGCCGATGCCGATGCGGTCGCGGAAGGTGGCGGCGCGGATGATGCCGGCTTCGTCGCGCAGTTGCAGGGCGTGGCCGGCCAGTTCGCGTAGGGTCTGCTCGGGGTAGAACAGGTCCTTCACCACCTGGTGCAGTTGGCCCAGGCGGGCGAGCTTGCGCAACAACAGGCGCACGTCGGCCTCCTCCTCCTCCAGCTCCCGCGCCAGGTCGCGTACCCAGGGCGGGTCGAAGGAGCCCGCCAGCAACAAAGGCCAGAGGCGTTCGCGCAGCTTCTCGTCGGCCTCGACCAGTTGTACCCGGTGATCCGGCAAGTGCAGCCAGGGACCGCTGCTGGCAACCTGCCCGGTCGCCAGCAGGCTTTCCAGCAGGGCGATGAAGACCGGCCGTTCCAGAGAAGAGAAAGCGTAGCGGCGCAAGCGATCACGGTCGGGGCCGAGTTCGTCGGGGGCTTCGGCGTGGAAGCGTTGCAGGGCATCGAGCAGTTGCTGCTGCAGTGCAGACCAGCGTTCGGCTGCGAACAGCCGTGCTCCGAGCCGTGTATGGATCTCAACCAGTTCGCCGGGCAGTTGCCAGCCCTCGCGCGGGCGATTGAACTGGCGCGCCAAGAGCGCCGGATCGAGGCCATTGCCGGCGTGCGCCAGCAGTGTTGGCAAGGCACCTTCAAGGCTGTCGCCCTGCAGTGCGCGCAACTGCTCCAGGCGCTCCGGGCTGCGCCGATTGCGCGCCGGGGCGAACGGGTCGAGCACACGGCCGCCGCCAAGGGTGCGTTGCGCGGACTGGTCACGCAGCACCAGGTGGTCGCCGTGTACGGCATGGCTGGGTGCATTCAGCACCAGCTGCGCGAAGGCACGTTCGCCAGGCTGCAGTCGCTCGCCTTCCAGTAGTGCGACGCGGCCGGTGACGTCCTGCGCGCCAAGGTGGACATGCACCGGCGTCCAGTGTGCAAAGGCACGGCTTTCGCCGGGCAGCAACTGCAGGTCGATATCGATGCGCGTGGTGGGTGCGTAAAGCTCCGGGGCGATCAGCCAGTCGCCGCGGTGAATCTTCTCGAGGCTCAGCCGCTCGCCGGCGATATTCACCGCCACCCGCTGGCCGGCGTGGGCCTGCTGCGCTTCGCGGTTCTGTGCATGCAGGCCACGCACGCGAACGCGGCGGCCGGCAGTGCCCAGCAACAGCTCATCGCCGACCTGGACGTGGCCGGCAAAAGCCGTTCCGGTCACGACGATGCCCGCTCCGCTGACGCTGAACGCGCGATCCACCGCCAGGCGGAATCCACCGTTCGCCGCCAGCTCGCGAGTCTCGCGGGCCGCCTCGCGAAGAGCGTCGCGCAGGATGTCGATGCCCTCGCCATTGACGCTGGAAACCGCAATGACCGGTGCACCGGCAAAGGGCCCGGCCGCCAGCAGTTCGTGCAGATCGTCCGTAACCTGCTCCACCCGCTCGGACAGCACGCGGTCGGCCTTGGTCAGCGCAACGATGGCGCGGCGTATCCCGAGCAGTTCGACAATAGCCAGGTGTTCGCGGGTCTGCGGCATCACGCCGTCGTCGGCGGCGACCACCAGCAACACCAGGTCGATGCCGCTGGCGCCGGCGAGCATGTTGTGGACGAAGCGCTCGTGCCCCGGCACGTCGATAAAACCTGTCAACGCACCGTCGCCGAGCTCTGCGTAGACATAGCCCAGGTCGATGGTGATACCGCGCTCGCGTTCGGCCGGGCGGCGGTCGCCTTCGACGCCGGTGAGGGCGCGCAGCAGGGACGTCTTGCCGTGGTCGATGTGCCCGGCGGTGCCGACGATCACGCCTCGCCCTCGGCCAGCAGAGGCAGTTGCCCGACGAAGCCGGGCTCGTCGTCGAGCTGGCGCAGGTCGAGCCACAGCGCGTCGTCGTCAATGCGGCCGAGCACCGGGATCGGCAGGCAGCGCAGGCGCTCTTCAAGGTCCAGCAATGCGCGGCCACGCTGGCGCTTGGGCTGGTTCGGTCGCAGGCACAATGCAGCGCTGGGCAGCCGCGCAACCGGCTGGGCGCCGCTGCCGATCAATGCCCCGGCCACCAAGCCGGGCT